>Ga0187818_10000298_pt1 | contig 16856 bp, 16 predicted proteins | sample NC_wetland_sal_i_14_FD_130581 | JGI IMG/M metagenome (GOLD analysis project Ga0187818, IMG submission 130581) | Wetland sediment microbial communities from Neuse River Estuary, North Carolina, USA - SO4_3 | ecosystem: Environmental > Aquatic > Freshwater > Wetlands > Sediment | place: USA... | reverse complement strand
TGGTCGACCGCCGGGGTAAAGATGTAGCCGCTGCCGCGCACCGTCTTGATCAGGGTGGGGTTCTGCGGGTCGTCCTCGAGCTTGCGACGGAGCCGGCCGACCTGCACGTCGATCGTGCGATCGAACGGTCCCGCCTCCCGGTTGCGCGCGAGGTCGAGCAGCCGGTCGCGCGACAGCACCTGGTTGGCATAGGTGACGAAGGCCGAGAGCAAATCGAACTCGCCGGTCGTGAGCCGGACCGCCCGACCTGTCGGCGAGGTCAATTCGCGGCTCGACAGATCGAGGTTCCAGCCGGCAAATCGGGCGCGCGAGCGGGCCGGCGGCGGGCTCTCGCCGCCTCGGACGCGACGCAGGACACTCTTCACCCGCGCCAGCAGCTCGCGCAAATGAAATGGCTTCGGCAGGTAATCGTCGGCCCCCATCTCGAGGCCGATGATGCGATCGACGGTCTCGCTGCGGCCGGTGAGAATGATGATCCCGATGGAGGATTGGTTGCGCAGCGAGCGCGCCAGCGTCAGCCCATCCTCGCCGGGCAGCATCAGATCGAGAATCACGAGATCGGCGGGCGATTGGCTCAGCACCCGGCGCATGCCCGCCCCGTCATGCGCCGTCGACACGCGAAAGCCTTCGCCGGTCAGGTATTCCTGGACGAGGGTGCGGATCTCCGGTTGATCATCAACCACCAGGATATGGCCGTTATCGCTCATGCGCGGCGATCCTGCCTCCTCCGGGTCCGGGCCATGCCGCGGATATCGACGAGGGACGGCGAACGTTGCCAAAACATATGTAGCCTTCACAGACGGTTACAAATACTTACACAAAACCGAACCCGCTGCCATCAATCGATTACAGCCCGCCGATAAGCTTTCCGCTCACTTGGACCGGCCCACCGGCCGGTCGCGATGTGCAGGAGAGTTATCGTGGCGGACATTTATCGCAGCATCGAAGCGGAGATCCCGCGCCTGCGGCGCTATGCTCGCGCACTGACGCGCGACGTCGCCGGGGCGGACGATCTGGTTCAGGATTGTCTCACCCGCGCGCTCGAAAAGCTGCATCTGTGGCAGCAAGGAACCGACCTGCGGGCCTGGCTATTCACGATCCTCCACAATCAATATGTCAACCAGGTGCGCCGCGCGGTGCGCGAGGGTGCGCCGGTCGGGTTGAGCGAAACCGAGCCGATGCTCGCCCAGCTGCCGCACCAGGGCAGACGCCTCGAACTGCGCGATCTCGAACGCGCCATCGCCAAGCTGCCGGACGACCAGCGCTCGGTCATCCTGCTGGTTGGCCTGGAGGGAATGCGATACGAGGAAGTCGCCGATATCCTCGATATCCCGATCGGCACAGTGCGTTCGCGCCTGTCGCGCGGGCGCGACGCGCTGCGCCGACTGATGGGGATGGTGCCCGACCGGCGGGCCGAGATCATGATGGCCGGGCCTGCTGCATTGCACCGGGCCAGCCGGCGCTTCCCCCACCGAGCCGCCATTTCGGCGCAGACCGTCGAGGCGCGCTGCCCGGCTCGCTCGCGGCAGCGGCACAATGCGGCGAAGCCGGCCGCGCGTTCCACCGTGTATTCGGGCACGCGTTAAGCATTCGGAAAAACCGCAACCGTATCGGGAACCCGGTCAGGCCGGGCGCGTTTCAGACCGTGTCGCAGCAATGCGACATGCGGGCGAGCATCGGACCCTTGCCCTCAACCCTCGGTCCGGATCGGCAAAGTCTCCCTGTCGCGGGTTTGCCACCCGCACACTTGGCCCGGGATCGGTTATACTGATCCCGGTCTCTTTTTGCGATCGGACCTTCTGCGATGAGCACCGGTCTCGTCCGCGGTGACCGCATTCGCCTGGAGCAGGGCGACATCACCCGCGTCTCCGTCGACGCGATCGTCAACGCCGCGAATGCGTCGTTGCTTGGCGGCGGTGGCGTCGATGGCGCAATCCATCGCGCGGCAGGCCCCGACCTTCTCGTCGAATGCCGAACGATCGGCGGCTGTCCGCCAGGTGAGGCGCGGCTGACCCGCGGTTATCGGCTGCCGGCGGGGCACGTGATCCATACCGTCGGGCCGGTGTGGCGCGGTGGCAATGGGGGCGAGCGCGACATCCTGGCCCGCTGCTATCGATCCTGCCTCGCGATCGCACAGGATCGGCGGTTCCGCACGATCGCGTTCCCGGCGATTGCGACGGGGATCTATGGCTTTCCGCGCGAAGAGGCGGCGCGCATCGCGGTTGCCGCCGTGCGCGCCCATCTCGCCGCCAGCGAGATGCCGCAGCATGCGATTTTCGTGTGTTTCGATGGGGCGACGCTCGACGCCTATCGCCAGGCGCTCGGCGCGGAAGCGAACTGATCCGCCGCGGCGCTATTCGATGCGCTTGGCGTCGAGATCGCGCTCTAGGCGCTCGCGCTCGACATCGGCTTGCCGGCGCTCGGCTTTGCCGCGCCCGAACGCAGCGCGATTTTCCGCGGCGCGACGCTCCGCTTCGGCGGCCTTTTTCGCCTTGCGGAACCGGTTGAGATTGACGACCGATGCCATTGCCTGCTCCCGCTACTCTCGAGCGCGCCCCGTATCCTCGGTTTCAGAATGGTGCCGACCTCGCGTCCGCGCAACCGCGGCATTATCGGCGCGGCGACCTGGACGGATCGCCATCGGACCCGTCATCGCCCAGTTCGCCGCGACGACAGCTCTCCAGCACGTAGAGCCGGATCGCGCTCGACAGGTTGCCGCCGCGCTCGGCATCGATCTGCGATAAGAGCGCGTTGACCGACAGCCCTCGCCGCGCGGCGATCTCGCACAGCGCCTCCCAGAATGCGGCCTCGAGCGACACGCTGGTCGCGTGTCCCGCGATGCGGACGGAGTGCTTGGTTAGCAAATCCCTACTCATCGCAACCGGAACGATGGCAACCGGGGAAGCCTTTTCAAGCGCTTGGCCGGCGGCAGCGCGGCGGCCCCACGCGCTGCTTGTAATAGAGCAGGCAATCCGCAAGGATCTGATTTCGAGAGAGCCATACCGGCCTTCACCGTGACGTTCGCTGACGGCAGTAACTATCCGTTGCCGGAGGCGATCGCTAATGTCTAGTTGATTTAAGGCGTAACCGGCGGTTGCGCCGGAGCACTGGATCGGCCGCAACTTTGGATTCACCGTGGCAATGATTGGTAGAATGCTTGGTTTGTTATCTGCCGATATGGCGATCGACCTGGGGACCGCGAATACCCTGGTCTACGTCAAGGGCCGGGGGATCGTGCTTAACGAACCCTCGGTGGTGGCCATCGCCAGCGTCAAGGGCAAGAGGCTGGTCCTCGCCGTCGGCGAGGAGGCCAAGCTGATGCTCGGCCGCACGCCAAGCAGCATCCAGGCGATCCGACCGTTGCGCGACGGCGTCATCGCCGATTTCGAGGTGGCGGAGGAAATGATCAAGCATTTCATCCGCAAGGTTCACAACCGTCGCAGCTTTGCCAGCCCGCAGATCATCGTCTGCGTGCCGTCGGGGTCGACCGCGGTCGAGCGGCGCGCCATTCAGGAATCGGCGGAAAGCGCCGGCGCGCGCCGGGTCTTTCTGATCGAGGAGCCGATGGCGGCGGCGATCGGCGCGGGATTGCCGGTGACCGAACCGACCGGATCGATGATCGTCGATGTCGGCGGCGGCACCACCGAGGTGGCGGTCCTCTCCCTGGGCGGCATCGTCTATTCCCGCTCGGTGCGGGTCGGCGGCGACAAGATGGACGAGGCGATCATCGCCTATATCCGCCGTAATCATAATCTTCTGGTCGGCGAGAGCAGCGCTGAACGGATCAAGAAGGAGATCGGCTCGGCCTGCATGCCCGAGGATGGCGAGGGCCGGGTAATGGAAATTAAGGGCCGCGATCTGATGAACGGCGTGCCCAAGGAGATCGTGATCAGCGAACGGCAGATCTCAGAGAGCCTCGCCGAGCCGGTCGGCTCGATCGTCGAGGCGGTCAAGGTCGCGCTCGAGCATACCGCGCCCGAACTCGCCGCCGACATCGTCGACAAGGGGATCGTGTTGACCGGCGGCGGGGCCTTACTGGGGAATCTCGATTTCGTGCTGCGGCATGCCACCGGATTGCCGGTGTCGATCGCCGACGATCCGTTGAGCTGCGTCGCGCTTGGAACCGGCCGTGCGCTTGAGGAAATGAAGACGCTAAAAAACCTGTTGATCAACATGTGGTGAGGGAGTTTATCTCGGGTAAGCTCCGAAACTGGGGGGTATCGGGGACCATGAAACATCAGCGCCGCTGCGCCGGCCGAACGGAAGCGTTCGGCAACGGCAACGCCTGAGAGGGCATCGGTGATCCGGCCTTCGGCGCAACTTCGCGCGGCGATCCAACGCACCACGCCGCCGCTGCTTATTCTGCTGTCGGCAGCGATCATCATCCTCGGCAAGGCCGACCAAACGATGTTCGAATCGCTGCGCACTAGCCTGACCGACGATGCCGCCCCGGCGCTCGATGCGCTGTCGCGTCCGCTCGGCGCGGTGGCAGCGCTCGTCGACCGGGTCCGCGGGGTCGTCACGATGTACCAGGACAATGTGCGGCTCACCCGTGAGAACGAGCGGCTTCTGCAGTGGCAACAGATCGCGCTCAAATTGTCGGCTGACAACCGCGACCTGCGCGGGCTCCTCAAATCCGTGCCGGAAGCCGCGGTCTCCTATGTCACCGCCCGGGTGATTGCCAATTCGGGCGGCGGCTACGTGCGCACCGTGATGGTGAACGGGGGAACCGAACAGGGCCTCGCGCGTGGTCAGGCCGCGATTGCCGGCGAAGGCCTTGTCGGGCGCCTTACCGAGGTCGGGAGCCGGGCGGCTCGGGTTCTGCTGATCACCGACCTCAACTCGCGCATCCCGGTCGTCGTCGAGAGCTCGCACGTCAATGCGGTGCTGGCGGGCGATAATTCCGAGCGCCCGCGCCTCTTTTACGTCGGGCAACCGGACACTATCAAAATCGGCGACCGGATCCTTACCTCGGGCGAAGGCGGGGTGTTTCCGCCGGGTCTGCCGGTCGGCGTGGTCGCGGCGCTCGATCCAGGCGGGGCGCGGGTCGAGCCCTATGTCGAGCTGTCTCAGCTGGGGTATGTCCTGATCGTCGATTATGGCCTGTCCGGAGCCTTGCCCCAGCCGGTGCCGGTGGCGACGCGCCCCGGCCGGCGCAGCAAGCCGGCAACCGCCAACGAGGCAAGCGTGCGCTGAGCCGATGGCGCTCAAGGTTTCCAGCATCCCCTCGCTGCCGCGGGTCAATAGCGGCGTCGCCCGGATGCTGCCGATTGCGACGACGCTGCTCGCGGCGACGATCGCAATCCTGCCGGTGCCGGTGCCGGGATACGCAGCGCTGACCCCGGCCTTCACCCTGATGGCGGTCTACCACTGGACGATCTACCGGCCCGATCTTTTGCCGCCGATCGGGGTTTTTGCCGTCGGCCTCACGCAGGATTTGCTGAGCGGCGCGCCGGTCGGTGTCGGCGCGCTGGTGTTGCTGCTCGCCCGCGCCGCCGTCCTGCGCGCCCGGCGCTATTTCATCAACCGAACCTTCCCCTTCGTGTGGACCGGCTTTACCCTGTTGGCTGCCGCCGCGATGCTCGTCCTGTGGGCTCTGCATTGCCTCATCCAGCTGACCTTCTTCGATTTGCGCAGCACGATGTTCCGCACGGTGCTGACGATCGCGATCTTTCCTGTGGCCAGCTTTGCGCTGGGCCGGACCCAGCGCGCGCTGATCGGCGCCGCCGGATGACGCGCCCGGGCTAGCTCGCACAACCGTGCCTCGGGAAACCCAACGCGAGAAGCTGCTCACCCGACGGGCCGCCCTCCTCGCCGGCGGCCAGGCGGTGCTCGGCGCCACGCTCGCCGCGCGGATGTACCAGCTGCAGATCCTCGAAAAGGATCGCTACACCGTCCTCGCCGACGAAAACCGTATCAATCTGCGGCTTCTCGCGCCGCCACGCGGGCGCATCCTCGACCGCTTTGGCGTGGCTCTAGCCGACAACAAACACAATTACCGGGTCGTTGTCGTGCCCGAGCAGGCCGGCGATCTCGAGGCAACCCTGACTGCGGTCGGCACGCTGATCGAGATCGGCGAGGCCGACCGTCGCCGGGTGCTGCGCGACGCACGGCGCCGTCACAGCTTTGTCCCCCTGGTGGTCCGCGCCAATTTGAGCTGGGACGAGATGGCGCGGATCGAGGTCGCCATCCCCGAGCTTGCCGGCGTCGCCATCGAGCAGGGCATGATCCGCAACTACCCGTATGGGCCGGCGGTCGCGCATGTACTCGGCTATGTCGCGGCGGTATCGGAAAAGGAGCTGACCGGCGATCCGCTGCTTGAGCTGCCCGATTTCCGGATCGGCAAGAGCGGCATAGAGAAATCGCGGGACCTGTCGCTGCGCGGGGTCGCGGGTACCAGCGAAATCGAGGTCAACGCCTTTGGCCGGGTGGTGCGCGAGATCACCAACCGGCCCGGGCAGCCGGGGCAGGATGCGGTGCTCGGGCTGGATATGGCGATGCAGGATTTCGTGACGCGGCGCTGCGCCTCGGAGCCCAGCGTCTCCTGCGTCTTGCTCGATGCGGTGACCGGCGATGTGCTCGCCCTGGTGTCGAGCCCGAGCTTTGATCCGACGCTGTTCTCGACCGGCCTCACCCCGGCGCTCTGGCAGGAGCTATCGACCGACCCGCGCAACCCGCTCACCGACAAGGCGATCGGCGGCGTCTATCCCCCCGGTTCGACATTCAAGCCGGTGGTCGCGCTGGCGGCGCTGGAGGCGGGTACCATTACCCCGGACAACGCGATCACCTGCCCCGGCTATCTGGAGCTCGGGGACGACACCTTCCATTGCTGGCAAAAGGGCGGCCACGGCACGCTTCATATGCGCGACGCGATCAAAAAATCCTGCGACGTGTTCTTTTACGAGACGGCGCGGCGCACCGGGATCGATCGGATCGCCGCAATGGCGCATCGCTTCGGCTTTGGCGCCCCTCTCGGCCTCGACATTCCGGGCGAGCGCCCGGGGCTGATCCCGACACGCGATTGGAAACTGGCGACGACCGGGACCAGCTGGCAGCAGGGCGAGACGGTGATCACCGGCATCGGTCAGGGCTCGGTTCTGGCGACGCCCTTGCAGGTGGCGACCATGGCGGCGCGTCTCGCCACCGGCCGGGCTATCGTCCCTCATTTGGTGCGCGATGAGCGGCTGCCGCCGGACGGCGATCGGCGCCCTCCCGGCTTCCCGGCGCTCGGCATCAACCCGCGCCACCTCGCCCTCGTGCTCGATGGGATGAACGCGGTCGTCAACGAGCAGGGCGGGACTGCCTATGCCGCGCGCATCACCGATCCTGCTCTGGCGATGGGGGGCAAGTCGGGCACCTCGCAAGTGCGCCACATCAGCCAGTACGAGCGCGACCACGGGGTGCGCAAATCCACCGAGATCCCCTGGAAGGAGCGCGACCACGCTCTGTTCACCGCTTTCGCGCCGGTCGGCGCGCCACGCTATGTCTGCGCCGTCGTCATCGAGCACGGCGGCGAGACCGGCGGCGGCGGATCGGCGGCGGCGGCGCCGATCTGCCGCGATGTGCTGATCGAGGTGCAGCGGCGCGACCCCGGGCGGCGGGTACCGCAGCCCCTTTCGGTGTCCGAGGGCGGGCTGCCCGAAGCGCCGCCAACCCAGGCAGCCATTGCGCCGCGCCGGCTGTAGCAGATGACGAGTTTCCCCCCCGACCTCGGCCGGCCCGAGCTCGCCCTTGCCAATAAAATCCGCGCGATCCAGTGGGGATTTATCCTGCTGATTGCCGCGATCTCGAGCATCGGCTTTGCCATGTTGTACTCGGCGGCGAACGGTGATCTGCAGCCTTGGGCCTCGCACCAGATGGCGCGGTTCGCGGTCGCCCTGGTGCCGATGATCGCAGCGGGACTGATCGATATCCGCTATTGGTTTCGCAGCACCTATTGGATCTATGGCGCCTCGCTGGTGCTGATCATTGCCGTCGACCTGCACGGCACCGCCGGCATGGGCGCGCAGCGCTGGATCGACCTCGGGGTTATTCAGCTGCAGCCATCCGAGATCATGAAGATCGCGCTGGTGCTGGCGCTGGCCCGGTATTTCCACAGCCTGGCGCCCGAGCATGCCGGGCGGCTCGGCCGTCTGGCGGTTCCGGCCCTGATGGTCGTCGTTCCCGCCGCCCTCGTTCTGAAACAGCCCGATCTTGGTACCGCGATGATGCTGCTGGCCTCGGGTGCTGTGCTGTTCTACCTCGGCGGCATTCGGCTGTGGGTCTTCGCGGCGGGAACGCTTGCCGCCGCCGCTGCGGCGCCGCTCGCCTGGCTGATGATGCGCGACTATCAGAGAACCCGGCTCTCCACCTTTCTCGACCCGGACCGCGATCCGCTCGGCGCCGGGTATCATATCCTGCAGTCGAAGATCGCGTTGGGTTCGGGTGGCGTGTTCGGCAAGGGCTTCCTGCTCGGCACGCAAAGCCACCTCAGCTTCCTGCCGGAGAAGCAGACCGACTTCATCTTCACGATGATCGCCGAGGAGTTCGGGCTAGTGGGCGGGCTGACGCTGCTGGCGCTCTATGTCCTGGTGATCTTCTATGCCTTCACCATTGCGCTGCGCAGCCGCAGCCAGTTCGGCCGGCTGCTCGGTCTGGGAATTGTCGTCAATTTCTTCCTCTATGCGTTCATCAATACCGCGATGGTGATGGGTCTGATCCCGGTGGTCGGGGTACCCTTGCCGCTGATTTCCTATGGCGGCAGCGCCATGGTCACCGTGATGTTCGGGTTTGGCTTGGTGATGAATGTCGGTATCCACCACGACGTGCGCATCAGCCGGCTCGGCGAAAGCCGGCTTGGCTGATCATGCCGGTTGCGCAACACGCCTCGCTCCTTGTATTCGATTGGTTTGAGGAGATGCGATGGCCGAGAAGGAAGCGCCGGAAGCTGCCCGCCGGCTGCACGTCACGGTGCTCCTCGTCGCCTCGCGCCGGGCGCTCGACAACGCGTTGGGCGAGCTCGGGTTCGCCGAGGATGACGACCGCGTCATTGAGCATGACGGCCGGTTGGCCTTTCTGACCTGCACCCACGAAGAAGATTGCGACGATCTGTTTGCCTTGATCACCGAGCTGTCGGCGCGCGGCGAGAGCTGGGAACTGCAATCGCGCATCGACACCGAGGCCGGCCGCGCGATTTATCAGTCGCTGGCGCGGCACCGGCCGGTCGAAGCGGTCGATGCCGTCGTCGAAGAGGAAGAAGAGCCCGAGCCGTCTGCGACGCCCGCGCTCGATGTCGAAACCGGCGATGGCTTGCAGACCCTAAAGCGGCTGTTGCGGCGGGTCGAGCCGGCCGAGGTCTTCGCCACGATCCGGGCCGGGCGCGACGGGCGCGCCACCGCCCGTGTCCTGCGCCGCGGCTCGCGCCGACTGCTCGCCGCGGCGACGGCATCGGATGAGGCGACCTTGCGCGGGGTGCTGCGCGAGATTCTCCCCAATGTCATGCTCGACGTCGCGATGAAGCCGCCGGGCTAGACGATAACCGGCCGAGGCGCCCGGTGCGCGCTTCTCGGGCTTGCCGCGCCTACCGGTTTGGCGCGAAAATCACACCTGCTGAAACGCCTTTCTGGAGCGGGAGATCGAGCCATGCTGTCGCGCCGTGCCGTGATACTTAACCTGCCCGCCGCCACCCTGATCGCGAGTTCGGGCTTCCCAGTCCTCGCCGCCGAAAAGAGCGTCACGATCGGGATCAACCTGCCGCTGACCGGCGCCGACGCGCATGACGCCGAGCTGATCAAGGACGGCGCCATGCTGGCCCTCGACGAGGCCAACGCGAAGGGCGGGGTGGCCGGCTACAAGATCAACGTGATGGTGCTCGACGACGGCACTGCGACCGCCGGCCAGTACGATCCCGCGCAGGCGGCGACCAACGCGCGCAAGATGGTGGCCGATACGAGCGTCGTCGCCGCGATCGGGCCGCAGATGAGCGGCTCGGGCAAGGCGATGTCGCCGATCCTCTCCCAGGGCAATCTGGCGATCGTCACGCCGTCCTCGACCAACCCCGACATCACCGACCCGAAATTCGCCGGCCAGTACCGGCCCGCCGGCAAGGCAATCTACTTTCGCACGGTGACGACCGACGCGTTCCAGGGCCCCAACATGGCCAACTACTTCATCGATACGCTGAAGGTCAAATCGGTCTACGTGCTCGACGACAGCGGCGCCTATGGGGTCGGCATCGCCGATGCGTTCCAGAAGCAGGCCGAGAAGCGCGGCATCAAGGTGCTCGGCCGCGATCAGCTCAACCCGAAAGAGGCCGACTACACGACCGTGCTGACCAAGATCAAATCGCTGAACCCGGACGCGCTCTATTACGGCGGGGTGGCCCAGGCCGGGGTCAAGGTGGTCAAGCAATCCTATGACATCATGCCGAAAATGATCCGCGCCGGCGGCGACGGCGTCTACGGGGCGGAGATCCTGAAGGGCGCCGGCTTTCCGGCGGCCGAGGGGTTGTACGCGACGATCGCCGCCCCGAACCTGCTCGAAAATCCCGAAGCGAAGCCCTGGGTCGAGCGCTTCGCCAAGAAATACGGAATGCAACCGGAGAACTATTCGATCACCGCGTACGATGCCGCGCTCGTCATCCTCGATGCGGTCACGCGGGTCGCCGGATCGGGCAAGGAGGTCAACCGCGCCAACGTCCGCGACGCGATCCAGACCTCCAAGGCCAAGACCCTGCAGGGCGCGGTCAGCTTCGACGACAACGGCGACATCACCAATCGGGAAGTCAGCGTCTTTCAGATCAAAAAGGACGATAAATTCCCCCCCGACGACGTTCTCCACCAGTACAAATACCTCGGCGTCGCGCCGCAGAGCTCGTGAGCGGGACCAATGCGCAAGCGCTGAATAGGCTGAGCGCAATTCCAACCGGTTATCGTCACCCCCGCGAAAGCGGGGGTCCAGGGCAACCGGTCAGACCGCCCCCCTGGATTCCCGCTTTCGCGGGAATGACAGCTACCTTACCGGAATTTGCCGAGTGGCGTTGCAGCGGGCCCGCATGACCATTGATCCCGTTCTCCTTCAGCAGGTGATCAACGGCTTGAGCCTTGGCGCGATGTATGCGCTCTTGGCGCTCGGCTTTACCCTGGTCTACGGCATCCTGGAGCTGATCAACTTCGCCCACTTCAACGTGTTCATGGTCAGCTCCTTTATCGGGATGTGGGCGCTCCAACTGCTCGGGCTCTCCGGGCAGAGCCAGGTGCTGACCGGTATGGCGTTGGTCGGAACCCTCGCGTTCGCCTTCGCCGTGACGATGCTGGCCGCCGGGGTATTGGGGGTGGCGATCGAGCGCATCGCCTTGAGGCCGCTGCGCAATGTCCGCGGCACCGCGGCGATGATCACGACGATCGGCGTCTCCTACATTCTGTTCAACATCATCCTGTTGACGGTCGGCGCCTCCTCGCTGAATTACCCGAACCCGCTGCCGACAGTGCGCTGGAATGTCGGCGGCGCGGTGCTGCAGCTGCGCGAGGTGCTGATCTGGGCGATCACGCTGGTGCTGATGCTGGCGCTGCACCTGTTCGTCAACCGGACGCGGCTCGGCAAGGCGATGCGCGCGACCGCGCAGGATGCCGAGGCGGCGCGCATGATGGGCGTCGATGTCGACCGGGTCGTCATAACCGCGTTCTTTCTGGGATCGGCGCTGGCCGGCGCCGCGGCCTTGATTTTCGGCCTCTATTACAACTTCACCAGCTTCATCATCGGCTATACCGCGGGGCTGCGGGCATTCACGGCGGCGGTGCTGGGCGGCATCGGCAGCGTCACCGGGGCGATGGTCGGCGGCGTGTTGATCGGCCTCATCGAGAGTCTGGGCGGCCATTTCTTCGCCACCCGTTGGGCCGACGTGATCATCTTTTCGATCCTCATTCTGGTGCTCGTCTTCGTGCCGAGCGGCCTGTTCGGCCGCGCCGCGGCGACGCGAGCCTGACCCCATCCCGATGACGGTCGGCGAGACCTTCACCTGGCTTCGCCGCACCGGGCCGATCGGCCGGATCGCGCCGCATCTGAGCTCGCGCTCCGTCGCTGCCATGGTTTTTGCGCTGGCAGTGCTGTTCCCCATCGTCCACCGCAACGATGCCGACATCGACTCGGCGGCCAACGCGCTGACCTATGCCGCGCTGGCGCTCGGCCTCAACATCGTCGTCGGTTTGGCCGGGCTCCTCGATCTCGGCTATGCCGCGTTTTTCGCGATCGGCGCCTATGCGTATGGCGTCGCCGCTTCGTGGCAGGTGACGCCGGAATGGACGAGCTTCTGGGACAGCTTCCAGTGGCTCGGCCTGGTCACGCGGTTTCACGAGACCGGCGGAGATGTCGTCCATTTTCAGGTATCGTTCTGGCTGATGATGCCGGTCGCTGCCGCAATGACGGCGTTTTTCGGAGTGCTGTTCGGCTTTCCGACCCTGCGCCTCAAAGGCGATTACCTGGCGATCGTGACGCTCGGCTTTGGCGAGATCGTACCGATCGTCGTGCGCAACACCCCGAGCGTCACCAACGGCGCGATGGGATTGAACGGGGTGATGGCGCCGCAGCTGTTCGGCTGGAGTTTCGGGGTCGACGCGACGCCCTATTACTATGTCGGCCTCCTGCTCGTCGCCTTCCTGATCCTGACCAGCCAGCGGCTCAAATTCTCACGGATCGGCCGGGCGTGGATGGCGATCCGCGAAGACGAGATCGCCGCCGCCGCGATGGGGGTCAACCGGGTCAAGCTGAAGCTCCTCGCGTTCGCGACCGGCGCGGCCTTCGCCGGCGCCACCGGCACGCTGTTCGTGGCCAAATTGCAGACCGCGACCCCCGACATGTTCGGCTTCCCGGTGTCGGTGATGATCCTGGTGATGGTCGTCTTTGGCGGGATCGGCAGCGTGTGGGGCGTCGTGCTCGGCGCCTTGATCCTGCAAATCCTGCAATCGTGGTTTCTCGAAGATCTGTCGCAATGGCTGCATGCGCTGGGCCGGCTCGTCCATGTCGAATGGCTGCAGCGGGTCGAACTTGCCTCCTCGATCGAACTGATCTTCGGCCTGATCCTCGTCACGATGATGCTGTACCGCCGCGAGGGCCTGATCCCGGCAACGAGGCGGGTCGCGGCGCTGACGATCGAGGAGCAGAGCGCTCAGGTCGCCGCGGGCCGCTTTGAGACACTGACGGGCCTCGGCGCGCTCGACGAGGCCTTGGATAATCCCGAGGCGGGGCCGCTCCTGGCGGTCGACGGGTTGACCGTGCGGTTCGGCGGCCTTGTCGCGCTGCGCTCGGTCGCCTTGGCCGTGCCGCCGCATTCGGTGCTGGCGGTCATCGGACCCAACGGCTCGGGCAAATCGACGCTGTTCAACGCAGTCACCGGGCTGGTGCCGCTCAACGAGGGCAACATCCGGTTTGGCGGTGCCGAGATCGCCGGGAAGCCGCCGCATGTCGTGCTCGACCGCGGCATCGCCCGCACCTTTCAGAACATCCGCCTGTTCCCCAACCTGACGGTGCTCGAAAACGTCCTGATCGGCATGCACGCGCGGCTGCGCACCGGCGCGGTCGAGGCGCTGCTGCGCCTGCCCCGCACCCAGCGCGAGGAACATGAAGCGCGCGAGCATGCGCTCGAAATCCTCGCGGTGTTCGGCAACCGGCTGCTGCCGCGCGTCGACCATGTCGTGTCGAGCCTGTCCTACGCCAATCGCCGGCGGGTCGAGATCGCCCGCGCGCTCGCGTCCCAGCCGACCCTCCTCCTGCTCGACGAGCCGACCGCCGGCATGAACCCGGCCGAAACCCTGGAACTGGCGGATCAGATCCGCAGCCTCAACCGGCTCGGCCTCACCATCGTCTTGATCGAGCACAAGCTCGATGTCGTGGTCAATCTCGCCGACAAGGTGATCGTGCTCGACCATGGCGAGAAAATCGCCGAGGGCACGCCCGCCGAAATCCGCCGCGACGAGGAGGTGATTCGCGCCTATCTCGGCCGGAGCGCCGCCATTGCCTGAAGCAGATGCTGGAAGCCACCCGGGAGCGACTGCATTTCGAACCCGCGTCCTTCGAGATGGCGCTGTGCGCCTCCTCAGGATGAGGGTAAGTTTGTGATGGCATTAAGAAAAAACCTCATCCTGAGGAGCGCCCAACGGGCGCGTCTCGAAGGACGCACTGCGCGCGTCCCAGCTGTCGAGCGCTGAAATGCCTGGCTCGCCGCTCCTCGAATTCCGGCAGGTCAACACGCATTACGGCGATCTGCACGTCTTGAAATCGGTCGATTACCGCATCGATGAGGGCGAGATCGTCTGCCTCCTCGGCGGCAACGCCTCGGGCAAGTCGACGACGATGAAGACGATCATGGGCGTCGTCGTGCCGAGCTCGGGCGACGTTCGCTTCGATGGAAGCTCGCTCGAAGGGGTCAGCGTCGCCGAGCGGGTGCGGCGCGGCATCGCCCCGGTCTTAGAGGCGCGGCGCCTCTTCCCGCGCATGACGGTATACGAGAACCTCGAGATGGGCGCCTATACCCGCCCGCGCGGCCCGGAATTCACGCAGGATCTGGAGCGCGTCTTCGTCCTCTTTCCGCGGGTCAAGGAGCGGTTGAAACAGCTCGCCGGCACGCTGTCGGGCGGCGAGCAGCAGATGGTCGCGATCGGGCGGGCATTGATGGCCCACCCCCGGCTCCTCTGCATGGACGAGCCCTCGATGGGGCTGTCGCCGGTCTTTGTCGAGCAGGTCTTCGACATCATCCAGACGATCAACCGCCAGGGCACCACGATCTTCATGGTCGAGCAGAACGCCAACATGGCGCTCCAGATCGCCCATCGCGCCTATGTGCTGCAGACCGGGCAGGTCGTGCTGAGCGGCGCCGCCGCCGAATTGCGCCAGAACCCGATGATCCGCGAAGCCTATCTCGGCGAGATGAAGGTCGAATAACGCCGGACGAACGGGGCGCCAGCGCGATCGAGAAAGCGATACAAGGCCATGCCGACCAGCATCGCCGCAACAAAGACCCAACTCTGCCACCGTCCGAGGACCAGCGAGGTCAAGGCCGGGCCCGGGCAAAATCCGACAAGGCCCCAGCCGACCCCGAACAAAGCGGAGCCGATAACCAGCGTTCGATCGACCTCTGTACGGGTCGGGCCGTAAAAGCGCGTGTCGAGCATCGGGGCATGGCGTCCCCGCGTCGCGCGATACCCGATCGCGGCAACCGGGATCGCGCCGATCATCACAAAGGCAAGGCTCGGGTCCCAGCTTCCAGCAAGATCGAGAAACCCCAGCACCTTCGCCGGATCGATCATGTGCGAGATGACAAGGCCGAGGCCGAATAAGAGCCCGGCTACGAGCGAAGCGAGTGACGGCTTCATGGCAGCTCAGCCTCCCACGAGGTGACGCACGACAAAGGTCGCGGCAAATCCCCCGGCCATGAAGACCACGGTCGCGACCAATGAGCGCGGCGACAGCCGGGCTATCCCGCATACGCCGTGTCCGCTGGTGCAGCCGCCGCCCATGCGGGTCCCGAAGCCGACCAACAGCCCGCCGGCCAACAGCAGCGGCAGCGATGCGCCGATCGTGATCGAAGGAAGCCTGCCGGCTGCTGCCCAATAAACCAGCGGAGCAGCAAGCAGGCCGATCAGAAACGCGATCCGCCATCCGGCATCGCCTTCCGCCGGATTGATGAGGCCGCCGACGATCCCGCTGATCCCGGCGACGCGGCCGGCGCTCACCCACAGGATCGCGGCCGACAACCCGATCAATGCACCGCCGATCAGGGCGGATAGAGGCGTGAAATTTTCCATGGATTACTCATTCGAAGCCGCCGCCCTATAGCAAACCCGCGCTGCGATCAGCCTTGATTCATGTCAAGCATTGGCCGCACGCCCCGACACCAATCAGAGCGCGATGCGGCGCAGCCGCAGCGCATTGCTGACGACGGTAACCGAACTCATGCTCATCGCCGCGCTGGCGATCATCGGGTTGAGCAGGAGCCCGAAGGCAGGATAGAGCACCCCGGCCGCGATCGGCACCGCGAGGGCATTGAAGACGAAGGCAAAGAATAGGTTCTGCCTTATGTTGCGCATCGTCGCGCGGCTGAGATGGCGGGCGCGGACAATCCCCAAGAGATCGCCCTTCACCAGGGTCACCGCGGCGCTCTCCATCGCGACGTCGGCGCCGGTCCCCATCGCGATGCCGATCTGCGCTTGGGCCAGCGCCGGGGCGTCGTTGATGCCGTCGCCGGCCATCCCGACAAAGCGGCCCTCATCCTGGAATTTCTTCACCACCGAGGCCTTCTGGTCCGGCAGCACTTCGGCGACCACATCAGCGATGCCGAGCCTGCGAGCGACCGCATCGGCCGTTACGCGGCTGTCACCGGTCAGCATCACGATGCGAATGCCCCCCTCGCGCAGCGCCCGCAAGGCGCCAATCGCGCTGTCCTTCACCGGATCGGCGACACCAACCAGCCCGGCGGCGCGGCCATCGAGCGCGATCAGCATCACGCCTTGACCCTCGTTGCGCAGCGCATCGGCCTCTGCGGGGAGGCCCCCCGGATCGATCCCGAGCGATAGGAACAGAGCATCGTTGCCGACCGCGATGCGTCTTCCGTCGACCGTCCCGACGACGCCCTTGCCGGGCTCGGCGCCGAACTCGGACGCCGCGGCGAGGTTGAGGCCGCGCTCCTCCGCCCCCTTGACGATCGCCGCCGCCAGGGGATGCTCGCTGGCGCGTTCGAGGCTGGCGACGAGACGCAGCAATTCCGCCTCGTCGACGCCGCCAATCGCCGTGACGCCGACCAGACGCGGCTTCCCCTCGGTCAGGGTCCCGGTCTTGTCGACCACCAGGGTGTCCATCTTTTCGAGCAATTCGAGGGCCTCGGCATT
>Ga0187818_10000297_pt1 | contig 16860 bp, 17 predicted proteins | sample NC_wetland_sal_i_14_FD_130581 | JGI IMG/M metagenome (GOLD analysis project Ga0187818, IMG submission 130581) | Wetland sediment microbial communities from Neuse River Estuary, North Carolina, USA - SO4_3 | ecosystem: Environmental > Aquatic > Freshwater > Wetlands > Sediment | place: USA... | reverse complement strand
CGCGCAGCACTTGCCACGTTTCGAAAGCATGCGCCAGCATGAGCAGTTTGGCTTCCGTGTTGGCAGGCGTTCGGATGGCGGAACGGGTCAGCCACGTGTAGCCGATCTCGCAAGCGTCCGGGACGACGCGCCCGTGCCGGGGATGGCCCTGCGGCCACGACCATCGTTCAAGGTTCCAGAAGCGCGTGGAACCGAGGATTTCACCGTCCTCTGTGCCGGCTCTCAAACGAACCATAGCGAACGGAACCGCGCTGCCGGCATCTCTCCAGGCCAGGGCGGTGGCGACATAGCTCGTCGCTTCAAGCTTGCCCTGTGGAACCGGACTCCAGCGGTAGAGTGACGGATCGGCGGCCGCGGCAGCCACCAGCCCGTCGATGTGACGCTGCTCCAGCGGCTCCAGACGAATATGCTTGCCGTGCAGAACTGGACTATCCGTTCTCATGGCTTCACTATGCTATGGAGTCTTGTGGAACTGCAACGGCGCCTTCACGCCTCCATCTGCTTGATCACGGTCACCTTGCTGTACGCCACGCGGAAGCCCAGCCTTTCCGCGTTGCGCTGCGAGGTCGTGCCGCCCTGCGTGACCAACGCCGCATAGTCGCATCCAGCCCCCGCCGCTGCCGCCATGCGGGCTTGCAGCAGGGCCGTCTGCAGGCCGCGTCCGCGATAATCGGTCAACGTGCCCGCCCCGCACAAAGCGAACATTCGGTGCTCCGGGATCACCAGCCCCGTCCCGCAGGCCACCAGCTTGCCCTTCATGCTCACGACAAAAGCCAGAGCGCCTTCCATCTGGTAGAGTGGCGTAATCAGTCCGCGAAAGGCTTCCGGCGGGCCGTCGGGAAAGAACGCACTCTCGACGATCGCGCCTGTCACATCAGCCTCTTCCATTCGAGCGCGGCGAATCTCGCATCCCGGTGGAGCGGAAGGAAACTTCTCATCCGCGTTCAGCTTTCGGTACAGCACGTTGTTCAGCTCTGCGATGGCATAACCTCGTTCTTTGAACATCTCAAACACAGCCGGCTCGTGCATGGGACACAGATCCACCTGCGCCGGAGCGCCGTGCGCGCGATAGAACGCTTCGACGTGGTCCAGATCGGCCGCCGTAAAAGGACGATCCAGCCCCAGGCCAACCGCCCGTCCCACGGGCGATCCGAGGCCGCAGAAGCTCATGTGGCCGCCGCAGACTTCCTCCTCGGCCGCTCCCACTTCCGGCCGGGTCTTTTGAAATACCCGCGCGTAAAACACCTGCGGCATCTCCTCGCCGGATTCAAGACGGCGAGCGAACGCCTTATCCAGGAATTGCATGTCAGAAATCCTTTCTGGCTTTAGACAACACGACAGGGGAGCGGCGAGCGCACGCGCACCTCGGCGCTTTCGCTCAGGAAATGCAGGCGGCGGAGTTAAAGGACGGCGGTCATAGGCGAGCGGTTATCTTACCCTAAGATGCGCGTTTCTGGGCACAAAACCGTGGGCCGGGTAGCGGTGCAATTTGGGTTCTGAATGTTGCGTCATCCTGAGCCTAGCCGTTCTTCAGGCGGAGCGAAGGATCTCGCGTGGGCGCAACGCTGTGCGTATGCTGCACGCGAGATCCCCGCCCCGCTGATGAAAACGCGGGCGTCGGGATGACGCCTCTAAAGTGACCCTCAATACTCAACTGCACTACTGCCAGCCGGGGCGCGGTCAGACGTGAAATAACCGGTCCAGCAGCAAGAACAATCCCGCTCCCACGAACACCAGCAGGGCCATCTTCATGGAAGGTTCCTTGTTGACTTCGGGAACCAGATCCGAGGCTGCGACATAAATGGTCACGCCCGCCGCCAACGGCAGGCCCGCGCCCACGTGATGGCGAAACAGCGCCATGGTCAGAACCCCCGCCAGCGTTGAACCGCCCAGAACCACCGACGCTCCCCAGGCGATGCCGCGGCTGCGGCCGCTGGCCAGCATGACCGAACTTACGGTGAAACCTTCGGGAATCTTGTGCAGAAAGATCGCGAAGAAAATCAGCCAGCCCAGCCAGCTCGAAACCAGGAATCCGGATGCAATGGCGATTCCGTCGAAGAAGGTGTGAATCACCAGCCCGAGCAGCACCGAGTAGCTCTTATGGGAATGAATGAACTCGTCGCGATGTGTTTCTTCGCCGAAATGAAAGTGCGGCGTGACCGTGTGCTCGAAGAAATGAATGATCAGGTAGCCCAGCAGCACCAGCCACGCCGCCGGCTTTCCCCGCAGTGCGATGCTCTGCGGGATCATCTCGACAATGGCGGTCGCGAGCATGAAGCCCGCGCCCAGCGCGACAAAGTAGCGGAGGTAGCGGCGCTCCCAGTGGCGCTGCACGATGATCGCTCCGCCGAAGATGTTGGCCGCGGCCGCGGTCAAGCCCAACAGGATGCTGGTGAAGATGGCGCTCATGAGCAGCGTTGTCTGATCAGTGTATTCCTATCGTTCCGCGAGCAATGTCTGGCAACGGATCCAGCGCCGCGTTCGGACGAATACTGGCCCCCGCAAAGGCGTAAGCCGCGACGAAAACATATGCCACGAGTGGGACCAGATAGGCTCGGGCGATGCCGTAGCTCTGGGACATGAGCCCCATGGCGGGCGTCAGTACAGCTCCGCCCACGATTGCCATGACCAGCAGGGAGCCGCCGATCTTTGTGTTCGGTCCCAGCTTTTTCAGGCCGAGGGCGAAAATGGTGGGAAACATCACCGACATAAAAAAGCTGGTGAGAAATACCGCCCACAATCCCACCCAGCCGGGCAGCAAGACGCCCACCGCGACCAGCGCCACGTTGACCACCGCATACGCACCTAGCAATTTGCTCGGCGCTATGAAGCGCATCAGATAAGCCGATAGAAACCGTCCGATTCCGAACGCGGCCAGCGTGCCGGTGAGAAAATAGCCCGCAAATTTTTCCGGCCGGTGCGTCGCCTCCTGCACATATTGGATGAAATAGCTCCAGGTGCCCACCTGGGCGCCGACATACATGAACTGCGCTAAGACAGCCAGCAGGAAGTGCGGGTAGCCGAGGAGGTCGCGGAACCGCCCGTGGCCCTCTTTGCTGGCCTCATGCTCGCTTTGGATGGCGGGAAACTTGGTGCGCAGAATCAACAGCGCCCAAAATATGATGAACGCCCCCAGAACCATGTAGGGCTTGACCACCCGCAAGGTCTCGGAGCGCAGATAGGCGTCATAGGTATGCTGGGCCTTGAGCGCATCAATTTGCGGCGCAGTCAGTTCCACACCGGAGAAAATGAATACGGTGCCGATCAGGGCGCCGGCGATCGAGCCGAGCGGGTTGAATGCCTGCGAGAAATTGAGACGTCTCTCCGAACTCTCGGGATCTCCCAGTTGCGCAATAAAAGGATTGGCGGCAGTCTCCAGGAAAGACAGGCCGCTGGCGATCACGAAAAGCGCCAGAAGAAAGAAGCCATATTTTCCAGCCAGGGCAGCCGGCCAGAACAGGAACGATCCCAGTCCGTACAGCAACAAGCCAGTCACAAATCCCGCTTTGTACCCGAGCCGGCGCATCAGCAGGGCCGCGGGGATGGCTAGCAGAAAGTACCCCAGGTAGAACGCCGATTGCACCAGCCCCGCCTGGAAGCGGTTAATCGCGAACGACTTCATGAACTGCCGGATCAGCACATCGTTGAGGTTGTGCGCAATGCCCCACAGAAGGAACAGAGCCGTCACCAGAATGAAAGGGAAGATGTGTCCGGCTGGAAAGAGTCCGTGTTCTTCTTCCTTTAACGCCGGAAGATTTGCCGCTGCCATCGTCTGGGGTCTCCTTGGTTTGAACCGTCGGCGTTTCGGCCAGCCAACTTCGACTTCAGTTCAAGTGAGCCATCATACTCGTTGCGAACTCCCGCACAAGCGCGGGTTTCCCGTCAGGCGAGCTTGTACGGATGAGGCGCGAATGTGGTGGGCATGGGCAAGATTAGAGCGATCGACGGCGCCCCGATTCATGCTACGGGGAAGCGATCCGGCGGTTCGCCAAGCGGCCGGACTTCCTCTCGAAGGAAAATGCCGCTTGGCATCCGATCCGGCCAAAACAGGAGTTAGCCGTTTATTATCAATAGGATGACTGATCATAAAGGAAATGATAAGAAAAAGCTTGACATGCGATATAGTGTTATAGTTATGTATAACAGTGACTACATGGCAGTGGTTATTAGAGCTGATTGCCCGGAAGTGACCAGCGAAATGACCCTGGCCCGAGAAAAGAAGAAACTCAAGGAGAATTGACATGAAATCCCTTCGCTTGATGTTGCCCGCGATTCTGATGTCCCTCTGCGCCATGGCTTTTGCCCAGACCGATGCGCAAAAGCCCGACGCACAAAAATCCGACGCGCAAAAGTCGTTCGACCAACTAAAAACCCTCGCGGGTACCTGGCAAGGCCCCGTGACAGTAGACCCGCCGCAAGCCGACATGGACATGAGCAAGCCTTTACAGATCACGATGCGCGTGACCTCCAGGGGGAACGCGCTGGTGCACGAAATGCAGGAATCTGGAACGCCGTTGGATGCAACCAAGTACGACCATCCGGTCACCATGCTCTACCTGGACGGCGATCACCTTACCCTGGTCCACTATTGCGACGCCGGTAATCGGCCGCGCATGGTGGCGCGGACCTCGCCGGACGGGAAGAAGGTGGAGTTCGATTTCGTCGATCTTTCCGGCGGCAATGATTACGGGCACATGTATCATTCCGTGTTCACCATCATCGATGCCAACCATCACATCGAAGACTGGATCTACATGATGCCAGGGGACAAACCCATGCACGCGCACTTCGACCTCAAGCGTGTGCAGTGATAGATGGCATCTCCTAATGGCGACTGGATAACCTGATGGACCGTGAATGGAACGACAGTCAACCGATCTACCGCCAGCTTCGTGACCGCGTCGTCGCGATGATCCTCGACGATGTGCTCAAGGAAGGCGATCCGCTGCCGTCGGTGCGCAACGTGGCGGCGGAATATCGGGTGAATCCGCTCACGGTCCTGAAGGGCTACCAGCAACTGGTGGACGAGGAACTGGTCGAGAAGAGGCGAGGTCTTGGCATGTTCGTCAGATCGGGCGCGCGCAACCTGTTGCTGCGGGGCGAGCGCCAGAAATTTCTCACGGAGGAATGGCCGCGGGTCCACGCCACCATTCAGCGGCTCGGCCTGACGGCGGAAGAGCTCCTGGACGGCGCAAGCCACAGGGCGTCTCCCGACGTCGCGCCGTCGAAAACCGACGAGTCGAATTCCGCTGATTCAAATCCCGCCGATTCAAATCCCCCTGATTCAAATTCCAAGGAGGAGCGCTGAAGACATGGCATGCATAGAAGCACGCGGCCTGCGTAAGGCTTTCGGCACCACCGTCGCGCTCGACGGCATCGATTTGCGGGTCGAAGAGGGCCGCATCCTTGGACTGATCGGCCCCAACGGCGCGGGCAAGACCACCGCGCTCAACTCCATTCTCGGCCTCACGCCGTATGAGGGAGAGCTGCGGGTGCTGGGGCGTGATCCCTGGACGGAACGCGACCGGCTCATGCGCGACGTCTCGTTCATTGCCGATGTCGCCGTGCTGCCGCGCTGGATGCGGGTTTCCGAAGCGCTCGACTACGTCGCCGGGGTGCATCCGCGCTTCGATCGCACCAAGGCGGAGGGTTTTCTGGCGAAGACCACGATCCGTCGCGCCAGCAAGGTCAGGGAATTATCGAAGGGCATGGTGGTGCAGCTGCACCTCGCTCTGGTGATGGCCATTGACGCGAGGCTGCTGGTGCTGGACGAGCCCACGCTTGGGCTGGATGTTCTTTTTCGTAAGACGTTCTACGATTCGCTGCTGGACGACTATTTTGATCGCAGGCGCACCATCGTGGTGACCACACATCAGGTGGACGAGATCCAGGACGTCCTCACCGATGTGATGTTCATCGACCGCGGCCGCATCGTATTCGCCTGCAGTATGGAAGACTTCGATGCGCGTTATCTCGAAGTGATGGTGAATCCCGAACGGCTCGCCGCGGCACGGGCACTCAAGCCGATTCACGAACGCCAGTTGCTCGGCCGCAGCGTCCTGTTGTTTGATCTGAAGCCCGATCTGAAGCGCGGTCTAAAGCCCGATCCGCAGCCCGATCATGCCGAACGTCAGCAACTCGCGGCCTTGGGCGAGGTGCGCAAGCCCAGCATCGCCGACTTGTTCGTTGCCGTGCTGGGAGGTAAGCAGGGAAGTCAGGCCGGAGAGGCACAAGGAGCCGCCCGATGAATACTCAATCCAACGCCATGAACGAGTCCTTCGAGTCGCCAGCAATCGTGCCCGTGGCCACGTCGCCGGTTCGGCCGCTCTACTGGTCGGTGAGACGCGAATTGTGGGGGAATCGCTGGATCTATATCGCGCCCCTGGGCGTTGCCGCCGTATTTCTATTCGGATTCCTGATCAGCGCGGTTCATCTGCCCGCCAAGATGCGTGCCCTGTCGTCGCTCGGCCCGATGGAGCAGCGCGAAGCCATCGCCGCGCCGTACGACATTGTGGCCGGGCTGATGATGTTCACTCTTATGATCATCGGGGCGTTCTATTGTCTGGAGGCGCTGCAGAGCGAGCGCCGCGATCGCAGCATCCTGTTCTGGAAGTCGCTGCCGGTCTCCGATCTCACCACCGTGCTGTCGAAGGCGAGTGTTCCATTCGTCATTCTCCCGCTGCTTACGTTCGCGATCACCGTTGCTACACAGTTCATCATGCTGCTCGTGAGCAGCGCCATACTGCTGGGAAGCGGTCAGAGTGTGGCGACACTGTGGACACAGTTGTCGTTTATCCAGATGTCAATGCTGTTGCTCTACCACCTTATCACCGTGCATACGCTGTGGCCCGCGCCAGTGTACGGCTGGCTGCTGTTGGTTTCAGCCTGGGCGCGGCGCGCGGCATTTCTGTGGGCGGCCTTACCGGTGCTGGCGATCGCCGGCCTGGAGAAGCATGTGTTCCATACTTCACATTTCGTCGCCCTGCTGGGGTTCCTTTTGACCGGCAGCGGTACGGAGGCTGTCACAGCACCGAATAGTTTCCCGATGGATCCGATGACACACCTCACGCCGGGTAGATTCCTGAGCACGCCGGGCCTGTGGATCGGACTGGCAGTCACCGCAGCATTCCTCGCGGCAGCGGTGCGGCTGCGCCGCTACCGGGAGCCGGTCTGATTTGTCGGCGGTCTTGATTCATTAGCTCGCTTCAGGAGAAAAGACCATGAGCACAGCTGTAATGATGGCAGAATCGTCGCCGCGTTTCAGGGCCAGGATCGCCGGCGTCCTGTATCTGGTTGTCTTCTTCGCGGCCCCATTCGCCGAGTTCTTCGCTCGCAACAAGCTTGTGGTTTATAGTGACGCAGCCGCCACAGTAAACAATATCCTGGCGCACCAGTCGTTGTTCCGGTGGGGTTTCGTCGCTCAGATCATCACGCTTGCGTGCGATGCCTCCGTGGCGCTCATCTTCTACGAGTTGCTGAAGCCGGTGAGCAGGATCCTTTCTTTGTTTGCGGCAGTTTCCAGACTCATCTTCGTCGCCATTATGGCCGCCAACTTACTGAACTATTTCGCTCCCCTGGCTCTCATGGGAGGCACCCAGTTCAAGACCGACCAATTACAAGCGATGGTGCTCGCGTCTCAGACTCTGTACGCCTCGGGCTACGGCATCGCCATGCTTTTTTTCGGATTCCATTGCCTGTTCATTGGCTACCTGATCTTCAGGTCGGCCTTTCTTCTGCGAGTGCTAGGCCCGCTCCTGGCAATCGCGGGCCTGTGCTACATCACCAATAGTCTGGCAAACTTTCTTGCGCCCGCGTTCGCGGCCCACCTTTTCCCCTACATCATGTTCCCCGCTGTTTCGGAACTATTTCTGATGCTGTGGCTCCTCGTGATGGGCGCGAACGTTCCACGATGGAACGAGCAGGCCCGCGCAGCAGGAATGCTCGCATGAAAGCCGCCGTCTACAGCCGATACGGAGCCATCCTTCGGCGTATGAACGCTGCGAGGGTAGAAGGAACGATGGTTGTCAATATTTCCGGGCCGTTTGCGCGCGGAATACTGTGAATCTGGAGAATTCGCCCATCTTTCCCGCCGGGTCGCTTGTCGGTCCCTGAAAATGAGGTGCATAATTGAGCATTCAACAGCACGTGTGCTCTTTTGGGATGTTTCGCATCTGTGTTGACTCAGGCGCAAAGCGGGCGCTTGAGCAAGGCCAACTAGTCCGGTAACCAGGAACAAGCATGTACAAACAGTTCTTCGGATTACGGGCCAATCCGTTCAACATCAACCCGGACCCGCGCTACTTGTTCCTGACGCGGCACACCGAGGAGGCACTGGCCTGCCTCACCTACGGGGTCCAAAGCCGCAAAGGGTTTGTGCTGCTCACCGGGGAGGTGGGCACGGGCAAGACGACGCTCATCAACAAATTGCTGGAGTGGCTGCGACTGCAGCAGGTGGCGACGGCATTCATCTTCAATTCGCGGCTGAACGTGCCCCACTTTCTCGATTACATGATGGCCGACTTCGGCATTTCCTGCGAATCGAAAGCCAAGAGCCAAATCCTGCTGCGGCTCTACAACTGGTTGCTGGACCGCTACCGCGCGGGCGAGACGGCGGTGCTGGTGGTGGACGAAGCGCAGAACCTTTCCGACGAAGTGCTGGAAGAGATTCGCATGCTCACCAATCTGGAGACCTTTACCGAGAAGCTGCTGCAGATTGTGGTGGTGGGACAACCGGAACTGGAGCAAAGACTCAAGCAGCCGCATATGCGCCAACTGCGCCAGCGGCTAACGCTGCGGGCGAAAACCTACCCCTTCACCCCGGACGAGACCAGGGCATACGTGCAACAGCGGTTGCGCATCGCGGGGTCGGACGGGCGGGAGATTTTCGATGCCGCGGCGCTGAGCGCGATTCATCGCAGTGCGGCGGGGATTCCACGCGTGATCAACCTGCTGTGTGAGCACTGCCTGGTGAGCGCATTTGTAGATCAGCAGAAAGTAATCGGGCCCGCGGTGGTGGAGGCGGTAGCGCGGGATTTCGATCTGGAGGATGGCCCGGCCTCTGGCGCGACGGCACAACCGGAACAGACGCCCGAACCGGCCAAGTTCGACGTGGCCGACGCGTTGCGGTCGTTGGCTACCCTGGCCGAGCGCCTGCGCCAGGAAGAAAAAGACTTGCCCAACCAAAGGAAGCTCTGACGCCGCATCGCGGCCAGTTTGCACGCGGCTCCCGCTGTGGCTCGATTTTGAATCTTGAGCGCTGGTTCGGCGTCATCCCGAAGCCCCGCGCTTTCACCAGCGGGGCGGGGGATCTCGCCTGCAGTCTACGCACACCTTGCCCACGCGGGATCCCTTCACTCCGCCTTCTGTTAGAATTTTCCCGCAGAACCCGCGCGCTTTTTCTATGAAGATTTCAGCGGTCATGCCCGTGTACAACGAAAAGGCTACCTTGCGTCAGGTAGTGGAGCGCGTCCTGTCGGTTGGCCTGGAGGTCGAACTGCTCTGCGTAGACGACGGCTCGAGCGACGGCTCGCGCGAGATTCTGCAGGACCTCGAAAAGCGATGGCCGCATATCCGTGTCTTCCTTCAGCCGCGCAATATGGGCAAAGGAGCTGCGCTCCGCCGCGGAATCCAGGAGGCGACCGGCGACTATGTGATCATTCAGGACGCGGACCTGGAATATGACCCCAAGGACTATTCCAAGCTGCTGGGGCCGCTGGAATCAGGGCAAGCCGACGTGGTCTATGGTTCCCGTTTTCTCGGAGGCGGACCCCACCGCGTTCTCTACTTCTGGCATTCGGTGGGCAATTCAATTCTGACGCTGCTCTCGAATATGCTCACCAACCTCAACATGACGGACATGGAAACTTGCTACAAAGCCTTCCGCCGAGACGTGATTCAGGCGATCCACATCGAGGAAGATCGCTTTGGCTTTGAGCCGGAAGTCACCGTCAAGATCGCCAAACGCAATCTGCGCGTTTACGAAGTAGGCATCGGCTACTGGGGCCGTACCTACGCGGAGGGGAAGAAGATCAATTGGAAAGACGGCGTCCGTGCTTTGTGGTGCCTGGTGAAGTATTCCTGGAAGGAGCCGCGAAGCGCTCCCGCTTCGGTGGCGGCAACGGCAAGTGTCGAACAGCTTTCCCGGCAATGAGTAATTCTGGGGTGGACTAATCTTTCAGAGGAACTACGGCGCTGCCATCGCGGCAGAAAGTGGCGACTCTCTCCAACTCGCCGTTGGCACGGGGCACGGTCATGACCGGGCCATAGCAATACACGGCATGGCCGGAGGCGGCAAAATACCAGCGTCCGCCCTTCGCGTGTTTGGCCACCGGAGTGGAAGGCTGGCGCAGCGGCTTCTGCGGTGTCAGTTGGGGAACGGGCAGACTCAACAACAAGGCTAGGGTCAGGGCCTTCATGTTTTCTTCGTTTCCGCTTACTTACCAACCTGCACTAAATCGTGATCAGCGCCCGGCGGTCGTCCGACATGTCTGCGGCCGGGCGAGACGGCATCTGGAACTGCGGTTTTTGTTTCTGCGTCTGTCTCTGGTGCTGCTGTGCCGCCTGGGAAGACGGGGCCTGTTGCGTTGGTGCCTGGGTTGACGGGACTTGGGTTGACGGGACCTGGGTTGACGGGACCTGCGAAGGCTGGTTCTGGGTCACTGGAGCCTGGGCCTTCGGAGACGGGGCGGGTTGTGCGCCAGCCATAACCCTGGCCGCCTGCTGAGCCTTCATCTTTGCTGCGGACAATTCGGTGCTGTCGCGAAACAATTCGCGAATGAGATTGCGCTGGGATTCGATGGTCGAGCCCTGCTCCACAATCAGCATCGTCATCAAGCCGTAGGAGAGGCAAAACAGCGCGGTCAACAGCGGCAGGAAGCTGAATTTCTTGCGGGGAACCGGAGCATCAATGGGAGCTGCGGTAGTTATGTCGGTGTTGTTGAACAGCGTCGTCAAGCGGCACCCCGATCTTTGCCCCAGCCGGCAGGCAACAACAAAACTGCATCCCGCGAGCCAATGGAGGGTTGAGACGTAAGTAATTGATCTGAATCCGGTTAGCAGATTTGCAACGCGGACGGCAAGCGCTTCCAAGTGCAAGTCGCTGCACATTATGAGTAACTAAGATTTGTTGCTGCTTCGCCCCGCCCGTCCAAATTGCCCGTCCAGCAGCGGTTTTCAGGGCATTCGCATCCAGGAAAACGACCGCGGAAGCCGCTTTCCTCGCCTTGCGTGTTCGCGCCAAGAGACGATCCCGATATCCGAGGGTTACCTCGGTCATGTGCTGAGATGTCACTGTTGCCTCTAGAATGAAACTAATTCATAAGGAAAGAAGGATTCTTCCCCGAGGATCGCGCAAATGCGGATGCGATGTTCCCTGTTTCTTTTCCTAGTCTTCGCTTGCAGTCTTTGGCCTACGGGAACGGCTCAAGGCCAGGAATCTTCCAGTGAAGCAGTGCGGCCGGTTATCCGAAGAACGGAGCCCCGATATCCAGAGATCGCGCTGCGGATGAATATCAGCGGTACGGTAAAGGTGATTGCTATCGTGGCGCCGGATGGAAAAGTGAAGTCAGTCAAGGCGGCGGGCGGCCACCCGATCCTGATCGACGCTGCCCAACGGGCCATCTCCGAGTGGAGGTTTGCCCCAGCCAGCGCAGAATCCAGAGAACTCATCGAACTGCACTTCAACCCGCAATTGCATTAGGGATCATCCCACAGAAAGGTTCTATTTCCCCAACACCAGCTTGGCGATCGTAGCCAACTGCATGTTCGACGTGCCCTCATAGATCTTTCCGATCTTGGCGTCGCGCCAGTACTTCTCTACCGGATAGTCTTTGGTGAATCCGTAGCCGCCGTAGATTTCAATGGCCAGCGAAGTCACGCGCTCGGCGACCTGGGAGGCGAACAGCTTGGTCATGGCAGCTTCCTTTACGAAGTTCATCCCAGCGTCTTTCATGCGGGCCGCGTTGTACACCATCAGCCGGGCCGCCTCAATCTCGGTGGCCATTTGCGCAATCTGGAACTGGATGCCCTGAAACTCGGCGATGGCCTTGCCGAACTGCTTGCGCTCCTGCGCATATTTCGCCGCACATTCCCAGGCCCCGCGGGCCAGGCCGATCATTTGCGCTCCGATACCGATGCGGCCTTCGTTCAGCGTTTCGATGGCGATCTTGTAGCCCTTGCCCGGTTCGCCCAGGACATTCCCTTTGGGCACACGACAATCTTCGAGAATCAGTTCGCATGTGGATGAGGCGCGAATCCCGAGCTTATCTTCCTTCTTGCCGACGGCGAATCCCGGCGAGTCTTTCTCGACCAGGAATGCGGTTATGCCTTTATATCCTGCGCTGGGATCGATCGTGGCAAAGAGCACGAACAGACCGGCTTCTTTGCTGTTGGTGATCCACAGTTTGCGGCCGTTGAGCACATATTCGGAACCCTTTGGTTCGGCGCGGGTCTGCAAGGCAAACGCATCCGAGCCCGATCCCGCCTCACTCAGAGCGTAGGCGCCGACGGTCTTGGCAGCCATTCTCGGCAGAAAGTGTTGCTTCTGGTCTGCGTTCCCCCAGCGCAGCAGGGCGTTGTTGACCAGCGTGTTCTGCACATCCACCACGACGCCGGCCGAGGCGTCCACCCGCGAGAGTTCTTCCACCGCCAGAATTGCTTCGAAGAACTTGCCGCCACCGCCGCCGTACTGCTCGGGGATTTCAATTCCCATCAATCCCAGCTGGAAAAATTCCTCGATGAGACTCTTCTCAAAGACACCCTTTTCATCCATCTCTTTTACCAGCGGGCGGATCTTCTCGTCGGCAAACTGGCGGATGTTGTCGCGGAAGAGAATTTCGTCTTCGGTGAGGTTGGTCAGCGGGGCAGGAATGGCGGCCTGCAGCGTGGTCTCGGGCATGAGGAACACCTTCAAGCGTGGGATGGCAAACTCGGTCATTCTAGCATTCCGCTGGGGGCGGCATGACCTCGGCGACGAGCGGGCGCTGAACGCAGAATCCAGGTGGGTAAAAGAAACTCTACTTGCGGGAGTGTACCAGCCGCAGCACGTCCGCTTGCAGGATGCGCTTGATCTGGGTACGGGCATGCACCGCCCATGGGCCTGATGTGTCCAGCTTGATGTAGGCCTGCCAATGCTGGAGCGCTTTGCGGGGCTGGCGCAACTTTTCGTAGGCCAGCGCCAGATTGTAGTGGGCATCCGCATAGGTGGGAGCCAGTTGCAAAGCGGTCTTGTAGGTCTGGATCGCCTCCGGCACGCGGCCGGTTTCGTCGAGCACGTTGCCTAAATCGAAATAGGCCAGCGCATAACGCGGATCGGCTTCAATGGCGTGACGGTAATGTCGCTCGGCCAGGCCGAAGTCCTGGCGGTTGTAGTGGAGGGTCCCCAGGTTAATGTGCGCGGCCGCGTGTGACGGCTCGATCTCAAGCACCTTGTGATAAGCGGCAATGGCTTCGCCCTGGGTGGCGGGATCTTCCTCTGAAGCAATGCCACGCGCAAACCACGACGCCGCTTCATTCTCCCGCGGCGTAGGCTCGGCTCTCGGCACCGGCGTGCTGGTCACCACTTTCTCGCGTTCGGAAAAGTCCATCAGGAACTGGCCGGCAATCGGCTCCAGCAGCTTCCCGTCGTGCCGGAAGGCGACGCGGTGCTTCGCCGTGGACCACGCTCCGGCCTCGAGCAGCGGTTTCTCCACGCCCGCGGCCTGCTTGCGCATGGCTTCGAGCGACTGACGAATCATGGTCGGGCGCACGCTCATGGCGCACAGATCACGCACCTTCTTGAGTTCCAGCAGATCGGCGAAGGAATAGGTTTCGGCGGACGTTACCAGACCAATCCGCTCCCAGTTCGCCAACTGGCGCGGCGTGATGTGGAGAATCCTCAGTAGGTCAGTTCGGCTATACACGGCACACGTAAAACGCACACGTCCTCGCGACCCGCGCAAAGACGTTCGCGAAACATTATCTTCAACTCACTCAAGCAAACGCAACAGCAATCCTTGTGGAAGGCTGTGGAGAACCTGGTTGGTTCACATGCAACGTTCATGGTGCAATCAGCAACGCACGCATTAGTTGTGCTGTGTCGGGCCAGCGCTGGCTTCGATCAACTGCTGAACCGGGGCGGCCACCATCAGCAACAGCCCGGCCTGCGGCTTTTTCGCCTGATCGACGAGCGCCAGTTGCTGGGTCTTCCAGCTGTCTGGCGCAGGCTGAGATTTGTCCAGATAGTCGAGGGCCTGCAATCCGGCCGCGCCCAGTGCAGTCAGATTCTGAGATAGGGGCTCGTCTTCTTGAAGCAGAAATGACTGATCGAGCAGCGGATGCAGCTTGCCGTCGTTGTCCCGCCAGGATGTAAGCCACGCGCGAATCTGCGTTTCGGTGGCCTGATCCTTGCCTCCGCTCTGAATAAAGGTCTGCACCAGGCCTGCAAACTGGCGCGCCACGTCGCTTTCCGGGTAGGCCGCATCAATCAGGTGCGTCAAGGGCGCGTGGAAATCAATGGGGCCCTTCGCATCGTCCCATCGGTTGTAGTCCTTCACTGGTTCCAGGACGTCGGCGAGAACGCGGAGCGCGGAAATATCGGCTGGCCCCGCCATGCGATGCAGCATGTGCATGCGTGCCGATCGGTGCGTCAGGCCGAGCCACTCGAGGTCGAGACTCACGGCATTCAGCCGCGCGTACATCGAAGTAACGTCTGTCACGCTTTGCGGGGACCACAGCCGCTCCGCGATGACCGCATTACGAGGCCAGATGTGAGAATCAACGTTTTCGGGCGTGACCCATTCCGCCCACTGGCAAGACTCACCGCCCAGGATGCGGCTCTTCTCTTCAGGCGTGAGAGTAGCGGCGGCATCAGGCATCGTCATGGGATCGACCGCATAGTGCTGCGCCGCGGGCCACATCAAGTCAAGGTAATATCCGTGCGAAAGCAAGCCGCTGTAGCCTTGTTTGGCCGCCGTTGCCAGCGACTCTTGCCCCCGCCACGACTGCACCACAATCGTTTTCGGCAAGTCGGGATGCAGAATCTCGTCCCAGCCCACCATGATTTTGTGATTCCTGGCCAGGATTTTCTGCAGCCGCTGGTTGAAGTACGCCTGCAGGTCCTGATTATTCTTCATGCCGTGGGCATGGATGAATTCCTGAATCTTCGGGTTCGCGTCCCACTGCTTGCCATCAACTTCGTCGCCTCCAATATGAAAGTAGGCGTCCGGAAAAAGCTGGGCCATTTCCGCAATGAACTTCTCCAGGAACTTGTAGGTGGTCTCGCGTGTCGGATCCATGATTGGATCGATAGTGGCCCCGCCTTCGAGCGTGTAGGGACCGCTCCCGCTCGATAAATCGGGATACCCCAGGAACCACGAGCGGCTGTGCCCGGGAATATCGAACTCAGGGATGATGCGAATGCCGCGATCGTGCGCGTACGCGATGAACTCACGAATCTCGTCCTGCGTGTAGAACTGGCCGTCGGAGCCCATGCCAGTCAGCCTGGGGAACTTCTTACTCTCGGCGCGGAAACCCTGATCGTCGGAAAGGTGCCAGTGCAAGACGTTCATCTTCACCGCGGCCATACCGTCGAGGTTGCGTTTCAGCACATCGAGAGGAATGAAGTGGCGGCTGACGTCGATTAGCGTGCCACGCCAGGGGAAGCGCGGCTGATCTTTGATGACGACGTCCGGGGCGGCGAACCCGGCCGGAGTGATTTCGACGAGCTGCAGAAAAGTCTGCAGGCCGCGCAGGATGCCCAGCGTCGTCGGCGCGGTGAGGTTCGCGCCGGAATCGGCAACGGCTAGTTCGTAGGACTCATCCTCGCCGAGCTTCTGCACGGCTTGCCGGCCACGGGCGGCATTGATTTGCAGCGTTGGAGCGGCGCCAGACTTGGGACGGAAGGGAATCCCGGTCTGCCGCGACAGCTGGGTCACAAACCGCTGGATCTCGCGGTCCACGGAAGCATCATGGCTTCCAGTGACGGCGACCGAGAACGCCTGAGTGATCGCCAGCTGCCCGGCGCCGGGCTGAACGCTGGCCGGCATCGGCATCAAGTTGAGCTGAGGTTGAGATTGGGCTGCGGCAAAAGTGGCAAATAGAAGAACTGCGGTCACAATGAGGGTTTTCATGACTGTAAGAAACTAATGTAACAGTTTCGGACATACGATTACGTCTTAAAGGCGCTGTCATCCTAAGCGCAGTCGAAGGATCCCTGGAACCCAACCTTCTCCTCAGACGACTCAGGGAGTTCTCCGCGCGCCATCTTTGTACTTGCTAACCGGATGGTGCGCTCCTGAGAACGCCTCAATGCGCCACAGGCAGCGCTGAGCGGCAAGGGATCCTTCGACTACGCAGGCCGATTCGCACAGCGAATCGGCTTGCTACGCTCAGGATGGCATTTCCCCCTCAGTCAACGAGAAAACGAGGATCCTAATGTCCCCCGCCTAGCTCCCGCACAATCCCACCCACAAACTGCTTGGCGTCGCCGAAAAGCATCAGCGTGTTGTCGAGGTAGTAGAGCGGATTGTCAATGCCGGCGAAGCCAGGATTCATGCTGCGCTTGATGACCATGACGGTGTGGGCCTTGTCCACGTCGAGGATGGGCATGCCGAAGATCGGGCTCGACTGATCAGTCCGGGCGGCGGGATTGGTCACGTCGTTGGCGCCGATGACGAGGGCCACGTCGGTTTGCGGGAAATCGCCGTTGATCTCGTCCATCTCGATGAGCCGGTCGTAAGGGATGTCGGCTTCGGCCAGCAGCACGTTCATGTGCCCGGGCATGCGTCCGGCAACCGGGTGAATCGCGAACCGAACTTCGACTCCCTTCTTGGTGAGCAGGTCGTAGAGTTCGCGCACCTTGTGCTGCGCCTGTGCCACGGCCAT
>Ga0187818_10000296_pt1 | contig 16884 bp, 11 predicted proteins | sample NC_wetland_sal_i_14_FD_130581 | JGI IMG/M metagenome (GOLD analysis project Ga0187818, IMG submission 130581) | Wetland sediment microbial communities from Neuse River Estuary, North Carolina, USA - SO4_3 | ecosystem: Environmental > Aquatic > Freshwater > Wetlands > Sediment | place: USA... | reverse complement strand
GCGCCCAGGAGGAAGGTGACCCACAAGATAGGGTAGCGATAACGGAATTCGAACTGAACAATGTAATATACGAGCGGGAAAAAAATCAGGCATGACGCACATACGAGCGCACCCTTGATGTCTTGACGATAGAGAACTACCAGGCCTGCGATGCTTAACAGGGTCATCAGATAAATCACAACACGCTCAAGCCGACGCCCGGTCCCCGCATAATGGATGGTTTCAGTTTCGGAAGGCATCCAGAAAGCGAGGAACCTCAGAGCACTCAAACGGATAAATCTGCGTGGATGGGTGCCAATCCAATGTAGCGCCTCTTGCAACCGCAATTCATTGTACTTAGGCTCGCCCAAGGCCAGTACCTTTCTGGCCTCGCTCGCGCTGTGATTCGGATGTAGGCTGTCAAAGCAACCACTCATGAAGTTTTTCTGAATCCCAAATTGCGCACAATCATTGTTGGAAACTGAGAGCTCCAAACCAAAATCGTCCCGCACCGGGATGAACCGGTGGAACACTCGATAGTTTCGGACCGTCCACGGCACAATAATCAGCGCAGGCAACAAGATTAGTGGCAACAGAAACTCCTTCAAGAAAGCAGTTCTACGCCGCCACATCTCCCAGCACACCCACACGGCAAATATTGGCCCAGCCGTTGGAACCATCAGAATCGACAGTCCCATGACACTTCCTAGCGCCCAAGCCAGCCCGTGACCACTCCGCCGATTCGAGTCCAGAAATCGCCGGTAAATACAACAGGCTACTGCAATTAGAATGCCAGCGTAGAATTCCTCGAAGGCGTACACAAATGTGGGCTTGGCCACGATCCATATTGTCGCTCCGACGACACCGCTTAGAGTCCTCATCCCAAGAATTCTGCTAAACACAGGGAAGAGCCCTACCTGCACAGAGAGGGCCAATGCGGCAGCCAACTTGACGGCGTACATGCCCGTTGCCTGGTCACCGAACACCCGCATCAGCAGTGCCAGGAAGGCCGGAAATGCAGGCGCCAAATGTGCGGATGCCCCAGTGTTAAGCGACCCGAACGGGTTGGAGAATTGCCCTTTGCTGTAGAGATTCCTCGCCAAGCGAAACGTCTCGGGTCCATGGGCGACTTCGTCGGTGGGGACATACCTTACCCAATAGCGTGCCAGACAAGCCAGAAACAGCACAACGCATATCACCGTATACCACCGCCTACGCCGGGTTCCTGTGGGCCTGCTACCGGGAAAAACAATCTGGCGGTCATGTGTCATTCGAACAGGCTCTTTCCCAAAATTGGCCATTCACCGCACGGTCCAAACCACAAGTCTGCGGAATAGATATAGTGGAATTCCCGCGACGTACCACTTGACTTCCGACGGAATTCAAAAGGCTCGGATGTCAGCTCGGGCCTTGTCGAACCACCGTGCCAGGAAGTACTTCTTCTGAACCCGGCTTTCCAGAACCTCGTGATAGACAGCCTCGATGGTTCATAACACAGCAGGAAGCCGGTCATGTTGCGCACGATTGCTGCTTGCGAGGCATTCCTGAACCACAGTGCCAACGGTGCTCTCAAATGAATCCCATGTCCATCGCTCCAGAAAGCGTTTGTGGGCTCTCTCTGAAAGGGCTTTTCCGAGTTCTGGGTTCCTCAACAGCATGATGCAGGCCGATGCGAAATCGTCGGCGCGATCCGCCAGAAGAACTTCTCTCCCGTTCTCTACGTCATATCCAAAAGCGCCGATCGTGGTCGCAACAACAGGGCATCTCCTTGCAAATCCCTCCGCCACTTTTACTCGCGTGCCAGCACCCACTTTGATCGGAACAATCATGGCGGACCAGGAAGCAATTTCGTCTCCCGGATTCTCCATCCAACCCAGCCCTATGATGTCAGGACCTAGTTTTGTCAAATAACCTTCGCTTCCGCGGCCCACTAACCGAAGCTGCGCACGCGGGAATTCGCGCTTGATCATAGGCCACACATCGCGGATAAACCACTTGGCCCCATCTTCATTGGGCTTGAATGTGCAATTCCCGATGAGGCCAATCCTTGGCAGCTCCGAGAAAGCGCGAGGGCGCACCACCAGGGGGTGAGCACCATTTGGGATGACATGAATCCGCTCTGGCCTGCATAGGTACCGTCGGTCGTCTTCGCTGCACACCGTTAGAACGTCAAATCGCTCCGGGAGGATCCGCTCGCGCCTCCGCCAGATCCACGACATTCGGAGATCGAGCAGGCGCCTTACGGGACTGCCACCCCACTGCGCCGCCGACTGATACGAGCGGCTCGGCAGATCATCCACATCCAACACGGAATGGGGCCACCGGTAGATTCGAAACCAGTGGGCGGTCCTGATGGTGTGAACCCATATAACATCATGCTGGCGAATCAATTCTTGCAGCCCCGCACGATCCGGCTCGCTAACTACATAGGGGTCCGTTTCCATGTAAGTCGGATCAAACTCGTGTCGGAATCTTTGGGGAAGTCGACGGAAGGACCTGCCCAGTGCAACCGGCAAAGGGCGCATGATCCTGCGAACTTCGAATTCGCGCTTGGTCCGGCGCACGGTTTCTTCATCTTCAGTCTCGGTGGGAACAATCACAAACGATACATCCCCAAAACGGCTCAGCAACTTCCCAATGTTCAACACCCGCTGCTGTGCACCGTAGGCCGCCGCCAAAGGCCAGTGGGATGTCACAAATAGTATCTTTGGTCGGTCTCGCACGCCTTCGAATAGCATGTTTTTCAGGACCAATTTCGTCTGTGAAGGAAGCGGCGTGTGAGAGTTACCTTCGCGTACCTTGCGACGGCGTCCGCTCCGGATGCATGGCGGGGACCTTAGCCGCTGCGGCGGCCTGCGCGTTTTGGCGCCGCGCCCACTGATAGCAAGCCACAACGGTCCCGGCTATGGACCACACGTTGCGTTTGCAGGAAAATCGGCGCGGCGCACGAATCGAGATCATCCATTGTAGGGTCCACCTCATCAACCTGCGAAGGAGATAGAGCGGAACTCCGCCGAGGAGCCACTTCGCGTCGGAAGGGGGGCCCGATCGCGCAACCTCTGCTCGGCCGTACCAAAACCACCACCTCAGCACATACATCTTCTGCATCCGGCACTCCGGCACCGGGTGACGTACGACAGCACAGGGCTCGTATCGCAGGCGCTCTCCTGCTGAAAGAAGTCGCTGGCCAAACTCAATATCTTCGCCCTTGATCTCGCTTCCGGGGCGGGGGCCTAGCTCGGTTAGAAAACCGCCGTACTTCTCGAACGCTTCCCTACGAAAGGCCATATTCGCACCGTAGGGGGGACGCGTGAGCGGCCCAGCCCCGGTGCCCGGGTCGAATGCGACAAACGGCCCCATGGTGTGGGGGTCGTCGGTGGACAACCAGCTAGGAAGCGGCCTCGGCCACACCGGAATGATGCGTCCCCCCGCCCCTGCCCATTCTCCACCCTGTAGTGCTGAAGCCAGATTCCATAGCCAGTCAGGCTCAACTATGGCGTCGTCATCCGTGAAGACCAGAATCTCGCTTTGCGTCTCCCGAATTCCGGCGTTGAGGGCATGCGATTTGCCCTGCTGCGGCTCAAAAATGTAGCGGAAGCGACCGGGATACTGGCGGCGGAAGCCCTCTACGACCTCATGCGTTTGGTCGCTCGAATTGTTATCGACGACCAACACTTCCCACTTAACAGACTCGGGAAGCCTTGAGGCCGCAGCACTGTTCAGTGCGTTCACTAACTCCTGGCAGCGATTATACGTACACAGAATCACTGTGACCTTCATTATCTCTTCCATGAAGGAACCTCTTGTCGGCCATTGCTGAACCGAAACCATTGCAGCAATGGCTTCAGAGGGCGTCCAATTATGATAGGCCGCGTGATGAACACGTGAGCAACGGTTAGGCAGCTCATCGCGAATCTCCTTTGCTTCCAATATAGGTGCGCTGCCAGAAGCCGCAAATCGGCGATCTGCCATCGCTCAATGTATTCAAAATTAGAACGTAACATCTCAAGTGCTGCCTCCAGAGCGAGGGAGTAATCACCCGCCATGCATATGCGCTGGATCCATAGCCGGCGGTCCCAGGCAACCTCTCGCTGCTGACGGGCGTCGCTCACGCCCAATCCGGCCAGCACCGCAGGCGTAATTTCTGCAACCGAGTTCAATGAATCCGGTTTCCCATCTCTCCTTAACGACGAAGAAGCCTGCGCAGCGAGTTTGTACAATGTTTGTTGTCTACCCTTTTGAAATGACAGTTGGCAGGGATGGATCCTGTACTTGAGGACCACCTGCTTCAGATTCGCGCAGCCGCAGTGTTCGGACATCCGCATTGCCAAATCGTAATCCTCTGCCTGTACAAATGCCGGCCGGTAGCCCCCTGCACGGACGAAAGCGTCCCTTCGAATGAGGAGCGTGGACTGACAAAACGTGCACTGCACAGCGAGGGCTAATTTGATTTCATGATCTTCAGTCGGAAAGTCATCGATGGCAAACGACCTGCCTGTTTCGTCGATGCATTCTCTAGCGCCGCCAAGGAGGCCAACGTCTGGATGTGTTTCCATGAAATCGACCTCCCACCTGAGGCGGTTTGGGAGGGAGATGTCATCAGCATCCATAATGGCAATGTATCGTCCTTGCGCGAGAAAACAACCCGCATTGCGAGCTTCAGTCAAGCTACAATGCGGTATCTTGTGGAGTTTGATTCGATTGTCCTTCGCTGCGTAGCTCGATGCAATCGCTTCAGACTTGTCGGTTGAGCCGAAGTCGACGATGATGAACTCAAACCCCTGGAAGGTCTGCCCCAGAATGCTCTCGATCGACTCGGCGAGAAAGCGATCAGCGTTGCAGACCACCATTACTACTGAAACTAAGGATCCGTGCATTTCTGGCTACCAACCTCGTCAAGTTTCGGCTTCCTTTTCCGATTCATTGCGGGGATTCGAACAGCCAATGAACCTATGGGCCACTTTCTTCCATCTGTTGCTCGGGATCGTGGAATCACAGCCCATCCCGCAAGTAAAACTTCAATGCGCCTGCCGGGATCGTGCCTTCCTGCGCCGGCGATAGATAATGAATATTCTTGGCTTTTTGCTCTTCGGGGCGGAACGTATCAGTGATAAACATCGTGGGTTGCGCGGAGATCGGTATGCCGCGAACCAGAATCAAATCATCCAGCGGTTGGACGATCACGTACTTCGGAGTTTCGGCGGGCAACGCATCCAACTCCCGGGCCAGCAGTACGGAATGGTTGCTAAAGGCGAACGGCACTCCCGGATTTTGCGCCCAAACGACGAAGTAAGCTCTGTAGGCATTCGCCGTGAGGAACGCTAGTAGAATTATCACCAAGGCCTTGAGTCTCGCGGGCCGGACACGCTTTTGCAACTGCTGGTACAGCCAATATCCTCCATGGGCGGCAAACACGATGACCGGTGGAAGCATCAAAATGGAGCGCAGTGCGTGGGGTGAGCGTGCACCGGAAAGCACGACAGGGAGCATGGCAACGAAAAACCATGCGAAGAGAATCACAACCGGGAAACAATCACGGTTCATCATTCCGGAAAAGCGTCGCCATGTACTCCTGAATTTCGCATTGCCGTCATTCATTGCGATTCTCGCGTCTTGAATCAGGCAGCAAGATTGAAAGAGGCCGAACAAAAACAGCTGGCCCACCGGCCAAGAGAGTTCCGGCGATCCCTGGAGGTTGTGCCGCCAATTGGGATCGCCCGCGATATTGAACATGGCGAACGTGTGTACCGTACTACTCGCGAGATCCCCAAGCGGATTTCCCCTATTCCATAGGGCCATACGCGCTGCGTAACCGAAAAAGCTTCCTGGGTGAGAATAGAAATAGAGGCCTAGTGGAAGGAACACGACGACCGAAGAAAGCACAAAATAGGCTGCGGAACGAAGAAATCTTGTCTGCCAACCTCCTTGTTTTGCCAGGCGCCAGTAAAACGCCAAGACAAGCAAGACCAGCGCCGGGGAAACGCGGTAGGCGAGATAGGTATACATTCCCAGGCCGAAGAGAATACCTCCAAGAAAATGGAGGGATGTCGCGCGTCGAAACGATACACCGCGCCCCAATAGATTGAACCCCTTGAAGAGAAAATAGAGCGACCATGTAAGGAAAAGCGGCGCCATGATGGCGCGGAAGGCGATGCGCGAAAAATTAATGTGCCAAAAGCTAATGGCGAGAAGGAATGCCGAGAGAAGGCCGATCTCAAGCCCGAATAGTTCCGCGGCAAAGAAATAGATCCCGAGGACCGTGAGTATGCCGGAAATGGCGGCGGGGAGACGCAGGATCCACGGCTCGTGAATGCCCCCCGTGAGTTTGATGAGAATCGCGACAGCATTCACGTAGAGTCCCTCCCGACCGTTGTCTTCCGGATAAAAGGGCTTGAAACCGCTCCAAAAGGGACTCGCGTGCGTGACCTCGAGCGCGTTGTTGCCGTCCGCCGCTTCGTCGAAAAATAGCCCCGGCGGCGCGGAGGTGAATCCGTGGAGTCGAAGAAAACTGGCGATCAAAATGACTAGTAAGAGGAGTAGAACTATTTTACTCTTCCCGGCTGCTGCCCCTGCTGTCCCTGGGTCAACACTTTGACCGGAATTTCCAATTTGGACTGTCTCGCGCATGGTATGCTCCTCCTGACCTGGACACAACGGCAGGCAGCAACCGAATTTGCGACCCAGGCTTCGTCGAGCCAGAGGCTCCTTCCGAGCCAACACACAGTCGCGCCACGCCTTTGCGGCCACGCCGATGGCGATCATGTAGATCGTGACGCGCCGACGAGCGAGGCACCCCATGCAGTCAAGCAAGCGACGCATAATGGTTGCGAGCGAATTCACGTCGGCCACAAGCACTCGCGGGCCACAGTAATTGTGACCTTCTTACAGCGCTCGGTAACTGCCTGCGGGTTACTTCCACACCGTCACTGACGCTTGCAGCCAGCGATCAGGAAGCTTCTTTTGCGCGAACGCGTACGAGACGACATGAAGACGGCTGACGAGGGGATACAACCATTGCGGAATGCGGGGACGAGGTTCATACGAAAACAGTAGTTCTCCCCCGTCCCGGTACGGAGCGATCTCAGCGAGCGAGGCGTCATCATCCGGCAGTACTATCACCAGATCGCCCGGGTCAGGGCTACTACCGGCATGACACATAGGACTGGCATATCCCATACAGGGGCCGTCCTTCGCGACAGCCCTGCTGGCTACGGCAATACCGTTGAGTCCGGCGGATTCAACTAGGACTCCTTCCACAGGGACACCCCGATAGTTGAGGTAAGAGGCAAACTCCATCACACGGTACGGACTCGCAAATGGAAAGAAGACCCTCTGAGCGTTTCTCGCGCCGCCCTGATATTGCGCTTTGACCACGCTGGCTATTTCAGCCTTTCCGTGGATTACGTTCTTTCGCTCGAATAAACGGAAGGCCGAAAGCGAGACGTCCTGAACCAGGATGGCGCCCAGTAGGACTATTGTGGCAGCCTTGCTCCCCAAACTCCTCTGTCCCCACGACAGAATCGAGAATCGGCCGACGTACAACACGGCGATGAGGTCCACCGGAGCCAGGTAGTAGCCGCTAAACATACCGAGATAAAGGTAGGCGGTGAAATAAGCCACGCCACCCAAAGCCAATCCATCCCATAGCGGCAACGGAGGCACCTTGTGTCGCAGGATCAGATAAGCTCTGCCCAGCACGACGGCCACAAAGAGCCATGCCAGCAGATCTAGTCTTAGGTATGAAAGAAGCGCTTCCCCAACTCGGAGGTGCTGTTCGTCGGCGTATTGCATGTTCGGATGGGGAAGCATTACTGCCATGTAATAAAGCAAGAACAGCACCGCCAACGAAGCAAGGCACAGGTCCAGGCGACTTTCCTTGTCTCGAAGCCGATTGTAGTCCCAGACTGCCTCATCTCGCCTCCAGCAGCGCAATCCAAGCCTCCCCACCGCAAAACCGAAGAGCAGCAGGAATGCGGTCTCCTTGTAGTAAATCATGATCTGGGCACACACCGCCGCCGCCACCGCCCACGCGGTAGACTGAGTCTGTTCGAAGCGCTTAACGAAGAGCACCAGGCAGGCGAGCCAAAGCACAAGGTTCCGCTCATCGTAAATCAAGCCACCAAAGCTAATGACAATGCCCGGAGTAACTATCGCAAAAGCTGTGAGGCCCGTTCGCCCTATAATGCTCAACTTATCGTCAAGGACCAGGAGGATGCCGCACAAAGCCAGAAGCTGAATGATGGGCAGAACATGATAGCCCACGACTGTGCCAGTAAAGTGACGAATCAGGTTGAACTCTTGGTGGCCAAGCGGGAAAAAGCGTCCGTTCTGTCGCAAGATTGGCGGTGCTAAGTCGTGGCCCTTGAGCGTATAGAGGGTGAACATGGAATTGTCGGAGTAGGTGAAGTCCTCCCACGCCAATGTCAGCACGATGTAGCACACCAGGAGCAGGCCCAGCAGCATCAGCGCCTCTACGGCACCGCGTGACCACACGTATCGCGGTGTTCGAACGATCGAAGCCTTTTCTGTTTCCTGGACCCTCGGAGCTGGTGCCTTACCGACCACCCACGCCACGCAGATCGCTGCCCCAACAGCGATGCTAATCCAAATTGGCCAAAACAATATAACCCGCGCCGTCCATACCGCTTTGGCCAGTTGCTGCAGAAATGACTTCGACATAACCTTTCGCCAAAATAGCTTACACGCTCTGCGGAGCCAAGCTGGTAGTCTGCCGTTTGGTTTGTCGCCGTCGTAGCAGGAAGCTATGACCCTCCTGGGGGCGTGCGGGAAGTCGACGGCGTGGAGATAATCGCGCATCGCTGTTCCGGCGCACGCTGAATCGATATCGGGGGCGCGTACTTCCCTGTCGTGTTCTCTGGATTTACTGAGAACCCAGCTCTTGCTGAACTCTCAACGTTCTCCTCCGGGATGACGGAAGAACTTTTGTCCCACCGCCTCCAGAACGCCTCCCACGTCTTTTCGAGTAGAGCACGAGGGATCCATTTAGCCAAGAGCCGCCAATCAAGAGAGTAATTGATCGACGCCAGCCCATTTCGATGGAACTCCCAGAACTCCCGGCTCATGCGATCCAGCTTGCACGCGCACTTGGCAAGATACAGGAAATATTGTCGCTCAGCGTCGTTCAGGCATCGATCATATTCCTCGGCGGACAGATAATCCCGGCCATGCGCAACCACCATTGCCAACCGAGAGAAGAACAAGAACTTAAACGGCATGATGCGCGAAAGGATCGATTCATTATCACGGCGTGAATAGGTTAGGACCTGATGCACAAAGCCGAAGTTCCAGGTCCTGAGCAGATCGAAGCAAACGTGTGCGTCCTCGATAGGCGCGTACCGCTCCTCATAAAAGGGATCGCGCGACCGTATCAGCTCGGACCGCATGAGCAAAGAAGTGGGAGTACCAAGAAAGTATTTGTCTTCCATGAAATAGAGCCGGCAAATGCTTCGGCCAGAGACCTCAGGACTGGGATAGGGTAGACCGTCCAAAGATACCCATTCCCCTTGAAGCTCGTAGGCAGCGACGATACCGACAACAGGATGCGCGTCAGCCACCTCCACCATGCTCTTGATGCAGTCCGGAAACAGCCAGTCGTCCGCCTGGACCATCTTGCAGTACTTGCTCTTCGGCGAGATGCAAGAAAGCGCGAAATTGTAATTCTGCACCTGGGACAGGAATGATTGCGTACGGATGACCCGGATCTTGCCCGGGAAAAGAGATGCATAATGTGCCGCAAGTTCGCTCGATCCATCGGTGCTGCAATTATCCACGAGGATGTATTCCCAATTGTCATAGGTCTGATGCAAAACGCTTTCGATGCACTCTGCGAGGAACTCGCGGGTGTTGTAGAACGGCGTAACCACACTGACCAACGGTTCCGATCCCAAGTTTTTCCCCCGGCTACTTCCCTGCGCAGTGTTTTGAAAACTGATGGGCATGATTATGAGATCTCGCCACGTTTGAACGCTGCGATGATTCCGTCTGCGGTGTGCATGGCCAGTGCCGAAATTGTTAGTGCCGGGTTCACCGCCGCACCCGTGACAAACACACTGCCGTCTCCGATGAACAAATTGGGAACGTCGTGTGTCCGACATCCCGGATCAACTACCGATGTATTCGGATCTATGCCCATCCTGCAAGTACCGAGATAATGCGAAGAACCGCCGGGAATGACGTCTTCCACGCGTATATCTCGTGCGCCCGACGCATCCAGGATTTCCCTGTGCCTGGCTGACATTGTGTCGATCATCGCCAATTCGTTCTGAAAGTGAGCGTTGATGATCAAAGGTACCGGCAAGCCGTAGTTATCTTTGACCACCGGGTCCAGCGTGACTTGGTTGCGTTCGTCCGGCAATTGCTCACCGTCGGAGGCAAGGCCGACCCTATGCCCGAATATCTCCTTCATGCGTGCCTTGTGCTCGACTCCCCAGCCTGGAATGCTGTTGGCCGTCGCCAGCGGCCACTGACTCTCATTTTCGACGGAAATCGTCCATCCCCGCACGAAGTCATTTGTCGGGTTGGTTGCGTAGAAGTCCTGAATGATGCCGCCCGTGGGAACGCCGCGCCAGGGATCCAACCGCTCCGGGAAAACGCCATACGCGAATACCGACAGATGTTCCATGAAGCGCTTGCCCACTAGTCCACTCGAATTGGCCAGTCCGTCGGGAAACAGCTTGGACTTGCTCAACAGGAGAAGGCGCGCCGTCTCCACCGCATTGCCCGCGACCACAATCACGCGCGCAAAAATCTCTCTTTCCTGGCCGTCCGGGTCGAAGTAGATTACGCCGCGTACTTTGCCATCCGGGCCAACCGTAATTTCCCGGGCCATGCATTCGGTGCGAATCTGCACTCTCTTGGTTTTTTCGGCCTTGGGTATGTATGTGACATCAATGCTGGACTTCGCTGCAATCTTGCAGCCCAGGCGACAAGTTCCCGCATTGACGCAGGCGGGCCGGCCGTTCCAGTCCCTAGTCGGGATGGCGAGCGGTTCCCGTACGAGGTGCAGCCCGAGCTTATCAGCACCGCGCTTGATCGTTTGGCTGGCCAGGTTTAGCTCATGCGCTGGTGTAGGAAATGGCTGGGATCGCCTTGGTTCAAAAGGATTTGCGTTTGCCACGTCAGGCCCGGACACACCCAGTTCATATTCAACCTTTGTGTAGTACGGCTCCAGATCGGCGTAGCTGATGGGCCAGTCATCCGCAACTCCGTCCTCGCTCCGCACGCGAAAATCCGACTCATGGAACCTGGGGTTCATCGCATGGTAGGCCAGAGTCGAGCCACCCACCCCTTTGACACGATTGTAGAGAAACGGGTGTCTCCGTGGCGTAGTGTACAAGTCCCGGCGTGCGTCCTTCGGCGAGAAGACGTCCGCCGCGCGAACCTCGAAATCGGTGACGTGCGTAGGATAGTCGTCATAGGGCACGTAGCGTTTCCCGGCCTCCAGCACGATTACCTTCAGGCCAGCCTCCCCGAGCTCCTTGGCAATGACTCCACCACCGGCGCCTGAGCCGATGACGATCACGTCTGATTGGTCATCCGAGAAAGGCACGCTCTGCTGTCAGAACTCCACCGGCGTAAACAGTTGGTCTCGATTCACTTCCACTCTGCAACCGGATTGAATTGCACCCAGAAGTCGATCGTACTGCGCATCAACCTGCTCGCGATAAAGCTGGACGGCGCGTGTGAGGAGGGCTGATTCTTGCTCGCGAACGTCTCTGAGGGCACCGAACCGCTCAATCAGCATGCTCGCGTCCACATGATCGATGTTCACGCAGTGCTCACTCTGTCCGATGCCGCTCATGTGAACATCCACTTTGCGGTCGTAGGAAATGGCTAGCACCGGTATTGCAATCAGGTGGGACAGGATTACCCCGTGAAGGCGACTGGCAATAACCAAGTCCGCTTGGCAAATACGCTGCAAGACACCCTCCGTGGTCTGCTCGGGGGGACCAGGAAGGACTCGGACTGACCTTGCATCCACGGAGCCGTCGGCGATCATGACTTGAAGATCCCTGATGGTTTCGACATCGGGACCATCGGTAGCAAACAGCAGTACTTGGTGTTTCTGCTTGATCAGCCACTTTACCATTTCCGCCAGCTGGCGGAGATATCGCGTATAGCGCTGCTTATCCTTCAAGGGCCAAGCGCGCGGGTCGCAGTAGGCAATCGGGCTGACCCCTACGAGCAGGCGCTCGTCCTGCGAAGCATTTCTGCGCGGCCTTGGCAGGCTAGGACACGGATAACTATAGGCTAGGTCTGGACAAACTGGGTCGCCTGGCGAATGGAAGATCGCTTGCATCGCGATTTTCGAGTCGTGGTCTCGGTACGAACGGTACTGAGCCAGCCTGAGCGCATTGCGAGCAAAGAAGCGGCTGAGCGGGTGCTCCAGAGAAGATTTCCCGATGCTCACAAACAAGAACGGGACGCGGCAAACTCGGCTCAGTGCCGCAAACTTGAAAAGCGTCCAAGGATGTCCCCAGGGTCCGCCCCAGAATTCATCCAGCGCCCCGCCACCGGTAATGATGACGCGATCGAGTCTTCGAACCAATCGACCGGACCTCACAATATGCGCCAGCTCCAATCGGCCGGTGCGTATCCCTCTCACCAAGCTGCGCAGCGGTTTAATTCGCTTTAGCCACTCCTTGATACGCCGCAACCCATTTCCCGGCTGGCCCTGAGTCCCGGCAGGGTTTGGATTGGGCGCCGAATAATAATTGTCGCGAGAGGCACCCGCGATCGGAAATCCGTCGATTCCATGTCGCCGACGGGTGTCCTCAGGGCTCAGAGTGACGCCAATGATTTCCGCGTCCGGAATACGCTTGCGGACGTTTGCGATCATCGACGACAGGATCGCGGCGTTGCCTAGATTGCCTGAACACGGGCTAACCAAACCAATACGACGAATTTTGTGGTTTTGGCTCACGAAACTATCACACTATCAGGCAGCCTTACTTCGTCGCACCGCACCGCGTTTTCTCGGCATCCGTGGTCACGCTCTACTCGAGGGGAGATTTGCCGACGATGACTGCGGACCGCGCCTTAGAGTACCCCTGCTTTCATGAAGGTGTCGGCTCCCTGGCACCGACTAGACTTTGATGTGTCACCGACCAAAGGCTCGATACATGTTGATCCATTATGCGGCACCTAAACGGTCGCGTGTGCTTCAGCGCCGCGCCGTCAGATGAGGATAGCCCTCGTCCATCGGGGGTCCATCATATTCCAGCCAAATCCAGCTCACGCGACTAGTATAAAAAACCTGGAGGCAGTCGCTTCTGATCTGGGGATACAATTGCGCGGCAAAAAACTGTCCACTGCTCACGTGAGCAATGCTGCGGAGTCGGCGCCAAACCTTGACCATCGCAGGAACTCCAGCCGTCCAGTCTTCATAAAACTGTTGGGCGGTCCTAAACAACATCAGCTGGTCTTTCTTCGTCATCTCGGCAAACCTACACCCACGCTCCTTGATCGCCCACAGATCGAAGGATAGCAAGCCTCGGGAATACACGTACTGTCTCCATGAGCTCGTTGTGAGGAGATTGTCTAGAAGAACGATGGCTGGCGGGCCAAGAACATCGACCTCGTCGATCCCGGGGGTCTCTTCGTCAGAGGGAACAATGATGTTTGCCAGTGCTTCTGCCACTGCTGCTTCCTCCGGTGTAAACCATCGAAAAGGGCCTTGCCCGCGGTGGGCGTTACGACGCGCTAATTCCTTATTAATAACGCGCGACGCCAGAGAAACACAGGCGTCTTGAAAGGCGTTGAAATAAGTTACCCCTATTCTCTTGAAACCGCCCATAGTTGACCACTAATCCCATCTCGGATCGGTTGCTACGTCAGTCTGAACTGTAATTTCTGTCACCGATGGCTCTCGAGCTATTGCAGCAAGGTTTCCATCCGATGTTGTGCGGATCTCTTGCCGAATGACTTGGGGAAAACAATTTGCGACGCCGCGCACATCTTCGTCGGAATTCATGTGGATGGTTGCCGCCGGTGCCCACCGGTCGTATTCCGTCTGCGTGTCATACCTATAAACGAGAATCGAGGGATGGAAAATGCCGTTGGCCAGATTTAGCTGGAGTTCGAACGTGCACGTAAAAACCTCTCCCGCTTCCAGGGTAAAGTTGCCGTGCCCAAGGCGCTCCGTTGAAGTGTCGAAGATGCTTTGATACTGCTCATCGGTCACATAGAGTGAAACCGACAGCTTGCTGCAGCGTTGGTGGGCAGTCAGCTCAATATCGATCCACGCTCTCTCGCCTGACTGAAATCGCAGGCATTCTCCCACAGCGTTGCGTACGGTCACCTTTGAGATCACGACGGAATTGGATTCGGTAGACCTGAGGTGCGCGCTTTGAGACCGCTTCAAATAGGATGAAATCACTTCCTGCGTCGGCCCAATCGTTACCATCTGCCCCCGTTCCAGCAACAGGGAGCGGTGACAAAATTCGGCAACACTCTTTAGGTTGTGGGAGACGAACAGGACCGCGGCTCCATTCGAAATAACCTCCCTCATGCGGTCTAGGCACTTTTGCTGGAATACATAGTCTCCAACACTCAGCACCTCGTCCACAATCAAAACATCCGGATCGATATGCGCCGCCACCGAAAATCCAAGCCGCGCGTGCATGCCCGACGAGTAGCGCTTGACTGGCGTGTCAATAAACTCTTCGATTCCCGAAAAAGCGATGATCTGATCGAGTTTGCATTCAATCTCGCGCTTCGTCATACCCAGGATCGTCCCGTTGAGAAAGATGTTTTCTCGGCCCGTGAGGTCCTGGTGGAAACCGGCCGAAACCTCAATCAGTGCTGAGAGGCGGCCGTTTACCGCCATGTTGCCCTTCGTGGGCTTCATGATGCGGCTCAGGATCTTCAGAATGGTGCTCTTGCCGGCACCATTGTGGCCGATGATCCCTAAGGCCTCTCCCCGCTTGACCTCAAATGAGATATCCCGCAACGCCCAGAATTCGCGCTTGTCCTTCTGGCTGAGTTCCTGTTGCCGGAACATTTTTCCGGTCAGAGCGGGAATCAGATCGCGCAGGGAGTTAAAGCTTTCACCCTTGCGAAATTTCTTGTATACGTGCTCCATACGGAGCGCGACGTCAGACATCAATCTCTCCAGTCAAATGCTCTCGGCAAACGCTGGCTCCAGGTGCTTAAAGAAAACATAGCCGCCCAGCAGCGCCACTGCGGAAAAGCCAACGCTGTAGCCGAACCACAACAAGTCTGGCGACTGCTGCCGGGTAACGCAGGCGCTCAGCCCCTCCAGAATGGGGGCCACGGGGTTGAGCAACAGCCATTTCCCTTTGTCCCCGAACATGCGCACATCGTAGAACACCGGGGTGAAAAAGATTCCGAATGTCAGCAGCACTTCGACGATGTATTTCACATCTCGAAAAAAGAGACTGCCGGCAGCCACCACCATGCCAATCCCCGAAGCCAGCGCGATCAGCGTTAGCAGCAGCACCGGAACCCAAAGCAGACTGAGACTCACACGGATCTGCGCCACCGCAAGAAACACGACCAGCGCTCCCGAGGCGACCGCGAAATCGAAGAGGCTCGACAGCGCCGCCGCCAACGGAAAAATCTCTTTCGGGAAATAGATCTTGGTGACCAGGTCCCGGTTGCTGAGAATGAGGCTGTTGCACCCGAACCGGATACTGGAAACCAGGAAAGCCCAAGGCAGCGATTTCACAGCCACGCTGGCAATGTCAGCCATCTGAAGCTCCCTGTGCGCCGCCAGTGCGTATGCATACCGAACGACGATGCCAGACACAACAATGAGAATCGGCATCAGGATGGCCCACATGAATCCCATGATCGACTGCTTGTACCGCACCTTGATATCACGGTATGTGATCATGTAAAGCAGTTCCCGATACTTGTACAATTCCCGCAATTCTTCGCGCATGGATTCGTGCCGCCTCGCTAGTTGAACCGTCGGTTCACCGGCCTCACCGGACGTCCCTCCAGGTACTTCTCGATGCCTTCGCCCAGCGCCTTGCGATAAATCACCAGTGCCTCATGCACCGCTTCGCCGGTCCGTTGAATGTCCAAGTCGCCGTGAGAGAAACTCACGACGAAAGATGGCGCGATCACACCGCGCCGAATTAATTCCTGCATGAACAGCGTGCGGAACGGTTGGGAACGCTCGTGATTCTGATCACGCGTGCCAAATACCAGATTGCATGGCCGCCCGAAAACCTCAAAAAAGCCTTCCAGCCGATTTTCTGCGATTGACTGTTGGACCAGCGCCTGCAACTGCTCCCCTTGTCTCCACAGATATTCCACTACACTGTGCTCACGATAGATCCGAATGGTCTCGAGCACCGCCGCCAGGGCATGGGTCTCTGCGCCATGAGTGGTCGAAAGCAGGAACACGCGCGGCTGATCATGGTCCAAACCGCCCAGTCGCATGATTTGGCGTTCGCCGGCCAAAGCCGAGATCGCAAATCCGTTCCCCATCGCCTTGCCGAAAGTAGACAGGTGTGGAACGACACCGTGAAACTTCTGCGCTCCTCCCAGATGCCAGCGAAAGCCGGTGATCATCTCGTCGAAGATCAATACTGCTCCACGCTGTTCGCATAATTCCTTGACTTGCTGTAGATATCCAGGAATGGCGGGTGTCGCGGCCTCCGCCTCCATCACCACGCCGGCAATTTGCCCCGGATATTGGTCGAACAACTCGCCCAGGCTTGCCAGATCGTTATAGCGAAACTTCAGAGTCAGCTCCACAACCGATCGGGGAATCCCCGCGTTCATCTCGGTCGTGCCGATGAACCAATCGTCCGTCGAGAAGAAGGGTTGGTCACCGCAGATTGCGATCAGGTTCCGTCCCGTATAGGCCCGAGCCAGCTTGGTCGCAGCGGTCGTCACATCGGAGCCGTTCTT
>Ga0187818_10000295_pt1 | contig 16894 bp, 11 predicted proteins | sample NC_wetland_sal_i_14_FD_130581 | JGI IMG/M metagenome (GOLD analysis project Ga0187818, IMG submission 130581) | Wetland sediment microbial communities from Neuse River Estuary, North Carolina, USA - SO4_3 | ecosystem: Environmental > Aquatic > Freshwater > Wetlands > Sediment | place: USA... | reverse complement strand
GGGCGCTCCGGGAAAAGCTGTGGCCCCAGACGCACGTTCGATACGACCACAGCCTGAACACCGCGATGAACAAATTGCGCGATTTGCTCGGAGACTCCGCCCAGAGTCCGCGATTTGTCGAGACAGTGCCGAGAAACGGCTACCGGTTTATCGCGCCGGTGACAAAGCCACAAGAAGCCGCGCCGGAAGCGGAAAAAAAGATGATCGCTGTGCTGCCGTTCGACAATTTGAGCGGCAACGCAGAGCAGGAGTATTTCGCGGACGGACTCACTGAAGAAATGATCGCGCATCTCGGCCAGCTTCAACCGAAGCGGCTGGGAGTGATCGCGCGCACCTCTTCCAACCGTTACAAAGCCACCAAGAAAAACATTCGAGAGATTGCGGCGGAATTGAAGGTCGATTTCGTGATGGAGGGCAGCGTGCGCCGCGCGGGGAGACAGGTGCGCATCACGGCGCAGTTGATTGATGCGCGGGATCAGACGCATTTGTGGGCGGCGAGCTATGACCGCGACCTGCGCGACGTTTTGGGGGTGCAGGCGGACGTGGCGAGACAGATCGGAACGGCGCTGGCGATCGAGCTGCTACCGGAAAAGTTTACGAGCACCGCGTCGTTCGACGCCGATGCGCATGAGTCGTATCTGCGGGGGCGATTCTACTTCGGACAACGATCCGAAGAGGGATTGCAGAAGGCCATCGCTTCGTTCGAAGCGGCGCTCGAGATCGAACCGCGATGCGCCAGGTCGCTTTCGGGAATTGCGGATTCCGCCAGCTTGCTCTGCTGGTTCGGCGCGCTGCCGCCTAGCGAGGCGGGACCGCGAGCGGCGAAATCGGCGGGGCGGGCGATTGAAATTGATCCGTCGTTGAGCGAGCCGCACGCTTCGCTGGCGCTGGTACGATTTTGGTACGAGTGGGACTGGTTGGCGGCCGAGAAAGAATTCCGGCGCGCGATCGAACTCAATCCCAGCTACGCTTCGGCGCATCAGTGGTACGCATCGTTCTTGAACGCTATGGGACGAACGGAAGAGGCGCAGGCGGAACACCGGCGCGCGCGGGAACTCGACCCGCATTCCCTGATGATGAGCCTGGGCGCGGCAGATCCTTATTTTTACGGACGGCAATACGACCGGGCGATCGAACATCTGCGGGGATTGCTCGAACAGGAGCCGCGATTCTTCCCTGCCCTGTTCAATCTGGGGCGCGCGTACGTGCAGAAAGGGATGCACGACGTGGCGATTGCGGCGTTTGAAAAAGCGGTGGAATTCTCCGGCAACCGCGAAGGAAACGCGGCGCTCGCGCATGCTTATGCACTGGCGGGCAGAAGAGACGAAGCACGGGTGATTTTGGCGGAACTCAAGGCAAATGCGGCGGGCCGTTATGTGGCCGCGCCGATGATGGCGCGCGTGTATCTCGGGCTGGGAGAGATTGATCGGGCGTTCGAATGTCTGAAAAAGGGCGTGGAGGAGCGTTCGTACTGGAGCGTTTTTCTGAAGATGGATCCGGTGTATGACGCGATTCGCAACGATGCGCGGTTCCGAGAATTGCTCGAGGAAATGGGATTGGCGCGGGCGAAAAAGACCTACCCGGGCGCGGGGCGACAGATGAGCCGGACGGCCAGTCCGCTGCGGTTTCAGGCCGCGGGTTAACGCGTGGTCGAGCCAATCGCCGAGGCGGGACGCGGATTTGTGGGGGCTATTCTGGACATCGTGGAATGAACCGTGGTGACGGCAACGTTGAAGCCGTCGACGACGGCCACGGGTTCTTTGCCATCGAGAGAAGACGTATCGTAGGTGGCAGCGACCGTGCGCTGCTCGCCGGGAAGAAGCGAAAAGTAGTTGTCGCTCCAGAGGACCGGGGCGATTTCCTCGCCGCCGCTTCCACGAGTCACTTTCACGTGGACCATGAAGGCGACGCTTGCGCTTGGATTTTTCACCGTGACCGATGAGGTGGCGCGGCCATCGGCGCTGTGGCTGACAACGCTGGCCGATAGAGAAACTTGCGGCAGTTGGGTCAAGCCGGTGAGATCGGCAAAGTCTTTCTGCGGCGTGTAGACGGTGTCCTTCTTTTTGCCCCAATCGAGGGTGTCCAGCTTTTTCGAGAGCCAATAGAAATTGTCGCTGACCAATTTGCCGGCGGCGTCGCGGAGCTCGAGTTTCAGAAAATATGTGGTGGTGACGTCGGCGGGAGCGGGCATGTCCAGTGCTTTGGCGCTGCTGTCCGCGGCGACGTCAAGCTTGGCGGTCTTTGATGACATTTCTTTGGCATCGAGGCCGTAGATTTTGGCGCTGACGGCCATTCCCGAGAACGAGTCGTAGGTGCTGTTGACGACCGCGACGGAAGCATCGTCGAAGGAATACTGCACGTGAACAGGCTCGAGGGCTTTCTTGGTGCCGAAATAGCCGCCGGCGGGGACAAGGTAGTAGTCGTAGAGATGCCAAATCAAAGAAGGCCAGGCGTTGTTTAGCATCCATTGGATGACGCCGGTCGCGGTGTACTTGTTGCGGCCGTAGGCTTCAAACATGGCGCGCTCGCCGTCGTAGGCCATGGCTTGTGCTTTGCGTTCGTAGTCGTCGAGCGAAGTGGCTGCGCCATAGCGGCGGTTCAAGCCGTCGGTGAAGACATTGACGGTCGTGAAGCGCTCGCCGCCGGCATGAAAATTCCAGACTTCATCGATGGGCCAGAGATGATCCTTGGGAATAAATTTTTCGAGGGATTCGCGCGTGGGAATCGCCGGGCCGGGGCTGGTTTCGGTGTTGTAGCCGTACGCGCCGCCAGCTTTGGTGTCGGCGAGCCAGTAGACAGGCGGAACGTATTCGTAGGGGCCGGTCATTTTCACGCCGGATTGGCCCGTGACTTTGGTTTTCTGCTCGCTCGCGGAAGAGACGGAAGGATTGGGCCACTCGGTTTCCTTGAGAACGCTCAAGTACATTTGCTCGACGTCGGGAGGCGGTGGATTGTCGCTGCCGTAGAGCCACACGAAAACGCTCGGATGATTGCGAAGACGGAGTGATTGGTCGTTCATGGAGGCTTTGGCGATGGCGTGCGTTTCGGGCGTCCAGCGCTTCCACTTCTCCCAGGCGTCGCAGCAAGTCCAGCCGGGCATGACGAGAATGCCGAGTTCGTCGGTCTTGTCGAAAAATTCGTCGCGGTCGATGCGCCCTTCAAGGCGAATGGCGTTCAAGCCCATGCCGCGAACGTAAGCGAGATCGGCGTCGAGTTTTTTGGACTTCGCGCGCAAGAACATGTCTGGCGCCCAGGCGGCGCCGCGGATGAGGATTTTGCGGCCGTTGATTTTGAAGAGTCGATGGCCCTCGGGGGTGAGCTCGGAAGTGACTTCGCGAATGCCAAATTTGACTTCGGCGCGATCGGAGACGACCGCGGCGCCGTCCAGTTCGAAGTGGAGATGCGCGGTGTACAGATTGGGTGTGCCGATGGTGTACGGTAGCCAGAGGCGCGGATGCGCGAGCTTGAGTTGCGGGAACTGGTCGGGCGTGAAGCGCACTTTTTTGTTTTCGCCGCCGGCGAGCTCGACCGCTTGCTTCAGGGTGTTGCCGTCGAGTTCGGCGACGAGCGTGCCTTTCATGGGGCGGTCTAGCTGGTTGCGCAATTCGGCGCTTACGGTGAGTTCGGCGGTTTTGTATTCGGAATCGAGCTTGGACTGCACGAACGGATGGCGAATCGAGACGGGGCCGTTCCAGGTGAGGGTGACTTCTTTCCAGATGCCCATGTCCTTGTCGGCGGGCGTGGGATTCCAGTCGACCCAGGTGATGCCCAGATCGTTTTTTCCGGGGGCGAAGATTTCGAGGGCGACGGCGTTGGCCGCGTTGCGATGGAGCGCGCTCGATATTTCGAACTCAAAGATGCGATAGGTTCCGGCGACGGCGTTGGCATCGGCGATTTTCTTGCCGTTCACCCAGACGTTGGCGCGGTAGTTGATGCCGGGAAAATGCAGCCAGAAATAGTCGCCCGCGGCGGCCGACGGAGGCGGCGTGAACTCGAGGCGCCACCACCAGGAACATTTGTACGGGCTGCCGTCGGGCATGTCCTGGTTGGCGAAGAACGTTTTATCGGAGTAATTCATGCCGGGGAATTTCTTGAGATTCACGCCGTAGGTGGGATCGGGGAATGTGCCGTCATCGACGAACGTGCCGACGACGGTGTTCGGCACGGTGGAGTTGTGCCAACCCGTTTCGGCGAAGCCGGGCATGGAGATCTGTTCCGCCGTGGCTTTCGTCTCGCAAGACGATCGAATCTGCCAGCCCTGATTCAATGGGAGGTTCAGGGAGATGGCGGAATTCGGCTGTGTCGCGGGATCTTGCGCCCGTGTCGACTCGGCTTGGCTAAGTTGAGCCTGGCTGAGCTGGACCGCGAGCAACGCGAAGGCAAACAATTTCGGTGCGGACAAACTTTTGAGACGCGGCATGATCCCTCGCATGTTGGGAAACGACGGCCCTACCAGAACACAATCTTAAACCGTTTCAATAGAGGCGCAAGTGGGATTTTGGATGGTAGGTTTGCCGCGGAGAGTCATCGCTCGGCATTTACGTTGGACGCTCGAGGAAACTTAAACGTTAAACGCATGGTGAAATGGATTTTGGGAGACGAGAATTGGTCCCGGAGGAGGGGGTCGAACCCACACGGTACTAAGTACCACTGGATTTTGAGTCCAGCGCGTCTGCCAGTTCCGCCACTCCGGGTTTTTATCTAGCTGACTGAATTGTAGCAGGTTCAGTTTGCGGAGTCTCTTGCGCGCTCTGCTAAATTGATCGTAGAGGCGGCGATGATTGGAGAGCTGTGCCGAGACAGTGCGCAACATGTTGCGCCCCTACAAAGAAAGGCCGGCAAGGACGCCGGCGCTACGCGACGCCACGAAGCCCCCGCCTAAAAAGGCGGCTGCTAGAAGGAAAAGGCAAGAGCCGAGAGGGGCGCGGCATGCTGCGCCCCTACAAAGCAGAGCCGCGGGACAGAGTCGCAGCGAAACGCTAAAATGCAGGCTGAGGGATGTGTCTATGTACGCGAGAGAGCAGCTCGCGAATGACTTTCGCAAGTTGGGCGTGGAAGCCGGCGAAACGGTGATGCTGCATGCCTCGGTTCGCGCGGTTGGCGAAATTGCAGGCGGGCCCGATCAGATTCATCTTGCCCTGAAAGACGCACTGACCGCACAAGGCACGCTGCTTATGTATGCGAGTTGCCCGCGGTACTACGACGAAGTCGGGAGCGGAAACCTGACGAAGGAGCAAGAGGCGGAGATTCTTCAGAAATTGCCCCCGTTCGACTCGCTCACGGCACGATCGGCTCGCGACAACGGAGCACTTGTTGAACTTTTTCGCACCTATCCGGATTCGCGGGTCAATCACCACGTGGCCCGCTTTGTCGTTTGGGGAAAGCAGGCTGAATACCTGATCTCCGAGCAGCCGTGGAATTACGCCTTCGGGCTGCGTTCACCATTGGATCGGTTTCTAGGTCTCGACGGCAAGATCCTATTGCTGGGGTGCGATCACGATACGGTGACCTTCCTCCATTATGTGGAGCACGTGGCCGAAATTCCTGACAAACGAATCCGGCGCTTCCGGATACCGGTGCTGGAAGATGGCCGCCGCGTGTGGCGAGAGATGGAGGAGTTTGACACCTCGGGCGAAGGTGCCCACGCAAATTGGCCGGAGCGGTTTTTTGCGAAGATCGTGGACACGTATCTTTGCGAGACGGGGAATCCAGGAGGGCGGGTCGGAAATGCAATGTCCTATATCCTAAGCGCTCGCGGTTTGCTGGGGTTTGCTTTGCCGCTGATGGAGGCCGTTGCCAGGAATCCGCGAGCGGCGGACCATTTACGCGAGCGCAAGCCACGTTCGTGAGAGCCGAATTGTAGATTACTTGCAGGGGGGCGCAAGCATGGAGCAGGCCGAAGGCGTAGAATTAGAGTTGGGTCTACTCCTAGGTTCGGCAGTTTTCCACAGGCCATCTGGACGCGAGCCGGATTGAAAGGTACGCTAGGCTCTCTTCGACAGGGGTCCCTCCCAGGGACAATCGAAGAATTTTATAGGATTTATACATGGCTTCCGTCACACCGCTGCCTTCGGGCGCTCGCGTGGAGCACCGGGGTGTCGCTTTTTGGATGGATCGAGCCGTCAAGGAGCTCGAAAACCTCCGCAATTCGTCCCATCCCGACGTAGTACACGATCTGCGTGTGGCGATCCGGCGATGTCGTTCGGTCGCCGCAGTGATGGAAGAAGTGGACCCCGACCCAGCGTGGCCGGAACTGCGGAAGCTCGCGAGGAAATTGTTTCGCAACCTCGGGGCGCTGCGCGACGCGCAGGTGATGGAAGAGTGGGTGAAGAAACTGGCGCCGGAGACCGATCCCGTGCGCGGGCATTTGCATGCGGCGTTCGAAACGACGGCGCCGAGGCTGCGGGATGAGGCGCTGCGCGTGGCGGCGAAGTTCGATGTAAAGGCGTGGAAACACCTGGAACATACGGTGCGGCGACGCTCAAGGCTGGTACCAGCGGGGAGTTTGGCGGCGGAATGCCTGGCGCTGGAGCGGTTCGAAGCGGCGAAAGAGCTGCATGCGAAAGCGCTGCGCACAGAAAAGCCGGGGCCGTGGCACGCGCTGCGAATCGGATTAAAGCGCTTCCGCTACACGGTCGAAGGGCTATTGCCGAATCAGTACGCAATTTGGAGCGACAATCTCAAGCGCGTGCAGGACATTCTAGGCGAGATTCACGACCTGGACGTGCTGGCCGCGAAAGTCAAGAAGTCCGAATCTCTCGAGACCGAAGAGGGGCTGAAATTCTGGCAAGAAACGATCGAGCGCGAGCGGCACGAGCGGATGGAGACCTATCGGCAACTGACGTTGGGCAAGACAAGTTTCTGGAACGTGTGGCGCGCGGGGCTTCCGACGAATGGGCGAGTGGAAGCCGCGGCGATGTCGCGTTTGCGAGCGACAGCGCGCGCCCGCGATCCGCGGCCGCGGCGGACCTCACAGATTTCGAGAATCGCGGTGGCGATTTTCGATGCGTTCAAGCGAGCGGAGGCGGCGCCCGCGTTTGCCGACACGGCATTACGTCGAGTGCTGCTGGCCGCTGCGCGGTTGCAGAACCTTGGGGGCTTTGCGGATCGCAAGCCCCGGCAGAAGGCCGCGAGAAAGTTTCTCTTGGGGTTGGCAGTTCCTCCCGGGTGGACGCGCGAGGAGTGGGAACTGCTCGCGGAGACGGTGCGTTACCATCGCGGCGCCGAGCCTTCGGCGGAAAGCGGCAGCTTCTCCAAGTTTTCCGTGGATCAGCAAAACAAAGTGCGCATCTTGGCGGGCGTTTTGCGGCTGGCGCGCGCGTTGCGCAAGTGCGGCGTCGAGGGCGGCACGGGAATTCGCGCGGAGAAATCGCCGGAGGCGATTCTGCTGCGCATGCCGGGAATGACGGATGATGTGGACTCCGCCGCAAGGCTGGCGGCGGGAAAACATCTGCTGGAAGAGTATTTGAAGCTACCGGTGATTCTAAAGCCGGTGGCTAAGCTGGAAAAGGTCGTGCCCTTGCCGCCTCAACAAGTCACGGAACTTCCCGCCGCGTCGGACTAGCGGACTTAGCGAACTCCACGACAGTAGCTATTTCCCTGCTTTCCTCAACAATTTTGGAGTGGCGAGCCAGACGAGAGCAGCCATGGGAGGCGAGACGCGCTTCAACTCGACGAGGGCGACGCCGGCTTTCTTGAGCGCGGTCAGATGGCGCTTCGAACCGAGAGCGGTGGCGATGATGTCGTCCAGTTGCGGCGCGTGGCCGAAGAGAAATACCGACGAGGCCTGGCGCTCCTTGGCAAGATCGCGAAAAAGCAGCGAGGGCTCGGCTCCGGGCAGGAGCAAATCGGTTCGACGAATCTTTGGCTTTGCGTATTCTAGCGCAGCCGCAAAAATTTCCGCCGTCTGCGCGGCACGGACATAAGGACTCGTAAAGATAAGATCGGCGGTGACGCCCATGGCCGCTACGCCAGCGGCCACCTGCTTGGTTTTCTCGACGCCTTCCTCCGTGAGATACCGTTCCGGGTCGGGAGGGCATTTCGGATCCTCGCGGTCAACCGCAATTCCATGGCGTACGATGTAAAGCTGCATCCTGTTTTTCTCCCTTTCGCGAGTGCCCTGCGCCGCCGGTCCGGCGCGGCCGGCTAAGCGCTACGACGGAACTTGCCGGAAGTACAAGCGCAGGTGAAATTCCTTTTCGAAAAGCTCCGAACTGCGATTGGCGCTGCGCAGGTCTTCAGTCGCATCGCTCTTGGCCTGGACCTCCAAGGTAGCCGCCGCGCGCTGAAATGAAGCATGCAAATTCAGCACGCGCTGCCGATGCGCGTGATCGAGCGCTTCGGCAATGCGCAGGATGGCCGCAAGTCTGCGCGCGATGCGCTTGTCAGCATTATTCAACGAAGAGTAGGCGAGGTGGTGGCTGGCGGGTTCGGATTTGCGGTTGTGGTAACGGACCAGCGCCGCGACGATGGCGCGGTCGCGGCCCTCAAGGCCAGTGATGTCGCCGTTCATAGCGAAATATTCGCCATGCTTGTGATGGCCGCGGTGACTGACCATGTGCCCAGTGTCATGCAAGAGAGCGCCGGCCTCAAGAAGCACGCGCGACTGCGGCAGCAGATGGTGCACTGGCTGCAATTGGTCGAAGAGCAGGATGCTCAGTTCGCGAACGTGCTCGGCGTGCTGCTGATCGTAGCCAAGACGTCGCGCAAAACTGCGCGTGCCGACGAGCAATTGGCGCATGGCTTCGTTGTAGCGATGCGGCTCCTTGCGGGAAAAAGCTTCGCGGGCGATTTCCTGCAATAGGCCTTCGCGCACCCCCACGCCGGGGATGGCGAAGGAGCGCAGATTCAGATAGCGGCCGAGGGTGATGAGGGTGATGGCGGCGACGCCCATGACGTCAGCACGGTCACGACGAACGCCAAAGGCTTTCATGCGCTCGCGGACGTCGCGGGTGAGAATACCTGGCAGCCGGGCGCGAAGAAGGGGGAGATCGAGAGTCGGCAACCCGTTTTCGCGTGGCCCAGGCGCGATAAAGCCAAGCGTTTCCGCATTGCCACCGAGCGCCACGGCAACGCTTTCGCCGAGGTTTGGGCGGGGCGAGAGTTTCGAATCGAGCAAAGCGCGGACGTAGCGGCGGACTTGTTCCTCTTGCGCGGGGCGAATCACGCCCGGCAGGTTGAGCATGGACATCAGGCGGACGGTGCCGACGGGCAATTGGGCGCTTTGTTCGACGCCGTGGTCCTTGAGAATGCTGATTTCGAGGCTGCCTCCGCCCAGATCGGCAATGCATCGCGGAGGAACTTCGGGGCCCAGCGCCGCGAGGACTGCTTCCCTGCCCAGGCGAGATTCCTCGAGAGCGCCAATGATTTCGAGCCTTATGCCGGAGCGGCGCTTGACGGCGTTGACGAAGGCATCGCGGTTGCGCGCCTCGCGCGTGGCGCTGGTGGCGACGGCACGGTAACGGGTGACGCCGAATTCTTCCATCACTTCATGGAAATGCTTGAACGCTTTTGCGGCTTTGTTGAAGACCTCTTCGCTGAAGTGAGGCCGGAGGAAAACACCTTCGCCGAGGCGGAGCGAATAGCGTTCATTGTGGAGCGGCTCGATATCAAGAGCGGAATAGGCGCGAGCGACGGAAAGGCGGACGGCGTTGGAGCCGGCGTCGATGGCGGCGATGTTGACCGGCTCGGACATTCCGGAATCTACCGCCAGAGGTGCGCGAGCGCGGTCGAAGGAGTGTATTTGGTGGCGCGAATGCCGAGTTGCTCGGCAATGCGCTGGCGGAGCTGCTTGTTGACGGCGGAGACGCTGGCTTCACCGTCGAGCTCAATGAAATTGTGGCGCTTGGCCATAACTTCGAATTCGCGCTTGATCATGGTCTGGTAGCGGACGAAGGACCAGTAGAGATCGTGAGAAAGAGACATGTCGCGGCCGGCTTCCCAGTAGCTGATGGCCTGGGCTTTTTTAAATTCGCGGCCGAAGGCGGTTTCGGGACGCACGTTGAGCCAGAAAGTGAGGTGCGGGCGCAAAGCCATGGCGTAAAGGCCGCTCATGTAGTCGCGGTTGATGCCGCGCACGACACCGCGAGCGATGAGGGTAAAGATGAAGCGATCGGCGAGCACGACGGTCCCGGAGCGAAGAGCCGGGAGAATGCGGTGCTCGATCTGGTCGAAGAAGTCGGTTGCGTACATGAGAGCGAGGGTTAGGCGAGTGACGGCATTTTTCGCGAGGAGTTCGTCGATGTCGCGGCCAACGAGATTCGAACGGCGCAGGCCGCTGGTTTGAACAGCAAAACCCTCCGATTCGAGCCACTCCTGGAGCAAGGCGATCTGCGTGGAGCGGCCGGAGCCGTCCATACCCTCGATGACGATCAAGCTGCCGGTAATTTCGCTGGGATCGAAACCGACGAGGGGCTCACCAAAGAAATATTGCGAGGAGGCCTCTTCTGCTACCGGCGCCGCCAGGGCTTTGGGAGGAGCGGGCTGGCCATCGGGAACGGGAGCCGGGGGGGCGGTTTTGTCTTTTTCCTGATCGGGCATGATCACTCCGATTCCTGAGCGCGAGGAGCGAAGCGCTTGAGATCGATCTTGGAAGCCACGATGTCGCGCATTTGCTTCTGGAGTTTGTTCACCGGCATCGTTCCGTCCAGCACCACGAAACCGTCGGAGTCCACCATCTTGTCGTATTCCTCGAGGATACGCGCTTGAAAGAGACGAAAACTTTCGGCGCGATCGTAGGACATGCCGAGGTCCATGCCGGCTTCGTAGTATTTCAGTTTGGGGCGTCCGCTAAGGATGCGGTTTACGGCGACATCGAGTGGGGCGCGAAAATAAAAAGTGATGTCCGGAACGGGAGCAAAACGGTAGAGATTGCGGAGCCAGCGTGGCGGGCAGCCGCGAGCGGCGTCGCGAGCAAAGGCGGTATAAATGTAGCGGTCGGCAAGAACCAGATAGTCGCCTTGCAGCAAGGGCATGATCTGGCGTTCGCAACGGTCGGCAAAATCCGCGGCGTGCAGCAGAGAAAATGTGGTCGGGGTCAGAAGACGCCGCTGTTTGCCGCGGCGCGTGGCGGATTTCACCAGCGGAGAGGAATTCCATTCGGTGAAGTGGAGGCGGTAGCCGCCGATTTCGAGCCAGCGCTTGAGCAAATAGAGCTGCGTGCTTTTGCCCGAGCCGTCGGTGCCCTCGACGACGATCAATGCGCCCGGGTAGGCGCGGCTGGGAACGGGGCGGCCCGGCTGCGGCAGCGTGGACTTTGGCGGTTCGACTCGAGGCTGCTTCTGGACCGGCTCTTGATTTTCCATGATCACTGTTCGATTGCACGCATAAGGATTAAGACAGTAGTCCAGGATTGTTACAGCGGCATTACATCACACCGCTTCCCTTCGCGCAAAGTTTAGAGGCACGCTAGAAGATAGTGATCTTGAAGTGCAGGAATTTTTTTGGGTTCTGGCGAAAATCGCCGATGAGCAGGCGCATGTCTCCGGTCAAGCCGGCGAGATTGTCGTACAACTTGGGGTCGGAAAAAAGCTTGCCGGCGGTGGTGGTGTTGTCGTTGAGTTTCTCGGTAGCGGTAGCCAGATTGGAGCTTGTATCGCGAAGCTTGTTGTATAGGGTTTCGTCGGTCGCGAGCTTGCCGAGCGTGCCTTTGCCGGCGCGGACGTCGGACATGACCGCATTGCCGCTGGCGATGGCCTGCTTGGCCTGGTCGAAGAGACTCGGGTCGTACATTAATTTTCCGATGGTGCCCTTCTGAGCGCGCACATCGGCGAGGATGACGTTCACATTGTCGAGGCCTTTGTCGACTTTCGTGTACATCTCGTCGGAGGTGACGAGCTTGCCGAGCGTGCCCTGGCCGGACTGAATGTTCGAAATCAAAGTGTCGCCCTTGGCCAGGAGACTGTTCAGGTGGTAGTAGGCCTGATCGTCAGTGAGGAGTTTTCCGAGCGAGCCACGGCCCTTACGCACGCCGGCAATGAGATCTTGCACGTCGGTGGACAAAGCCTGGAGGTTGCCCAACACTTCGGCGCTCCTCTCGACGACTTCTTTCATGGCTTCCTCCTCGGTCCCGGTAATGACGCCCGCGTCGGGGATGGGAGTTCCGGTGAAACCGCGAGTGATGTTCACGTAGCGGTTGCCGAGCAGGCCTTCAGTGACCAGGCTGGCGGTGGAGTCCGTCAAGATGTCTGTCTGATGGCGGCGATCGACGCGCATGACAACTTCAATGTTTTTGTTCCGGTCGAGCGGTTTTGCCGCGGTTCGCGGAACGAGAACGATGGATTCGACGTTGCCAACTTCTACGCCGTCGACGCGCACGGGCGCGCCATTGGCAAGCCCGGCGACCTCGGGGAGATATGTTTTGAGCCGATACTTGGGGCCAAGCGGGCCCCCGGTGACATAGAATATCCCCGCGGCCAGCACGAAAAGCCCCACCAGCACAAAGAGACCGACCCGCAATTCCGTCCACGTGAGCTGCTTTCGGTACGCCATTTCTTCTCTCCTCCGGCTCGGGGCGAACCACCCCTTGCGGTACTCAGATTAGAAAACGTTTGATGTACGGATCCGCCGACTCGGCAATTTCCTCCGGCTCCCCTATAAAATAAATCTTTCCATCGCGATAGACGAGGAAACGTGTAGCGGCATGCTTTGCGGCGGCGCGGGCATTGCCGTTTTGAGAGTTCGGAAGGACGCGCTTGGAATCGGGGTCAAAGTGAAAGTTAGCCAGCGCGAAGCCATCCTGCAAGCGGTGGGTGGCGAGAAGCGCCGTGACGCCGTAAACGTCGCGCAGGCGGAGAATCAAAGTAATGATGGTCTGCGAGGTGACGGGATCGAGGCCGGCGGTGGGCGAGTCATAGAGCACGATGGGAGGGCGGCTGATGAGAGCGCGCGCGATGGAAACACGCCTGCGCATTCCTCCGGAAAGCTCGGAAGGAAGTTGCTCGAGCGTGTGCTCGAGCTCGACGAAGCGCAAGACTTCCAAAACTCGCGCTTCAATCTCTTCCTCGCTGATACTCTCTTCGCGCAGCCGGTAGGCCACATTTTCAGCCACGGTCATGGAGTCAAACAGCGCGCCTTCCTGAAAGACAAAGCCGATTTTCTGACGAAAGGCAAGTAATTGCCTCTCCTTCATCTGCGAGACGGTTTCGCCGAGGACGTCCACGCGCCCGCTGCTCGGACGGAGCAAACCAGCGGCCATTTTCAAGGTGAGCGTTTTGCCGGTGCCCGTTTCACCCAGCAGAACCATGGTTTCGCGCTCACGGACGTGGAAGGAAACGCCGCTCAGAATCTCGCCTTCTTCAAATCCGATGCGCACGTCAGCGAAGGCGATAGCGGGCGCGGATTCGGGAAGAGAGATGCCGGCGGCAGTCATTGGCTGTGCCTGTGATTATAGCGGTAAATCTTCAGCGTTCGCGGGGAGGTATCAGGAAATTTTTGAAGCGGCCCTGTAAGGTGGCTGCGGAGGCTGTGTATATTGGCGGAACATTGGGGGAGAACAGCGGGAGATTGCTCGGTGAGAGATCACAGAACAGAGATCAGAGAATAAAAACTTCAAAAATCGGTTAGATAAACTTGTTGGAGAGGTACAAAGAAAGTCTGGTCAAAAACAGGTCGGCCACAATGATAAGCACTGAGGAAATGACGACCGACTGCGTGGTGGCACGGCCGACGCCTTGCGTGCCGCCTCGGACCCTCAATCCTTTGTAACAACCGACCGTGGCGAGAATGAAGCCGAACACCAAGGCCTTGGAAAAGCCTTGCATAAGATCGGGGAACTCCAGAACATTGATGGCACGTCGCCAAAACTCCACCGCATTCAGCCGCAGGGTGAACACCGAGGCTAGGGAACCTCCCAGCAAACCCACAAAGACCATCATCGCGGTGAGCAAAGGCAACATTAACACGCCCGCGAGGACTCGCGGGGTCACCAGTTTGCGGCTGGGGTCAGTGCCCATGGCGCGCATGGCATCGACTTGTTCGGTCACCAGCATCGAGCCCAACTCGGACGCCATCCCCGACGAGCAGCGCCCGGCAGCCAGTAGGCCCGTAATGGTCGGGCCCAGTTCGCGCACCAGCGCGAGCGAAACCACATCGCCGGTCAAAGATGTCTGCCCGAATCGCACGAATTGCGAACCGGTTTGCAGCACCATCACCGCCCCGATGAAGAATCCCGACAGTAAAATGATGGGGAGCGAGCCCACGCCGACGTCATCCATCTGAGCAAGGGTATCCGGAAGGTAGTGCGGGCCGGTGAGGACGTTGGTCAAGGCACGGATTGAGAGCTCTGAGTAATCCTGAACAGCGGCCACGGCGCTCTTTACCGTGTCCGTCAAGATTCCCGCGACGGAGATGACTTGTTCCCGCTTCTGTTGTTGGCCCGCGACCTGGAGAGGAGTTTCTGCCACGAGTTCCTATTGGTGTCGTATAACCGCGTGTGACTCGGCGGTGAACGCGACAGCGAAGAAAGCGTAACCGTGCCGTAGGAGCACGTCAAGTAAGGCTTGGCGGAAGCCGGGGAACAAAATGGGTCCCGCGCTGGTATTCTAAGCAGCGAATGAAAGCGCGGATCACGCATCTCGATCACATCCAAATTGCCGCGCCACCGGGCTGCGAGGAAGCGGCGAAGGAATTTTTTGGCGCGATTCTCGGGTTGCGGGAGATTGAAAAGCCAGAGGCGCTGCGGTCGCGTGGGGGCTGCTGGTTCGAATGCGGGTCACAGCAACTGCACGTAGGGGTGGAGCAGGACTTTCGTCCGGCGAAGAAGGCGCATCCGGCATTTGTGGCCGCGGACCTGGACGAATTGCGGCGGGAATTGCTGGCGCGCGGATGCAAGGTCGTGGAAGATGCCAGCATCCCCGAGGCGCGACGATTCTTCACGGACGACCCGTGGGGAAACCGATTGGAGATCGTGGAGCAGCGGCGGTAGGGCGAAGCAGCTCCATGCCTCGGGCAATGCGCGCCTTTTGCGTTCGATTCTGCGACATTTCGTCCCATTTCCGGACAAGCGATGAGTTTTTGGGCTTCTATGTTTCCGTCTATTGCCTTCTGCGCCATGGAGATACGTGGACTCCCGGCAGGACGTTGTATTGCTCCGGCATTGTGACCGGTAAATCCGGCGAGGTGGACCTATGGCGAACTTCTGGCAAGACCTACGGTTCGGGTTGCGAGCATTGGGAAAGTCGCCGTGGTTCGCTGTTCTGGCGGTCGTGACGCTGGCCCTTGGATTGGCAGTGAATACCACGGTGTTCAGCATGATAAACGGCATGCTCCTCCGGCCACTGCCGGTGCCGCACCCGGAACAGCTCACTGTGCTGGCCTTACAGCAGAATCACCAGCATGACTTCCAGCGATTCTCCATTCCCGATTATTTGGATTTGAAAGGGCACACTGAGGCGTTCAGCGACATTTTCGGGTACGAACTGACTTTGGCAGGGTTCATCCTCGACCGCAGAGGCGATCATTGCGTGGTGGGCCAGGTCACCAGCAACTATTTTTCGGCGTTGGGAATCCGCCCCGCCCTGGGTCGACTCATCCTTCCTTCGGAAGGACTGGCGCCTGGAGCGGACCCCCTCGTCGTGCTCGGATATTCCTACTGGCAAAAACGCTTTGCGGGCGACGCAAACATTATCGGGAAACAGGCGGAATTGAACGGGCACCCGGTGACAATCGTTGGAGTGGCGCCGAAGGAATTTACCGGCACGTACTCTGTCATCGACATTGACCTTTACGTTCCAATCAGCGCTGAGATAGGGCGATCTGACGATACCCCTGTGAAGGATCGCTGGGCCCGGCGGGACCGGCGAGCGATGAGCCTGATGGCGCGGCTGAAGCCCAATTCCGACATCAAGCAAGGACAAGCCTCGATGAATGTTGCGGCCGAAAGTCTGGCTCAACAGCATCCGGAGGTGGACAAGGCGATCGCGATTCAGGTGATTCCCGAAAAGCTCGCGCGCCCCGATCCAGATCCAGACAATTCGTTGCCCGCGGTTGCGGCGGCATTTCTGGTTCTTGCAGCGCTGGTGCTTTTCGTCGCTTGCTTCAATATCACCAATGTGCTTCTGGTGCGGTCGACGGCGCGGCAGCGAGAAATGGCCATTCGCGCGGCGCTCGGAGCTGGGCGCGGGCGGCTTGTGAGGCAGTACCTGACGGAAAGCTTGCTGCTGGCTTTGCTGGGGGGAGCGCTTGGAATGGCGCTTTCGTATTGGGCCACGGAATTTCTGAGTTCGCTGTCACTCGGCACGGATTTGCCGATCCGGCTGAACTTCGTTCCCGATGAGCGAGTCTATGTGTTTGCGTTGGGAGTTGTCGCGCTGACGGCGGTGGTTGTCGGGCTGTTTCCCGCGCTGCGGGTGGCGCGGCACGACCTCAGTTCCGTGCTGCATGAAGGAGGGCGGGGATCGTCGGATGGACCGCGGCGGCAGTGGGTTCGCAACACGCTGGTCGTTGCGCAAGTGGCTGGGTCGCTCGTGTTGCTGGTGGTCGCGGGGCTTTTCTTGCGCAGCCTGAACAAAGCGCAAAACATTTATCTGGGCTTCAACCCCGATCACGTTCTCAATCTCTCTCTGGACGTCGAGCAGCTCGGTTACCCAGAGGCGCGGGGCCGGGAGTTCTATCGTGAACTCGAAGTTCGCTTGCGTTCCGTTCCTGGAGTCGTGTCCGTGGCTCAGGCGTTTACCGCTCCGATGGGCTATATCAGTTCCTCACAACAGATTCACATACCCGAGCAACCATTGGAGCCCGGAAAGCAGCCTCCCACTGTTTCCCTGAACATGGTCTCTCCGGGGTACTTCGACACTCTCGGCATTGCGCTCCATCGCGGCCGCAGGTTCACCGAAGCCGATGGTGAAAAGGCCCCCGAGGTCGCGGTGATTAACGAAGCCATGGCGAAAAAATTCTG
>Ga0187818_10000294_pt1 | contig 16899 bp, 12 predicted proteins | sample NC_wetland_sal_i_14_FD_130581 | JGI IMG/M metagenome (GOLD analysis project Ga0187818, IMG submission 130581) | Wetland sediment microbial communities from Neuse River Estuary, North Carolina, USA - SO4_3 | ecosystem: Environmental > Aquatic > Freshwater > Wetlands > Sediment | place: USA... | reverse complement strand
GCCAGCTTCCTGAAAGCGATCTCACTTAAGCCGCGTCTGCATGGAGCCAATCTGTTTCTTGGGATCACCGAGTTTCGCATCAACCATCTCGACAAGGCTCACGCTGCGGTGGCCAAAGAAACCGTCAACTACCCGAAGGACGCGGCGGCATGGATGTGGCTGGGCGTGGTTGATCTGGCGCAAGACAACCCGGAAGACGCAGCCGCCGCGCTGGACAAAGCTGCCAAGCTCAAGCCCGACGACCAAGACATCCTTTACCACCGGGGACGAGCGCATCTGCTGGTTTCCAAGGACAGCTATGTCCGCATGTTCAAGGTCGACCCTAACTCGTGGCGTGTGCACCGCGTGCTGGCGCAGGCCGATGCTGAAGCCGACCGGCATCAGGAAGCGATCACGGAATATGAGGCAGCTATCAAACTGGCTCCGACGCAACCCGGCCTGCACGAGGAACTGGGATCGGAATACCGCAACGTGAACAAGATGGCTGAGGCCCAGCAGGCTTTCCAGCGTGAGCTTGAGCTCGACCCCAACAACGTCCTGGCAAGGTACAAGCTCGGAGCCCTTGCAGTGGAGCTGGGCGATGGCGCAAAAGGGAAAGAGTTAATCGAGGCCGCGCTTCGCGAGAAGCCGGGGCTTCTCCATGCGGACTACAATCTGGGCCGCGCCGAGATGCTGGTCGGTGAAGACGAAGCGGCGGCCGTCCACCTGCAAAAAGCCACTGCGGACGATTCCGACTCCTTGGTTGTGGAGCAGGCCTGGTATCAGCTTGGAACCATCTACCGGCGCCTCCACCGCATGGATGAAGCGCGGAGCGCCATGGCCAAGTTCCAGGAACTGAAGGATGAACGCGCCGCGAAATCCCAGAAGTCGTTGGAGAAGCATCAAGAAGAACATCCCAGTACTGCAGAAGAACCCCCGACGCCCCAATAGCTTCTATAAGCATCGGCGGGGCTCTCTATCTGCTCATTTGCCCGAAGTGGCTTCGGTGATTGTGAGAAACTGATTGCTTCGGACGTCGTTCAAAACCTGCACGGTTCGGCTTGGCCACGAAATCTCGATACGCTTTACCATCGTAGCTTGTCCCAGTCCAAAATGTACCCGTTTGTCCCCCGATGATTGATAACTGCCTGCAGTAGTTACTGTGGCGAACTGTTCGCCTTCGTCGGTGACCACCTTTACTCTTGCGCCAATTCCGTCGCGGTTACTCTTTACACCCACAAGCTTCAGCGAGATCCAATTGTTGTTATTGGACGTTTCGTTCATCCACACCATCGCCGGACCGTCATTGGTGGTCACGACTACATCAAGACGCCCATCGTTGTTGATGTCGCCAACCGCCATACTGCGGGATGCCCACTTCTGCTGAAAAAGAGCACCCGAACTCGCAGAAACGTCGGTGAACCTTGTTCCACCTTCGTTGTGAAGCAGCAGAGGAGACTCACGATAATGCAGATTTGGCGTAGTCACTTCGATGTTGTCCATGACATGCGCCTGGACAACGAACAGATCCTTCCAGCCGTCGTTGTCGTAATCCATGAACCTCACACCCCAACCCGAGTGCTCCCGCGTAATTGTTCCTATCCCCGTCTTGTCGGATGAATATTCAAATGTGCCATCCCGCGTGTTCGTGAACAGAGCGTACCGCTGATTTGCCAGATCCGTAATAATGATGTCCGGCCAGCCGTCGTTGTTGTAGTCCTCGAAATCAACACCCATACCGGAAAACGTGGCCCCGTTGTCGTCGACTGCGGCGCCGGAAACAATGCCGATTTCCTCAAACGTGCCATTGCCCTTGTTGTGAAACAGCCCTTCAGGGATCGCATCGTTGGAGACGATGAAGTCAGTCCATCCATCGCGATCGTAATCGCCGATGGCGACACCGAGCCCTTTGCAGGGACGGCTAGCACCGGCCTTCTGCGCAACCTCTACGAACTTGCCGTTACCTTCGTTGTGGTAGAGGAGAATCGATGCCGGCTTGAAGAGTTTTGGATGGCAGTAGGCGCGGTGGCTCTCAGGCTGCTCGCCGCAGTAGATGTCGGTGAAAGTCCATTCCATGTACCGCGCAACAATTAAGTCCAACTTGCCGTCATTGTCGTAATCGATCCAGGCGGCGCTCGTGGACCATCCAGAACCTTCGACCCCGGCACTGGCTGTCACGTCGGTAAACGTGCCGTTGCCGTTGTTGTGATAGAGAGTGTTTCTGCCGTACCCTGCAACGAACAAGTCTTCGTATCCGTCGTTGTCGTAGTCGCCCACGGCGACGCCCGTGGTGTAGCCTGCTCCGGTTAAGCCAGCCTTTTCGGTAACATCCTCGAAGGTTCCGTCCTCTTTCTGATGGAAAAGACGATTCCAGTATTTGGCAGCGGTTTTCTTGGGAATCGACCCGGGGGGCATGGGATCATCAATCTCCGCGCCGTTGCCTAGAAAAATATCGAGACGCCCATCGTTGTCGTAGTCGAAAAGCGCCACTCCGGAGCCCATTGTCTCCAGAAGATACTTGCGGGACGTGGGAGAAGCTTCCTGCTTAAAGTGAATGCCCAACTTTGAAGTGACATCCACGAAGCTGGCTGAAGAAGGTGTGCGGCTGACCGCTTGAGCATTCTCTGCCGGGGAAAACGCCCAGATCATGTTTGCGGCAGACAGACACGCAATGATCATCGTGCAGAGTGCGATCCAATGATCGGCCTTGGGTTCTCTATTCACGCCATGCACGTCGGCAGGAATTCAGGGTCGCAGGTTCGTATCGTTCTGACGACCACGAAAGAGACGATCAGGAACACATCGGCCAGAAGAACCCGGGGAGCGCTGCAGGCCAGCGAAGCAACGATAAGTGTCGTCATGGAACCCAAAACGCGACCGCAAGACTGCTTTCATCTTCTCATAAGCTTGCACGCAAATCCAAGCGGCCAGAGGCAAACAAAACACGAATAAACAGTGGACGATGGACACCGATTGGGGTCGCAGGTAGACCTCGACGCCAGAACGATCAGGCTGGAACCCGAACAAACCAAGTCGGACGGGGCCCGCACGGTTCCGCTTCCAGCGGTTCTGGTGGCGATGCTGAAGGAAGTCAAGCCAAAAACCGGGAAGGTTTTCTCAGACACAAACCTGCGCGTAGAGTGGCAGAAAGCTCGTGTCGCCGGTGGGCTGGGAACACGGACAGAAATCAAACCCGAGAACCAAGACGGGTTCCCGTGGTATAGGTATAAGGGACTTCTGATTCATGATCTCCGGCGATCTGCCGTTCGCAATTTGGTGGTTGCTGGGGTTCCCGAAACGGTCGCAATGAAATCAGCGGACACAAGACACGATCAGTGTCTGACCGATACGCCATAGCATCTGGAGCGGACCTAGCTGCGGCGATGCGACGAGTCGAAATCGTGAAGTCTCAAGTGAAAGATCAGTGAAAGAACCAGCGGAGCGTCTCCGAGGACTCCGTGCATATAATGGAAAATAAAAGGTTGGGCCCATAGCTCAACGGTTAGAGCAGCAGACTCATAATCTGTTGGTTCCAGGTTCAAATCCTGGTGGGCCCACCAACCCCGCAACAGTTGACAAATTTTCACTGCACACTCGGGCTTGGGTCACAACTAGGTAACAACTGAGTGACCGTCGACCCCAGGGCCCGCTCCAAATCGTCGAGGTTGCACCTGTCGTATACGTCCATCGCCAGGTTCACCTTCTTGTGACCCAGAGCCCCCGACCGCACCTTGGGATCAACTCCCTTCCGGCGCATCTCCCGGTTGAGGCTGTGCCGAAAGTCGTGCCATCCGCAAATCTCGATTCCCAATTCCCTGGCAACTGGTTTCAGGAAACGCTTGCCACCAGTATTCTTCTGTTCAATCCTCTTCGATTGAACCAGGCGGTGTTTGCGTTCCGACGCTACGAGGATGCCTCGCTACGGTACACGGGCATCGAGAGCCACGAAGGGCTAACGCACTATGGGCTCTATGACACCGTGGTCGGAAGGGATTAGGGGGGTAGGTTCAGAGATCACGAGGAGACATTGTGTGCCGCCGGTGTGCCAGATTTGATGGCCACCGTGGACATCTCTCGACTGACTGTCGGGAAACCGAGATTTCCAGTCGGTTGCCTTTGATGCACTCGGTGTGCCGTACGTATGCGCGCTCTTTTGCAGATTCATTGGATCCCTAGATTCTGCGACTGGCGGTCGAGTGACTATCACTTACTCGAAAAGTGCACTTTTCCTGGGACTTCGAGCACGTTAGTGCGCCAAGTGTGTGCCAATTTCTGCTCTGAGAGACTCCTTGGAGTATGGGGTTACCCGGAGTTCTCGCCTCAAACCATGTGGAGCTTGTCGAATGCGTTTACCAGCGAGTTCAAGAAGCTCGATCCCATCCCACAGTCCAAAGCAACTGCCAAGCTGGGAGAGTTTCTCGACCAACTGACGGCGTGATCGAGAGCAGGGTTCTGTTCGAACCGATGTTATGCGGGAATGGAACCCTGCCAAGGTTGATTGCGTCAGCGGCCTGTTGGTTTACTTTTGCTTCTTGCTCAAACGCCAGGCTATTGTGAGCGGATCGCGGCCCTTGGCCGCATGAATCAGCCCGCGCTGTTGTAAAGCCTTTGCGCTGCTGGCATTCGCAGACGCTCCGAAATCACTTGTGAAACGAGTTGCTCGACTCCAGAACACTGACAAGCAACCACGCGAGTGCTAAATTAACTTCTTTGATAGCAAGTAGTGTTGGCTGTATAGGACCACAGCATCTGGCAGCCATTCGGCTGCCAAGGTGGAAAGATGGCTTATCGCCGACCATGTCTGCTTCGCTGTGCCTGGCCCCGCACCATGGCAGGGCCCGCGCTGGTTTCTTGTTTGACAAGCGTGTTATTGCTGGCGAGCTCGGTTCTTTTGCTTTCTAGTTTCTTGCTCACTCCTGCGCACGCACAACCAGCACCTCCGCAGTACGTCACCGGGGTTTGGCACACGGAAGAGGATCTGCCGCAAAACTCGGTGAATGCGATGCTGCAGGACCACCAGGGCTATATCTGGATAGGCACATTTGGGGGCCTTGCCCGCTTTGATGGTGAGCGCTTCACGGTTTTCGATTCGGCGAATACCCCGGGGTTCGGTAGTGATGAGATTTTCTCTCTTTACGAAAGTCGCTCGGGGGTATTGTGGATCGGCACTGTCGATGGCGGTCTCATCCGACTGCAGGATGGTGTAGCGACGACCTACACGGAGCGCGATGGCTTGCCAAAGAGGTGGGTCACTTCGATCCGCGGCGATCTCGAGGGGAAGGTCTGGATCAACACGGCAGGGGGAGGAGTAGCGCATTTTGCCGGCACAAAGCTGGAAGCCTATCCCACTCACCACGGAAAAGCGGTCCGAGAATTCTTTCTGCAGGCGCGGGACGGAAGCATGTGGTTCCGTTGCGGACAAGATGTTGTGCGTTTTGCGACTGATGGATCCATTGCGACCCTGCATTCCGCCAAGCCGAGCGTTTTTCTTGTCCACGAAGCTCGCGACGGGAGCGTATGGGTTGCTTTTCGTGACCAGTATCGTCTAGTGCGCTATTACCAGGGCGCGTTCTCCGATGTTCCGCTGCCGCGGCTTAAGCGCCACGAGTTGACGAGCGAGTTTCTCTTGTACTCCTTTGCTATGGCCGAGGGCGCGGATGGGGAATTGCTGCTGCGCACGCCAGCCGGCCTCATCCACATTGCAAATGGCAGGCTCAGCCCTGCCGAAGCACTACCGTTGCCTACGAATGCCGGCGAATTGCTCAAGGTACGCAGTCTCCTGGCGGATCGCGAAAGCAATCTATGGGTTGGAACGGTTGGAACGGGGCTGATTCGTCTTCGGCGAGCCCCCCTGACAGCCTATGGAAGGAACGAGGGTCTTTCGGATTCAAACTTCAGTAGCGTGTTTCAGGATCGGGAAGGCCGCATCTGGCTGGGCGGCGATTTACTCTACTGGTTCGATGGGCACCGGTTTCATCTGGTCCCGGGCGTTGGGGACGTTCTCGCTGTTGCTCAAACACGCGATGGCGACCTTTGGTTCGGCGGGTATGGCGGCCTGTATCGCCTTCGATCGGGTGTGCTGAGCCATTTCAATGTGAACGCACCTGCCGTGAAAATTATTTTTCAGGACCGGGAGGGCACGCTCTGGATTGGTGCGCTGACCGAGGACCGTCCCGGCGGCCTGTACCGCTTTCGCGAGGGAAAATTGGAGCAAGTCGCCGGCATCCCCGACGTTCGCGCAATCGCCGAGGATCGCGACGGTGGCCTATGGCTGGGCGGCCTCGCAGGGCTCAGGTACATGCGCGGCAGCAAAATTGTGGCGTACGGCCAGAAGCAGGGGTTGTCGAGTAACTCCGTCTATGACATCCGCCAGGATTCGACCGGAACTCTCTGGGTTGCGACGTATGGCGGCGGATTGAACCGCTACCGGGATGGCCGGTTTAAGGCAATCACCACCCAAGACGGTCTGCCCGATAACCTGCTGCTGGGCCTGTTGGAGGACGGCGAGGGCAATCTCTGGTTCAGCTCCAATCAGAGTGTATTTCGGCTTAGTCTGAAGGAGCTAAATGACTTTGCCGACGGGAAAGTCTCTTTCCTTTCACCCTTATCGTACGGGGCCGCGGAAGGCATGAGAAGCACCGAATCTAATGGTGGGAGCCCGGGAGCGTGGGCAGCCCGCGATGGTCGGATATGGTTTCCCACCTTGCGCGGCGTGGTGGCCATCGATCCGGCTGCTGGAAATCGCCTTCCGCCGCCCGTGGCGGTGGAGGAAGCATGGGCCAACAAGTTCACGCTGGCTCGGAACGGGCACACTTCCGTACCGCCCGGCAACAACACATTCGATTTTCGCTTTACAGCCCTGAGCTTCTCCGCTCCGGAAAAACTGCATTTCAAGTACCGGCTCGAACCTTTTGATAAGGACTGGGTGGACGCGCGCACGCGCCGCACTGCGCACTACACGAACATGGACCCGGGAGAGTACTCCTTCCACGTCCTGGCCGCAAACAACTTCGGCATTTGGAGCGATCAGGAAGCGAGCGTCCGTTTCGTGCTGCGGCCGCATTTTTACCAGACGACTTGGTTTCGCGGGCTATGCGTGGCGGTGCTCTTGGCGATGATTTGGGTGCTGCATCAACTGCGCCTTCGTGAGCTGCGGAAGCAAGAAGAAAAGTTTCGCGAAGCGGTCGAGACTATGCCGGGCTTGGCGTTTGTTGCCCGTGCTGACGGATATCGCAGCTTCGTGAATAAGGGCTGGATCGACTACACGGGGATTCCGGTGAAGCAGGCATTAGGCTCAGGTTGGCAGGCCGCCATTCATCGAGACGACCTCAAGAGAGTTCTCGACAGATGGCGGACGTCGGTGGCTACGGGCGAAGCCTTTGAGTACGAAACGCGGCAACGTCGTGGCGCCAACGGGGAGTATCGCTGGTTCCAGACGCGCGTTGTTCCCTTGCGAGACAAGCGCGGCAAGGTTGTGAAATGGTGCGGTCTGGCGACCGACATAGAAGATCGCAAGCGTGCTGAACAGCTACAGGCTGACCTCGCGCATACAAACCGGATTACGATGCTGGGAGAACTGGCGGCATCGATCTCTCACGAACTGAAACAGCCGATTACCGGGGCGATCGCAAACGCGCGAGCTGGCAAGCGATGGCTAAAACGCGACCGGCCGGAACTTGATGAGGTCCTTCAGGCGATGGACAGAATCGAGAGGGATGGGACTCGCGCCACCGCGATCATCGACCGCTTGCGGGCGTTGTACAAGAAGACTCCTCCAAAATGTGAACCGGTCGACGTGAATGAAATCATCGGCGAAATGGTCGCGATGCTACGTGGCGAAGCCAACCGGTTTGCGGTTTCGATTCGCACCGATCTTGCTGCCGATCTTCCCAAGATCACAGCCGACCGTGTGCAACTGCAGCAGGTGCTCATGAATCTCATGCTGAACGGCATCGAGGCGATGAACGAGACGGGAGGAGTGCTTACGGTCAAATCTGACCCGGAGGACGGGCACATTGTGATCTCGGTGAGCGATACGGGCGTGGGCCTGCCCGCAGAAAAAGCAGACAAGATTTTCGACGCCTTCTTTACCACCAAGGCGCAAGGCAGCGGCATGGGTCTGGCGATCAGCCGGTCGATTGTCGAATCTCATCACGGCCGTCTGTGGGCGACCGCGAACGACGGACGTGGGGCAACATTCCATTTCTCTTTGCCAACCGCAACCGAGGCAGCCGAAGTACCCGCTGAAAGAGCGTGATGGCATAGGCAGTCCGGCCGCCGCGACTTGTTCCAACCGTTTCGCTGGCCTCTCGCCTGTGAGGAATAAGAAAGCGGAGGCGACATAAAATAGCTACCGCGGCACGCACTTTTCAGTCGTCACTCCCGGACAAACTCAGATTCCGTTGATCCTCGGTTCCCCACCTCTACTTTGATCACACGCCTCATCATCTTTATCCTTCTTTCGCTCTCTCGTAATAAGGATTGCGCAATCGACAGGGGAGTGCTAGGCTAGGCGAATAAAAGGCGAATATCATCGGAGTCCGTCATGTCCCCTTCCCAATCCTTAGCCCCGCGCCAGCCAGCCAGTCTTGAAACCGTCCACAACATTCTTGGGACCTTGGTCGCGCGTTATCGCCACGAGGAAGTGCTCACGGTGGTCCGGCAGATTCCGGCCCGGGAAGCCAAGTTTCGGTCCATGCCAGCCTGGGTGACAAGTGCTTTGTCTGAGGCGTACCGGGCCAAAGGAATCCAGGAGCTGTACTCGCATCAGGCCCTGACCGCCGAACTGGTGCGCGACGGCAGGAACGTCGTTGTGGTCACACCAACGGCATCGGGCAAGACGCTTTGCTACAACCTGCCGATTCTGAATGCGGTTCAGGAGAATCCGGACACCCGCGCCCTGTACCTTTTTCCTACCAAAGCGCTTGCCCAGGATCAACTGGCTGAATTGCAGGATCTTGCGAAACGCCTCGACGACAGCTTTGGGGTGTTCACGTATGACGGCGATACTCCAAGCGATGCGCGGAAGGCAATCCGGGAACGCGGGCACATCGTGCTGACCAATCCGGACATGCTGCACACCGGAATTCTTCCACACCACACAAAATGGATACAGCTGTTCGAGAACCTGCACTACATCGTGCTGGACGAATTGCACACGTACCGTGGAGTGTTCGGCAGCCACTTGGCGAATGTACTCAGGCGATTGAAGCGAGTCGCGAGATTTTATGGTTCAGACCCGCAGTTCATCTGCTGTTCCGCCACGATTGCGAACCCGGGCGAACTTGCTACGCAATTGATCGAGAAGAAAGTCGAGGTTGTCGAAGAGAATGGAGCCCCTGCCGGCGAGAAGCTTTTCGTCTTCTACAACCCGCCAATTGTGAACCGGAATCTTGGCATTCGCCGCAGCTACATCAACGAGGCAACAAGAGTCGCGAAAGAGATTCTTGCCCGGAAGCTGCAGACCATTGTCTTCGCGAATTCCAGGCTGCACACCGAAGTTCTGCTTACGTATTTGCAGCAGGCGAATCCTCCGAAGCCAGGCCAACCAGAACCGATTCGTGGCTACCGTGGAGGCTACTTGCCGGGAGAACGGCGAGAGATTGAGCGCGGTTTGCGCGACGGCCGCATTCTCGGAGTAGTTGCCACAAACGCTCTCGAACTCGGGATCGATGTCGGTTCGCTGGACGCGTGCGTGATGGCAGGCTATCCGGGATCGATTGCCTCCACGTGGCAACGGGCCGGCCGGGCCGGGCGACGAAGTGGAAGCTCATACGCGGTGTTCGTTGCGTCTTCGGCGCCGCTGGATCAGTTCATCGTGCAGCATCCCGATTACTTCTTTGGCAGCTCGCCCGAACACGCGCACATTCAGCCGGACAATCTTGAGATTCTCGTCAACCATCTGAAATGTGCGGCATTTGAGCTGCCCGTTTCGCCTGATGAGAGGTTAGGTAACGTCAACCTCCCGGCACTGTGCGAGCAACTCGGCGAAGCCGGATTCCTGCATCAGAGCAGGGGAGATTGGCACTGGATCGACGAGGCCTATCCCGCCGACACCATCAGCTTGCGGTCCGTAACATCAGACAATTTCGTCATCATCGATACGACTGGCGAAGACAGGGGCAAACCCGAGGTGATCGGCGAAGTCGATTTTTCTTCCGCACTCACAACCGTGCATCCCAAGGCGATCTACATTCATCAAGGCCAGCAGTACCACGTTGAGCATTTGGATTTTGACAAGCGCGAAGCGTACGTGAAACCGGTCAATGTGGACTACTTCACGGATGCGATCCGGTACACGCAGGTTCGCGTGCTCGAAGTTGCAGAAGAAGAGACCATTGCTGGGCCAGCGGCTCGCGCACATGGCGACGTGCTCGTGCGTTCACAGGTTGTGGGCTTCAAGAAGATCAAGTTCTTTACCAATGAGAACGTAGGCTCCGGAAAACTTGAACTGCCGGAGAACGAGATGCACACGACCTCGTTTTGGCTAACGCTCGGACACACCCTGCTTGCCGAATTGCCTTACAGCCTTTCCGAGTGTCAAAGCGGGATCTTTGGGTTGCTTTACGCTCTCGGATCGATGTCAACTCTACTGATGATGTGCGACCGCCGGGACCTCGGCACGGCTGTTGGCGAACGGCCTCCCAGTGCGGCGACGGAGATCAATTGGGAGGATTTTGCGACGCCGTCGGCGACTTCCTCGGAGTTGAAGAAATTTTTCGAGCCTAATCTTTACATCTACGACGCGTACCCCGGCGGGATCGGATTCAGCGAACCGCTGTACGGCATTTGCGGCACATTGTTGAACGGCACCCTCGAACTGATCAGCGCATGCACCTGTGAGAACGGATGCCCTTCATGTGTCGGCCCCACTGCTGATCGCGGCGAGAGGACTAAAGAAGTTGCGCTTGAGATTCTTGGACGATTGTGTCGAGACGCTCAGTTCACGGCTGTGAGAACAGCGGAAACAGCATGAGCATGCGATACGTGAGCCTTGATCGAATCCGCGGCTTAAAGGCTCTACGGCGCTCTTCAGCGCAAGAAGCACGGGCTCAGGGCTGGCAAGCATCTTTATTGAATGAAGGCGAGTCGCGCTCCCGCAAAAAGACGATTCAGTATGACCCGGAGCGGTTATGTCAGGTTCTCGGGGCTGCTCCGAAAACGAATCAGTATGGGGAGTATCTTTCAGTGCGCTGCTGGTATGCTCAGCCTCCGCGATATTCACCCAGTCTCCGCGCCTTGAGACTGCTCACACGGGATGCGCCGGATGAAATCGCTGATCCCGACGAGTGGCTCTTTTTGGATACTGAAACCACCGGGCTTGCCGGCGGCAGCGGCACGTATACATTTCTAGTCGGTGTCGCGTGGTGGGAAAGCGGTGGGCTTGAGATCGAGCAGCTTTTCATGCGCGAGTACAGCGAGGAACGCTCGTTACTGTTCGCCCTGCGAGATCGGATCGCGGAACACCCTGTACTCGTCACCTTCAACGGCAAATCGTTCGATTGGCCGCTGCTCGAAACCCGCTATCGCATGAGCCGCAAGATCTCTGTGCCGACGCCGCGAGCGCACCTCGATTTCCTTCATCCGGCACGGAATCTATGGCGACTGCAACTCGGGTCGGTGCGGCTGTCAGAACTCGAGCGTCACGTGTTGAACTGGGAGCGTGGAACAGATGTGCTTTCAGGGTTAATCCCGCAAATTTATTTTGATTATGTGCGCGGAGGTTCACCCGAACGGCTCGTTCCCGTCTTCCATCACAACCAGATGGACCTACGTGGTCTGGCAGCACTGTCCACACGGATTCTTTCGCTGCTCGGCGACGCTGAGAACACCGGGGAGAACGGGCTGGAACTGTTCGGTGTGTCTCGTATCTGCGAGAAGCGAGGCGAACACAGCCGAGCCCGCAAGCTTTATGAGAAGTCGATTGCTACTTTCTTGCCGGCTGAAACAGATCGAACTGCGCGCCGCTCCCTTGCAAGGCTGGCAAAGCGCGAAGGCGATTTCGAGCTGGCCTGTGAACTTTGGAAAAACGGGCTCGGGAATTCGCGGCACGGTTATGAGGCCTACGAGCAGCTGGCGATTTATTACGAACACAAGGCGCGCGATCCAGAGCAAGCTCAACAAATAGTCCGAGAGGCAATCAACGAACTTCGCAGCGCGTTTCAGGTAGGCGACATCACGCTCGGTGCCTATCGAGAATTCAAGGCGAAATTTGATCGCCGAATGGATCGGCTGGAACGCAAGTGTCGACGGCCGCTGTTGGATGTCCTGGCAACGCAAGCTCAAGCCTGATGGTGAACGAGATGGAGGAAGGACGAAAACGGGTATTGGGAATCATGGCCAGCATTCTGGTTTCGCGTCATCTGAAGACGACCGAGGATCTGCATGACAGCCGGCCGAGTCCACGAACGGAGTCGCTGGTCGCCTCCGCCGTGCAGTGGGCACGAGCGCATCATGCGGAGGATCGATGGAGTGTTCGCCGATTCGAGCAATGTGCGAAAAGATCCTCGGATCTGAGTGAGTGTGACGAGCTTGATGCATCAACGATGCAAGCACGCAAAAAGATCGATAAAATCAACCTAAGCTTTCCTCGAGGTTCCGTAATGAGTGGTTCTGTGGGTGGGTCTTCTGTGCAACTTTCTCAGGGTTTCAACACCGTCCCGCTCGAAAATGCCGTCTTGTGTGTCGAGTGCGATGTGGTCAGCGACAGCCCGCATGACATTTGTATGGTGTGCAGCAGCCGCTCGCTGTTCAACATTGCTCGTGTCTTCGGCGGCAAGCTGCCTAAACAACGAGCAATGTTGGTTATCCATGAAGTGATCGACGTCCCCTCGCGTGAAGCGGTGCTGCCTTTCCCAAAACGGCACCGGCTTCGAAGGAGGGGAACGGTCGCCTCGCGCCAACTTCCGGTCGTCGCTCTCGACGGTCATGAGGCGGATAAGGTGGAATGTGGAGTGTTACTCGGGCCGAAAGGTCGATGAGGGGGAGGGCGTGTGTCGCGCCCTTCCTCATCTGGCTCCAGCAGCTCGGTCACGAGGTCTTGGCTTCCTCTGCCGAGGTTCTAAAAGTGGTGTCAGTCCTCTCGCGAAAGCAAGATTGGGATAGTCATGCCGCTTGTGCCTTGGACTTCACCTCGGCGAATGCGTGTCGAGAGGCGCTCCGTAGCGCATGCAAGGCATAGATCGCATCCTCCATGGCATCTGCCTCCTCGATGTGATCTCCAGTGGTTTGAAACAACTCCCTTGCTCGTAAGGCAAGTGCTTTTTCCGCGTCAGCAATGCGATCCGGCAACTCGGCTGCGTCGGTCTCGAAAAGAGCAGCGAGGTAGAGCTCTCGCCAAGGTTTGCCCGTTGGAGGCGGGAGATTAGTCTTCATGACGACCCTCCAAGGAAGGAGCGTCGGTGAGCCCGTGGGGACATCATACACCTTCAACCAGACCCGAGTTGGAAGCTCACCTGCCTCGCAGAGGCTGAGACTGGCGAAAGGAGCACGCGGCCTATTGAATCGAACTCGCGTTCAGTCAGCTAGCGTTCAAGTGGATGAACTCGCTCCCAAAGCGGACGCCAGTCCATCTGACATTTCCCCTGGCACCTGAACTCCTTGCCACGGCCACCCATTCTTCCTCCGCACTCGGGGCAGACCCAGTTCAGAATGCTGGAGAAGATTTCTTTTGTCGTTCTGTAACTGCTTAATCGAATAAGAGCCATGGATCACCTCAAGCAGATCACGTCAGCACCATCGATCATTGCCTTTGTCATAAAGCCGCAGAAGTGGCTGCTGACGTCATCAATGGTGAACGCTCAGGCTGTGGTATGCATTTGCCGTTCCAAAAAGGGATCTCCCTCCCATAAGTCCCCGCTGCCAGATCTTTCCAGGGCAATGGGTTTGTAAAACTGAGTCGGTTCGCGGTTAGTAGCGGAACGGAGATTGCCCGATGTCGCCGATAGAGGATCAGTACCTGCAGCAATCGTTACACACAATAGGACGGTCCTCGTAGGCGAAGCCAATGACTGGCGATATCGCGTCGAGGCGACGAAATTCTCGGCTCGCGGACGTTCTCAGAGCTGCTCCGGCGGCTTCAATTTCCCCGACCTTCAATGACTTGGAGACGAAGACAGGCCCATGGTTATTTGGTACAGCAGGTGATACGTCGACTGACGTGGATCAGAGTGCATCAAGAGCGCAGGCCTCTCGGATACCGCGCAATGGCAAAGTGCTCGGATCAAGACCGGAATCAGCAGCGGGTAAAGTGCTCGGGCGAGCAGGTAATGAATACCTCCCGTGTGGGTTCGACTCCCAAGATTCCGACCAACCACTTAGCGATCCGAGCACTTCCCGCCTTGGCATCAGTGAGGAGCGTCATGGGGTGCTCGCGCCAAGATGAAGCTCCACGCCCATAGTGCTTTCGTCTGATTGAAGCCGGTTTGGAATCCCATGTGCCACAAGTCGGGTCGTAGCAAGTTTCATGGATGGACCCAGGTTGAAGTCATGAACGAGAGTCTTGATTGTTTGGGTGAGCAGTACGCGCTGATCGAAGTCGGGCACGAAGGTCGTCCGGAACGCTTCGTTCTCGCGTATTACGAGGAAAAATCCCTGCGGGATCTCATCGCCGCACCCAGCATCATCGCAGTCGGCTTCGCTTCCCGCGAGCAGGCTGCGGCGAACATCGAGGATTGCCTCCCCGCTGTTGCCGCCCGAGCGCAGGTTCCGACAGCAACCATTGAGAACAGACGCGACAAATGTCAACACAGATGTCATCCCGCAAAACGGCGATTCGGGGCTCGTTCAGCCTTGCCGAGACTCCGACGATGGTTAAATCGGGATTTGCAACGTGGCGTCGCCGGGCCGATTCTTATCTTCGACTCCAGGAACGACGCATCAACCGGCTCGTCATTGTGACGCGATGTCGTCGTAACCCACCCGGCAAGTCTCGGGTACAAGCAATTAACTTCTTCCTTTGCCTTCGTTTATCTGAAGGACGGATCCGTCCTCGTTGGCTGCTGAAATGCTCTATTTCGCATGCGAGATACCTAGTTTCGATCCGATGCTAACGTGACTGTGCCGCGCATGTGAGAGTATTAACGACGATGAAAACGCGTTGGAGGCTGGCTGGGCTGGCGATCGTGGTCCTGGCCGGGGTGGCGGGCGCCGGTGCAGAGTCTGTGTCCCAGTTGCAACCGACGGGATACGTCAACGACTACGCGCAAGTTCTCGATCCGGCGACACATGCACAGATCGAAGACATTGCGCGGCAGGTGGACGAGAAGGCGCATGCGCAAATCGCATTGGTGACCATCCATAGCCTCGATGGGGTGGACATCGAAAGCTTTGCGGTTGATCTGTTCAAGAAATGGGGAATTGGAGGCAAGACGAGCAACCGCGGCGTCCTGATTCTATATGCAATTCAGGACCGGCGGGCGCGTATTGAGGTTGGCTACGGACTAGAACCCATCCTGCCGGATGGCAAGGTGGGAAGCTTTCAGCGCGAAGCTGCTCCGCTCATGCGGAGCGGAGATTACAACAAAGCTCTGCTGCTGGTGACAAGCCGCGTTGCGTCAGTGATCGCCGAGGACGCGGGCGTGCAGATTACTGGCACGCAAACGCAAGAACCGACTGAAGAACCATCTGAGCCAGAGCGCGGGTTATCCAAGGGCGCGATTTGGGCCATTGTGATTGTCGGGATTATTGTGCTTCTGACACCGCCCTTGCGACGACTGTTATTTTGGATCCTCTTTTCGCAGATAATCGGAGGTGGCCGGGGCGGAGGTGGTGGTGGCGGGTTTGGAGGTGGTGGTGGCTTTGGCGGTTTCGGGGGTGGGAGTTCAGGCGGTGGCGGGGCAAGCAGCAGTTGGTAGCAAAAGCGAGAACGCAATGATTCCAGAAGACAAAATCAAGCAATTTGTAGAGAAGCTGCGAGCCGCCGCGGGCGCCAATTTGGAAAGTGTCATCCTCTACGGTTCGGCCGCTTCGGGTGATTACAATCCGGCATTTTCGAATGTGAATCTGTTTTGCGTGCTGCGCGACGGTTCATATCCGAAGTTGCAGAGCCTCGCCCCTGTGGTGCAATGGTGGGATCGCCAGAAGCAGCCGTTTCCCCTGTTTATGACACGGGAGGAATTGGAGCGCTCTACGGATGTCTTCACGATCGAGTTTGTCGATATGGTTCAGCACCATCGAGTGCTGTGGGGCGACGACGTGATCGGCAAACTCCAGATTCCCATGCGGCTCCATCGATTACAACTTGAATACGAACTGCGGGAAAAGCTGATTCTGCTGCGCCAACATGTGCTGCTGGCAGGCGACAACGAGCGCAGGATGCGGGAACTGATGGTGCGGTCCGTGGCATCGTTTGCCACGTTGTTCCGGCATGCATTAATTGCTCTGGGAGAAAACGTACCACTTTCGAGGCGTGACGCGGTGGCACAGCTTGCCTCACGAGTCGGGTTCGATCGTGCGGCGATCGAGCAGGTTTTGGATGCCCGCGAGAACAAGGCGAAGCTCAAGAACCTCAATGCCGCCGAGATCTTGAGCGCATACCTTGCGGCAGTAGAAAAAGTAATCTCGGCGGTCGATGCGATCGCCGAGCCCGACGTATCTGGTCGTTCGTAGAATTCAGAAACTGCTTTTCTGGGAGGCGTTATGAAGTCTGTGATCGTAGTCCTGGTCGTAATTGCGCTGATCGCGCTGATCATCGGTGGGCAATATATCAGCGTGCGCAACACTCTCGTGCAGAAGAATGAGGCGGTGAAATCCGCATGGTCCCAGGTTGACGTCGTGCTGCAGCGCAGAGCGGACCTGATCCCGAACCTGGTCGAAACCGTAAAAGGGTACGCGAAACAGGAGCAAATCGTTTTCGGAGACGTCGCTAAAGCGCGATCGGCCCTGCTTTCGGCGGGAACTCCGCAGGAAAAGATCGCCGCG
>Ga0187818_10000291_pt1 | contig 17005 bp, 10 predicted proteins | sample NC_wetland_sal_i_14_FD_130581 | JGI IMG/M metagenome (GOLD analysis project Ga0187818, IMG submission 130581) | Wetland sediment microbial communities from Neuse River Estuary, North Carolina, USA - SO4_3 | ecosystem: Environmental > Aquatic > Freshwater > Wetlands > Sediment | place: USA... | reverse complement strand
TTCAAAGTCGTGGTGCGCGCGCCAGTGGCCGTGGGTTTGAACGTTTCGCTGAAGTCGCCCGGGGCCGTGCCTCCCGCCGTGATGCTCCTATTGGTTGGCCACGTACATCAGGAAATACGGTGCCCCGCCAACATAACCTTGCGGCAGCGCCCCTTTTGTCTTGATTCGCGTTTCGTCTCCGACGACGGTATAGCCGCTCAGGCTCCCCTGCGCAGACATATTTCCTATGCCTAACACGCTCGCATTGTTGCCGTCGTTGGTGAAGAAAATCGTGAAGTAGTAATCGTTCAGTGACGAAAGCGCGCCCTTCACCGCATCAAGTTTTATGATGCATGGATTCGCGATGGAAACCGGCTGCACCGGACAGACCGAAGTACTGGTGAGGTTAATGCTGGGATTGGACACACCGCCGAGCGTCACCTTCTTGCCGGAGAGAACCGTAGTACCGTTTCGCGCAGTTTTGTACAGCACCATATTGCCAATGTCCACCGTGTTTCCACCATAGAAACCGATGTAAAGGAAAGCTGACGTGCTCTTCACTCCGAGCAGCGATGAGCCTGGAATCAAATCCAACTCCGAAAGGCCCGCCCAGCTCGTGGTACCACCTGCCATCGGTCCTACGCCCTCGACGAGATTGGACAGTACTGTCGCCGGAGCCTGGGCCACGGCGTTCGTCGCGATGACACACAAAGCCAGAGCAAGCGTTGCAAGTCTGCAGAAATTTTTCATTGGGAATCTCCCTGTCTCCAATTTTTTTCGGTTTCATTCGCGAATTAGCTTCGACGCGGCGCAATCATCGATCCCGCCTAGTTCGTCATGACGTACATGAGGAAATTGGGACGGTTCCCGTTGCTTCCCGCCGGAATGGACTGACCCACCGTGAGTCGCGTTTGATCGGATCCGATGTACCACCCTGTCAGGCTGCTGATTACATTGCCGCCGACAGTAGCGCTGACGGCCGAATTGTTATTGTCGTTGGCTGTGAAATACACCACCAGGTAGTAGTCGGACAGCGCCGATAGTGACAGGGTCAACGGATCGAGCCGCACGATGCAGGGACTTCCGGCGGAGAGCGGTTGCACCGCGCACACCGTTTTGCTCGCGAGGTTGATGCTTGGATTGGAGACGCCGCCATAGGTCACCGGCGTCACCGCGCTGATCGTCGAGCTATTGCGAGGCGTTGTGTACAGGACCATATTGCCGATGTCGGCCGTGCTTCCAGCTGTGAAGCCGAGGTAGAAAGCAGTGGTTTTGCTGGTGATCGGGATCAGCCCAGCGCCCGGAATTAGGTTCAGCGCCGAATAGCCGGCCCAATTGAGATTGGTCGTGACCGGCCCGGTTACGCCACGCTCCAGATTCAGCGCAGCCGTTACCTTGGCGTCCTGCGCAAAACCGCACACGGTGACAGCGAGCATCGTGAGAGTCAGTACTGCGAACTTGCAAACGGTCTTCATCGGGAATCTCCTCGATTCGAAAATGTGGATTTCAGCGTTCAACACGCTATATGTGTCGCCTTTGGCCGATACCTGGCCAGTGCATCCCTTCCCTAGTTGTTCATCACATACATCAGGAAGTAGGGCGGGCGGCCATTGGTTCCCGACGGCAGGGATTGGCCAACCACGAGGTGGGTTTCGTCCGTGCCGCCGACGAAAGCCGAACTCAGGCTGCCCGACAAGCTATTGGGCTGTATCGCGGCGATGCTCTGATTGTTCGTGTCGTTCGTGAAATACACCGTAAGGTAATAATCCGACGCGGGCGAGAGCGCGATCGAGATCGGATCGAACTTCACGATGCAGGGATTGGTCGTCGATAGCGGCTGTACCGGGCAGACCGATGTGCTGGAAAGGTTGATGCTCGGGTTTGAAATTCCACCCAGAGTAACGGGCGTGACCGCAGTGATGGTCAGGCTGCCATGTGCGGTCGTGTAGAGCACCATGTTGCTGATGTCGGCGGTCGTGCCGGCGGCGAAGCCCCAGTAGAAGACGGCGGTCGAACTGCTGATGGGGTAGAGTGCCGATCCGGGGATTTCATTCAGTAATGAATAATTGGCCCAACTAGGGTTGCTTCCGAATGGCGCGAGGACACCGCGCACAAGGTTTTGAGTCGTGGTAGCCGGTATTTTTTCAGCCGGCTTCTGCGAAAAACCATACGCCGTGACAGCGAGCGTCATCAGCGTTAGGGTCGCGATTTTGCAGATTGTCTTCATTCAATGTCTCCTTCAGTTTGGCCGGCCAGAGTTGGTCTCTGTCCGGGCCGTGCTCTTGTGGTCTTACAGTCTTTGTGTGTGAGCATGGAGCCCCACATCCGCGCCCATTGTGGCCCGGAACTTCTACTTGCCGGTTCCGCTGAGCTGTACGGTTTGCGTGCCCACCGCGTCTTTGATGTTCAAGGTCGCGGTGCGCGCGCCAGTCGCCGTAGGTTTGAACGTCACGCTGATGGTGCAGTCCCAGCCAGCTTTACGGCTGCTGCCGCAGTTCGAGCTGGCGCTGAAGTCGCCCGGGTCGGTGCCGCCGAGCGTGATGCTGCTGATCGCCAGCGACGTCTTCTGATTGTTGGTGAGAATCACGGTCGAAGCCTTTTTCGCGCCTACAGTCACTGATCCGTAATTCACGTTGAGCGGCGAAAGGCTCACCGGTTGCGTGGCGTTGAACATTACGGTGAGGAAGTCGGTTGTGAAATTGGCTGAGTTGAGCAGCGCGATATCCGGCATTCCGTCGCCGTTAAAGTCGGCAACGACGGCGGCACTGGTGACACTCCTGCCAGAGTAGAAAATCTCCGAGTTGGTGAATGTGCCATCGCCATTGCCCTGGAGTACGACGGGCCCGGTGGGAATGCCCCCATAGTAGGCGATGACTACATCCAGTTTTCCGTCTCCGTTGAGGTCGGCCACCACTGGAATTGATGGGCTCTGATAGGGCAAGCAGTTCAGCGAGCCGGGTGCAAACGTGCCGTCGCCATTTCCCTTCAGGTAGGCGTAGCCACGGTCGTTATTCGTGCAGCCGTTGGCTGTGGTGGTGACCAGCAAGTCCGCTTTTCCATCCTTGTTGAAGTCGGCGGCGGCCAGCGTGATCGGATAGTAGGGTGTCGCGGTCTGGATAGGAGCGCCAAACGTACCATTGCCGTTCCCCGGCAGCACGTACACGGCGCTGATATTGCCGTTGGTCGCCACCGCGATGTCCATCTTGCCGTCGCCGTTGAAATCGGCGAAGGCCAGATAGTTGGGAAGCGGGTTGATCGCCGACATGCCGGTGTTCAGCACCCCCGCGCTGTACGTGCCGTTTCCCTTGTTGAGCAGCACGCTGATGCTGCCGTCGCTATTCTCCGTGACGATGTCGAGCTTGCCATCGCCGTTCACGTCAACCAGATAAACGATCTGCTCCTGCGCCGTCGAACCGGTGGGATAGTAAACAGCCTTATTGAACTTCCCCGTTCCTTTGCCGGTCAACACTGCAACGGTGTTGTTCTGGCAGCCGGCGCCGTTGTAGTCCTGAAGTGTGGCAACGATATCGGCTTTGCCGTCGCCATTCACATCGCCAGTGGCCACCCACTCGACCGCATTGTTGGCGCAAGTGCTCGCCACGACCAGCGATGCCGTTCCCAACACGCCATGTGAGCTACCCAGGTTGATCCCGATCTTCCCGCCGGTCAGCGATTGCGCGGTATCGGGAAATCCATCGCCGTTGAAGTCGGCGGTCGCAATGTTGTTCGCTACAAGATTTGTGTTGTAGGCGTAGATCTGGTTGGTCTGGAACGTTCCGTCGCCGCGGCCGAGCGATACAGTGTTGGTCTCCAAGCCGTTCGTATCCAGCACATCGAGCGTACCGTCGCCGTTGAAATCCCCGACCGCGACCAGATCGTTGCCGCCATTATTCTGAGCCTGGAGTGGGTAGGCGGGCCCGGCGGTGAAGGTGCCTTTGCCCGTGCCGTAGAAGGTGAATACATCTCCTGCGCCGTCGGGGACGATGATGTCCAGCTTCTTGTCGTTGTTGATGTCGGCCAGCACCACGTTGTTGGTGGGGTTAAGAGGAACGCTACCCACCGTTCCTTTTACCGCGAACGTGCCGGCGCCCTGATTCAGATAGACAATGGCAGTGACCGAGCTGCTGCCGACGACCACGTCTGGTTTCTTGTCGCCGTTCACGTCACCGATGGCGATGCCGCCGGCGGCAAAAACACCCCCGATCCCGACAGGGTAGTATGTAGCCGTTCCAAATGCGCCACTGCCGTTGTTCAACAGAATGCTTATCCCGCCACCCGTTGTCTCGTTTGCTTCGAGAGCGAGATCGGGCTTGCCATCGCCATTCAGATCGCCGACCGCCAATCCGTTGCAGGGTCCAGTCCCAGTGGTGCAACCTGTGGCATAGGCCACCGGCGTCTGAAAGGTACCATCGCCCTTGCCCAAGAAAATGAACACGCCGTTATACGGGGTGAGGGCAACCAGGTCCAGTTTGCCGTCGCCGTTGACATCGGCGGCCACAAGGCTGTTCGGGCCGGGAAGAAAACTGTTGCTGCCTGGAGCTGCATAGCTACCGCTGAACGTGAGGCCGCCAGCGCCATTGCCCAGGTAAATGAGAACATCCATGTTGCCTGTAATCACATCGGTCGCCCATAAGGCAACATCGAGCAGATGGTCGCCGTTAAAGTCGCCCACGGTGATGGCGTAGTACACGTTGACGCCGTTCGCGATATTGAGCGTGATCGGAGCCTGAAACGTGCCGTCTCCGTTGCCCAGGATCACGTTGAGATCGGAACTGTAATCAATGTTGACGACATCCAACTTGCCGTCCCCATTGAAATCCCCGGTAGCGACAGCCACTGTTGAGCTAGTGGCGTTCGGGCCCAGGGTGAAAGTTGTGGGCGCCGGAAAAGCCACAGGATAAGTTTGGGCCTGCGCCGGAACCGCCGCTCCGGCGAATATCACGGCCGCAACGAGCATGGTTAGCAAACCCGCCGACGTGCCCGAGCGTATCCCTTGACGATGGTTCGACTGCATTGTTTGTCTCCTGAGAAAAATTCGCTGAGTTTTTTTTCGCATTCCTGCGCACGCGGGGGTCATGGCAATTTGTTGACTTGCGGACAAAAAAAACTTCATTCTTGCTGTCTCCTGGAAGAAAATCTGGCTTGGGGTAGCCGAAAGTCGCTGCAGCGGGCGTTGTGCCCCCACATCCGCGCCGACTTTGCCTGAAAATGTGCCGCCCGGTCAATGGTTCGGGGATAGCGGGTGCATGGCGGGCACCTAGCGAGATAAAGAGTTTTGTTACATATACTTAGGTGAACTTATAGCCTAAGATGAGGCGCCCTGTACCCAGCCCGAAATTGCTAGTTTCCTACGCACTACGTCAGGTGGTAAACTAACGACTCCCCCACCGACCATACTTATGGGCTCTGCACAGGTGCCTCCGGGTCTGCTGCGCTTTGGTGTGTTCGAAGCCGACCTCCGCGCGGGCGAACTCCGGCGAAACGGCGTCCGGGTTCGTCTTCAAGATCTGCCCTTTCGTGCGCTGACGCTGTTGCTGACCCGTCCCGGGGAAGTGATCACGCGCGAGGAGTTCCGCCAGGCGCTCTGGCCTTCCGACGTCTTTGTGGATTTTGAGCAAGGCATCAGCAGCGCCATCATGCGCCTGCGCGACGCACTGGGAGATTCCGCCGACAACCCGATTTTTGTTCAAACCATCGAACGCCGTGGCTACCGCTGGATCGGACCGATACTCAGCCAAACCCTCGCACCGGTAGTTCAGAATCGAGCCCCGGCACCAGTGGAGGCAGCGCAATCCCCAAGTGGCATCGAAGAAGAGATTGCGGCGGAACTGGAGAGCCGGGATTTTACGGCGCGCTACGAGATTGGATTGACGACGCGCGCCCCAAAGCGCAGCTCACAAGTGCGTCTGTGGCTTGCCGCCGCGATCATTGCCGCATTGGGCGTAGCCGGTTTCTTCCTCTGGCGAGGGCAGCACACTGCTCCGATTTCTTCGATTGCAATCCTTCCGTTCGACAACCTCAGTGCTCCGGCCTTCAATGACGCATTCAGTGACGGATTGACGGACGAAATCGCAGCTTCCATCTCTCACCTGGATGGCGTCCGAGTGGCAGGGCGCCGCTCTGCCTATGTGTTCAAAGGCAAGCACGACGACCTTCGCGACATCGGTTCCCGCTTAAATGTCGAAGCCGTGGTGGAGGGCAGTGTGCAGCGCGCCGCCGATCGCACCCATGTCACTGTGGAACTGAATCGGACTCGCGACGGGTTCACGATTTGGAGCCAGACCTACGACGGTACAACCAGCGACTGGATGCAGATCGAATCGCAGATCGCCGGTTCGATTGCGCGGGCCTTGGCACACAAGATTTCTCCCAGGAACTCCCCGGCAACGCACGACCCCGAAGCTCACGCCTTGTACCTCGAAGCCCGCTATCTCTGGAGCCGGCGAAATTTCCCCGCCGAACTCAAGAGCGTGGACTTGCTGCAGCAAGCGATTGCCCGCGACCCCAACTATGCTCTGGCATGGGCTGCCCTGGCCGATTCTCTGATTGCCATCGGCGACGTCGAAGAAGTAGATCCGGCCGCTTATCTTCCGCGCGCCCGCGACGCCGCCCTCAAGGCCCTGCAGCTTGACCCATCGCTCGCCGAAGCGCACGCCGCGCTGGGGATGGTGGCCTGCCATTACGACTACGACTGGCCCACCGCCGAGCGCGAATACAAGAAAGCGTTCGAGTTGAACCCCAGTTACGCCAGCGCCCATCAGTATTACGCTCTGGGTCTGATGGCTCACGGCCGCTTAGCGGAAGCTGAAGCGCAACTCGATACGGCCCGCCGCCTCGACCCTCTTGCGCTCATTGTGGACGTCGATCTCGCTTTGGTGCGCAAGTTCCAGCGCGATTTCGACGGCGTCATTGCCGTTTCCAAGAGCATCCTCGAACGCGATCCCAACTTCCATCTTGGTTACAACATGCTCACCACGGGTTACTACTGCGAACGCCGCTGGGATGAATGGCGGGCCGCTGACGCGAAAGATTCCCAGGGAGAGTTCTGGCACGCAATGTCGACCGGGCGCCCTGATGAAATCGCGCGCGCCCATCGCAAGGTGATGGACCAAGCCAAAGCGGGCACTCGTCGGCCGTATGACGTTGCCCACTTCGCATTGGTGATGGGAAACCGCTCCCTTGCTCTCGAGTGGCTGGAGAAGTCCTATCAGCATCACGACTACTGGATGCTCTTCATCAACGTCGACCCGGAGTACGACCCGATCCGCTCCGATCCGCGCTTCCAGGAAATCATTCACCGGCTCGGGGTCGGCTGAACCGGTCCTCAGAGGGCTCCGAGAGAAGTTTGGGGTCCTCGTCTTCGACCTTTTCCACAGGACGTACGCTTACCCACTGGAGTACGTCATCGAGTCTCTGGCGCCTACGACGGAGCGGGACTTCGCACTGCAGGTCGTTGCTGTCACCCCAAGCAGGAAACAAAAGACGCCTGCATCCTTGAGTGCAACACTTTGCCCATAAAGTTCGTTTCGTTTCACTCGTGGTGTGCACCACGTCACATTGCAATATGACGTGCGTCACATACATATTTAAGATAATTAATTTAATAATACCAATTAACTAGATCGGGTATAACCTGCTGTTCCCTGCCCGATCCGAACCGCCTCCCCTTGAGGACTCTTAAGGAGAAGGTAATGGCCGAATACAGCGCTGGGGAAACCAGGAGTGACCTGCTCGACGAACTGGAATTTCCGCACAGCTACTCCCTTCGGTATCGCCTCTCCATTTCCAACGAGGTCGCGACCTAGGTCGCAGAGTAATAACAGGGGACCAACACTAATGGAACAGGGCCTAATCTACTTTGACAACGCGGCAACGGTGTGGCCGAAGCCGGAGAGTGTTTACAGATTCATGGATCAGTTCTACCGCACTCAGGGCGTCAACCCCGGCCGGAGCGGGTACGACCTGGCCATTAAGACAGGGTATCTTCTGGCGCACCTGCGCCAACGGCTGACCAAGTTCTTTGGTGGAGACGAGGACACTCCGGAAAGACTGGTCTTCAGCTACAACGTAACTGACGCGTTGAACCTGATCATCCCGGGTTTGGTTGGCCGGGGAGATCACGTGATCACGACCAATCTGGAACACAACTCCGTGATCCGGCCTGTGAATCACCTGGTCCGCGATTGTGGAGTTGAGGCGACTTACCTCCCGTTCAATGCTTCTGGATTCGTGGACCCCGATGCGATCCGAAAAGCCATCCGTCCGAACACGAAGGTGGTAATCGTCAACCACGGCTCGAACGTCATCGGCACCATTCAACCGCTCTATGAAATCGGAAGCCTTTGCCGGCAACACGAGCTGACGTTCGTCGTCGACACCGCCCAAACCGCCGGCCTGATTCCCATCAACATGAAGGCGATGAATATCGATGTGGTCGCCTTCACCGGGCACAAGGCCTTGATGGGCAGCATGGGGATCGGCGGCCTTTGCGTTCGCAAGCATATCGAGGTTCGGCAAGTACGCAGCGGCGGCACGGGCGTGCGCTCGGTCCACCCCTACCACCTTGAGGAGTATCCGTGGCGGCTCGAGTTTGGCACCCCCAACCTGGTGGGCGTGGCGGCGCTCTGGGCGGGGCAGGATTGGCTTGACGAACATGGAGTGGAGGAAGTGTACGCCCACGAAATGACGCTCACGAAGCAGTTGGTGGAGGGATTACGGAAAATTGACGGCGTGCGGCTCTATTGCTGCGATCAGCTTCAGGACCACCTCCCGACGGTCTTGATGAACGTAGCAGGCCTTGATCCTGGCGATGTCGGAATCCTGCTCGATGTGGATTACAGCGTCGCGGTTCGGACTGGCCTGCATTGCGCCCCTCTGGTGCACGAGCAACTGGGCACCATCGGCACGAATGGTGGTGTTCGTTTCTCGATCGGCGCATTCAACCGTGAGCAAGAAGTGGATGTTGCCCTTCAGGCCGTGGCTGAGATCGCTTGCTTCGCTCGCGACCGCACGCGAGCGCCGCAAAGCGAGGTCTTCGCCCAGCGTTCTGGCGGGCCCCTCAACACGGGACCTCCGGCCATCGGAGACACGCAAGGGCAAATGAAAATAGCGGTCACTCTCCCGGAACGCCTCTCCTTGACGAGCTCAAGAACGGGCCCTGGCCCAGCTTTGTCAAAGAGATCACCATGACGGCTTCAAGGATGCGGGATTGACCTGCGCTCGTTCGGCGCGCGTCCGCTACTGAGGCGGATTGTTTCCTCCCCCAATGAGAGGAATGAACCGATGAGCTTGTTCAAAGAGGTGAAGAAACCGGTCATCAGGACCACGGGCACGAGCGAGATCAGCCCGCTGCGCCCTGTCTTTGTGGCCAAAGCGCCGCCGTGCAGTTCGGCGTGCCCCAACGGCAACCAGATTCGCGATCTGTTGGCGATGATCGCGCAGGCTAAAGACTACGGCCTGAGCACCGAGCAGGCCTTCGAACGCGCGTGGAATCGCCTTGTGGAACGCAATCCGTTTCCAGCCATAACCGGCCGAATCTGTCCGCATCCGTGTGAGGAGGCCTGTAACCGGAACGCCAAGGATGGAGCGGTTGCGTTTCATGCGATTGAGCGCATACTGGGAGACTTCGGCCTCGCCCAAAACTTCGACCTTCCCCGCATTGCCGGCGAAGCGCGCGCGGAAAAAGTTGCCGTGGTGGGAGCTGGTCCGGCAGGTTTGTCCTGTGCCTATCAACTGGCGCGTCGCGGATACAGCGTCACGATTCTTGAGCGTCTTCCCTTGCCGGGAGGCATGCTGCGCTACGGCGTCCCAGAGTCTCGCCTCGAACTCAGTGTTCTCGATGCCGAGATCAACCGGCTATTGGAATTGGGGATTGAGCTGCGTTGCAATTGCCGAATTGGAACAGATATTTCGTTGCAGCAACTCCGTCACCAATACCACGCCGTGTTTGTGGGTACGGGGGCGTGGCAAACCGTTCCACTCGGCGTGCCGGGCGAGAACGCTCGCAATGTGATCGACGCCCTGAACTTTCTGCGGCGCTTGAACGGCGCTGAAAAGATCGAGATCGGTGCCAGGGTCGTAATCGTGGGCGCCGGCCACACTGCCATTGACGTGGCTCGCGCGAGCCGGCGGTTGGGCGCGCAGGTCACCATTGTCGGCGCGGAGATCACCGGCGCAAATGGGGAAATCGCCGCCGTGCGCAACGAAGGCGTGGAAGTCGAGGCGCCCGCGGTTCCGGTGGCGATTCTGGCCGAAGGCGGATGCGCCAAAGGCATGCGTTGCACATACCTGACAAGCGGAGCGGACGCTTCAGCGAATTCTTTGAACTTTCCGAGATGTAGTTCCGGTGTCGAGTTCAACCTGGAAGCGAGCCTCGTCATCGTGGCTACAAACCGGGAACCAGACCTTCGCGGGTTCGAGGCTGCAGTGAACGGCAATGGTTGGTTTCGCGCGGACGATTGGGGTAGGACAGCAGCGGGACTTTTTGCCGGTGGAGATAACACGGGTCTAGGCACGGTCACACGGGCCATTGCGCAAGGCCGTCTGGCAGGCGAAGCCATGGATCGGCAATTCCGAGGTTTGGAACCGGAAAAATCTCAGTCTCTACCGGTCATTACCCCCGACAAAATGAAATTGGAGTGGTACCAGGCTGCGCCGCGGCAACTGGCGACAAATGCTGCGGAGCACCGGTTCGACGCCGTTCACGAGACGGAATGGAGCAAAGAGGCGATCGTGAGCGAGTCGAAACGCTGCATGTCTTGCGGCATGTGCATGGATTGCGAAACTTGTTGGATGTATTGCAGCAAGGACTGCTTCGTGAAGTTGCCGAAGGGCGAACATTGCAAGATCAAGCTCGAAGTCTGCAACGGCTGCAAGAAGTGCGCTGAAGCATGTCCCAGCGGATACATCGAGATGAACTAACGGACACCGAGGGTGAACCATGCCGGTCTTTGAAATCAACGGAAGAAGTTACGAAGTAGATGAAGACGGTTTTCTCCAGGAGCCAGAACGTTGGAGCCACGACGTGGCCAGGGACTTTGCCGGTACCGAAGCCATCACCGATCTGACCGAGGAGCACTGGAAGATCATTGACTACATCCGCAATCACTACCTGGAGTTTGGAGTTGCGCCTCTGGTTCGCAAGCTTTGCAGGGAAACCGGGCACCAACTGAAGGAGGTATACAAGCTGTTCCCGTCGGGGCCGGCAAAGGGTGCGTGCAAGCTGGCGGGGCTGCCGAAGCCCGTGGGCTGCGTGTAAAAGATCAAATGGACGCGAGCGGGGCCGTCTTCATCCTTGAGCAACGTCCTCCGCTTCGTATCTCTTCCGAGACCCGGCTTCCTGGATGCGGCTCGGCGGAAGCGTTACTCGTTCACTCTGAGGAATTTCGTGGTGCTGGTTGCTGTCGCAACTTTGAGTTCATTGCATGCACACGCACAGGCGACTTGCGCGGACTGGGCGAGAGTTTACGGCGTGGAAGGGGCTCTACCCGTTCGGTGTGAAGTGCAGGGTTCGAGTATGGCTGTCACGACCAGAGCCTGAAAGAGGATGGACCGATCGTCGGAACGGGATTGTCCCCACACTATGAAAGTGGCCGCTCGCCTGGGCGATCCGGCGCTTTCGGTCCCGCCACGAATGACGCCCTCACGCTCGGCGGATGCTCAGGATTGGGGCAACACTGGGCAGTGGCCGAGAATTCCCCCGTACCGAATGCTATACTGTCCGAGTCGGGTCGCCACGGCGTTTCCGGTGGTGTCCGTCATTCGGGTGTCAGTCGGGGAGTGGCTCAGCCTGGTAGAGCACCTGGTTCGGGACCAGGGGGTCGGAGGTTCAAATCCTCTCTCCCCGACCAATCTTTCTTGGAATCAATCAGTTACGGCCATCAAAAGCGTGACTTTCGGCGTCTAGTTCGGTAGTTCTAGACTCCATCTTCACGGCGAGTGCTGTTTGTGAATCAATGATTTAGAGGGTCCAATGAACCCCTGGTACGAAACCAGGTGGTCAGGCGGCGGATCCGGAACGCGCGGCCCCGGTCTGAGGCCGAACACTCGAACACGGCGTTCGCGGGAGACTTCGCACCTGGCACAATGTCTCCAAATTGGCTAAGGCCTCGCGTGGTCCAGGCAGCCACGTAAGTGATTCGATTGAAGAGACCGCGAACCCGGCAATGACGTCAACTTTGGCAGGTACGATCGCCGTAGTGCACTTCGTTGGTTTTACGCAGCCTGTCCGCCGCGACTTCCGGCGTGATGTCACGCTGCGGAGCGGCCAGCATCTCATAGCCAACCATAAATTTGCGCACCGTTGCCGAGCGCAGCAGCGGCGGATAGAAGTGGGCGTGAAGATGCCACTCTGGGTGAGGATCGCCATCCGTGGGCGCCTGGTGGAAGCCCATTGAATACGGGAATGAGATCTCGAAGAGATTGTCATAGCGTGTAGTGATTCGCTTGAGGATGTCGGCCAAGCCATTCCGCATCAAAGCGTCGAGAGAGACAAGGTCGCGCGTATGGCTCTTTGAGATCAGAAGGATTTCAAACGGCCAAACTGCCCAGAATGGGACCAGCGCCAGGAAGAAAGCGTTCTCACACACCATGCGGCTCTCGGACTTGCGCTCGAGTTCCAGGTAATCGCAAAGCAAACAGGAACCGTGCTTGTTGGCATAGGCCAGCTGCGAATCCTGTTCTTTGCGGGGCTCGTTGGGGATGGTTTGGTTGGCCCAAATTTGGCAGTGTGGATGCGGGTTGCTGCACCCCATGAGCTCGCCACGATTCTCAAAGATCTGGACATAATTGATGTAGGGCGCCGATCCAAGCTCCGCGTACTCGTGCGTCCAGACATCGACGACAGCCGCAATCTCCTCCCGGCTCATACGTGGCAGAGTCAGGTCGTGGCGCGGCGAAAAGCACACGACCCGGCAGGCGCCAGCTTCGCTTTCGGAAACCAACAATTCGCGCGCGCCCTCATCGATTCTGGCGCGCGGCACATCGGGTTGCAGCGCGGCAAAATCGTTGGTGAAAACAAAAGTCGAAGTATAGTTGGGGTTACGAATGCCGCCAGCGCGTTCGTTGCCTGGACACAGATAGCAGCCGGGGTCATAGCCCGAGGCTTTCGGGGCGGCGCTTCTCTCGACTTGGCCTCGCCAGGGCCGCTGGGTGCGATGTGGCGAAACCAGCACCCATTCCCGACGGAGCGGGTCGAAGCGCCGATGCGGCATCTTATTGAGATTGTCGAAGTCCATCCGGATATCGTTCCTTATCGCCGATGTGGCTAGAGCAGAACTACAGTGGGTGTATCCCGGCGGCTAAAGCCGCTTTCTTTTGTCAGCCCTCAACGGCACGGCTAGCCGTGCCCTGATACGAAGCGGGATACAGCAGCTCTGGTTTTGCTCTAGCCTTACCAGGCGCCCGCCCCCTGAGCAGCCGAGCACACGTACACATCCGGAATTTTCCCCGTCCCCTTCTCGTATGCTTCCTTAATCCGGCATTGGAAGCGGTCGACTGCATCCGAACGAACCAAGTTAACGGTACACCCTCCGAATCCTCCGCCGGTCATGCGCGCACCGTACACACCCTCGCAAGCCGACGCCAGTTCGACCAGCAGATCGAGCTCTCTGCAACTGACTTCGTAATCGTCACGCAAGCTGCGATGAGACTCGAACATCAGCTGCCCAAACCGATCCAGCTTCCCCGACCGAAGCGCATCTGCCGCAGCGAGTACACGCTGGTTCTCGCCAATAACGTGACGGCACCGGCGATGAACCACCTCTGGCAGGTCATTCCTGTGCTTCTCCAGGTCGGCGAGCGTGACATCGCGCAGCGCATGGATATGCGGCAGATGCGGTCGCAGGGCGCTCACACCACTCTCGCAGTCTGCGCGGCGACGGTTGTACTCGCCTGCCGCCAGTTCGTGTTTCACCATGGTGTTGCAGATCACTAAGCGAACATCTGGGGGAATCGGCAGTAGATTGTAGTCCAAAGATCGGCAATCCAGCATGAGAGCGTGCCCGGCACGCCCAAACGCAGCGATGAACTGGTCCATGATGCCGCATCGCGTACCAACGTACTCATGCTCGGCGCGCTGGCAGATCCTGACCAAGTCCAGCGGCGGCAATTCGAAATTTGACACCGACATCAACGCCAGTGCGGTTGAGACCTCGAGCGAAGCGGAAGAACTCAATCCCGCGCCAAGCGGCACCTGACCATAGGTGACGAGATTCGCTCCCGATAATGTGTGTCCGGTCGCCTGCAGAACCGCGGCGACGCCGCGAATGAAGTCGCTCCAATGTTTCCGCGGCGGTCCGGCGAGCGCATCCAAGGACAGATCAATCGTTTCCGCAAACCGGTCAGAATGCACCCGCAAGACGTGGTCCGCCCTTCTGCTCGCCGCTACCCACGTATAGAACTCGATGGCAGCGGGCATCACGAACCCGTCGTTGTAGTCGGTGTGTTCGCCGATCAGATTGACACGGCCCGGCGCCCGAAAAATCTTCGGATGTGCCCCATAGGATCGCTGGAATTGCTCGGTCAGTGAATCGGCAATCGATTCGCAACTAACGACGGGACCCGGCATCAGGCTTGTCTCCCGTGGACGGATCCATGGCCGAGCCGGGCGAGGGTGCTCCACCTGGCAGCCCGACCTTTGAGCCTCGGTATCCAAGAACGAGCATGGTCACCCCGAATATTAGGGAAACTCTGATTAACTGTCGGCATAAAGCGTAAACCACAGAAGACACAGAGGTACACGGAGGACCCCAAGGACTTAATCGGAACTTCCTTAGCAAAACCACCCCCAGGCTAAATTGATGTCGAGGTTTTTCTTGAAAAATCAGCGATGGCCTGAGCAGTTAACTGCTACATACTCGAAGCTATCTCATGACCCGAAAGAGTAGACTGCGCGTTCCCTCAGGCACAAGAGCCCGCGTCTTTTGCGGTCCTAAGCGGCACGGCTGAAGAGGCTGCGGAAAAAAGCCCTGAGAAGCTCAAAAACAACCACCGGGGCTAAAGCCCGTGCTGATTCGACGCGACTTACGCGGTCCTGAAGGGCCGCTCTTCCACGGTCGCCCTAACTTTCCTGACTTTTTCCGCAGCCTGTGAAGCCGCGCCCTACCCATGCGGGCAATCGTCGCTTGCGTTCACTTTTTTCATGTGATTCCGATCACACTGGCTGACATTCATCGCGGATTCATCTTCTTTTAATACACGCGTAGCACGACATGAGCATGATTGCGCAAGCATCCCGCTTACGGCGGAAGGACGCATTGATTCACACAGAAATCAAGGAGGAAATATATGCATTCTCGCAAGAAGAAGGATAGTTCCCGGCAGTTGCATCTCGAGTGCTGGACAAGGCGATTTGCTGGCTCGATTGTCGCGTCGGCCGTGGCTTTATTCTTGCTGGGACTAGGCGCTCTGAGCGCGCAGGCCCAGATCTCCAGCAAGAATTGGGGGACGGTTACCACTCCGGTCTACAACTCTTCGGAACCCGTCTCCGGCGGAGCCTATTCGGCTGCTGAATTGTTTGCCGGGCCGAACAAGCTGGGCAGCTATTTTGCCGGCGTGTTGCCCAACGGGCGCAAAGTCACTCCCGCGGGCACCACCATCCAGATTGGCATGAACCCCCTGGGCGTGGCCGTTACCCCGGATGGGAACTACATCATCACTACTAACGATGACGAGCGTGAAACCGGTTACACCTCCTATCAGAGCGCAATCAACCTGGGCGGTTATTCCATTTCCGTGATCGCCACATCCACCATGACAGTCGTATCCCAAAGCGATGTTTCGGGTAAGTTCTTCGTGGGACTGCAAGTGACGGGCCCGATGGGCGGGCCGTACACGGTGTGGGCTTCCGGTGGGGGCGACAACAACGTGAAGATTTTCAATGTGTCCCAGGCTGGGCAAATTGCCCCCGGAACTCCGGCCAGCATCACGATTCCTCCAACTCTGCCGAGCCGCACCGGCTACGTATCGAATTACTTCCCGGGCGCGGCCCTGAACACGAAAGACCAGAACGGCAATCTGCCGCCGGCTCCAACCGGGATTGACAGGGTGCATGGCGCGCAAATCACCTTCCCCGCCGGCTCCGCGTTGAGCCCGAACGGGCAGTTCCTCTACGTCGCCTGCAACGGCGACAACAGCGTCGCTGTGATTGACACCACCAAGTTCGCCGTCGTGAGCCAGGTGCCGATCGGATACTTCCCCTACTCGGTCTCCGTATCCTCCGATGGCCAGACGGTTGCGGTCTCCAACTGGGGCATCACTGAGTACAAGTTCAAGTACCCGACCTACGACCAAAATGGCCTGCTGCAAGCTCTGGGAACCACCGGCCAGAACTATCCCGATGGCTTCTATGTCCCGGTTGCCGATGCGGGCGGAAAGGTGCCTAAGACTTCGTCGGTTTCCGTTCTGACCGCGCCCTCGGGCAATGGCGCGAGCTTGAGTCTGCTTAGCGCAAAATACTTCGGCCACAAACTCGACGCTCTAAATAACGTCGGCGACACTCACCCATCTGCGACCGCCGTTGTCCACGGAAGCATGGACGTGCTCTTTGTGGCGAAGTCCAACGACGATGCCCTCGGCATCCTCTCTCTCAACGGAGCGCAGAGCAAAAAGTATCCCGATTTCAACTTGTCGTTAGTCAACATTGGCGGTGTGAGCCCCACGGTTCACGGCACTTATCCCAACGCGCTGGCCGTCTCCCCAGATAACACTCGTTTGTACGTGGCCGAAGCCGGCATCAACTCGGTAGCCGTGCTCGACGTGACCTCGCCGACCACCCCACTCCTGTTGGGACGCATTCCCACCGACTGGTATCCTGCGGCCCTGTCCGTCAGCGCCGACGGCCACTATCTCTACATTGCCAACGCCAAAGGCATCGGAGAAGACATCAACCCCAACATCAACACTCTGCAGGGAACGCCGCTTCCGACCGGCTTGACCTCAGATCCCAGCACCGACAGCAACTACATTTTCGGATCGCTGCAGCAGATTGATCTGGCCACCCTGAAGCTCGACAACACGACCGTCATTG
>Ga0187818_10000289_pt1 | contig 17066 bp, 13 predicted proteins | sample NC_wetland_sal_i_14_FD_130581 | JGI IMG/M metagenome (GOLD analysis project Ga0187818, IMG submission 130581) | Wetland sediment microbial communities from Neuse River Estuary, North Carolina, USA - SO4_3 | ecosystem: Environmental > Aquatic > Freshwater > Wetlands > Sediment | place: USA... | reverse complement strand
GGTGGGTGAGCTTGCCGGCCTTGTCGTCACCGCCAATGGCAAGCGCATTCCCTGGCTGCGCGACCGCGTGGACATGTACGCATTCCATGTCGACGCGCCGCAGGATGCAACGAAACTGGATCTAAACTTCCAGTACCTGGCCCCGCTGGATTCAAAACGAAGCCGCATTTCCTCGACGTTCGCCGACCTTACCTGGAACAGCGTGCTTCTCTACCCGGCGGGGTACTTCTCGCGGGATATCAAGTTCGAAGCTGCGCTCCGTTTGCCGGAGGGATGGAGATTCGCCAGTGCATTGGAGGTGAAAGCGCAGAACGGCAACCTGGTTCAGTTCAAAGAAACGACTCTGAATACGCTCGTCGACTCGCCGCTTTATGCGGGCGTCAACTTCAAGCGTGTAGATCTGTCCACTGGACCGGAGAACCCGGTGTACCTGGATGTCTTCGCCGATAAACCTGCCGACCTCGAGATCACTCCAGAAGAACTGCAATACCACAAGAACTTGGTGATCGAGGCACAGAAGCTTTTTAACTCGCATCACTATGACCACTATGATTTTCTTTTTTCTGTCAGTGATACGGTTGGCCACAAGGGTCTGGAGCACCACCAATCGAGCGAGGATGGATCTGCCGCCAATTACTTTACCGACTGGGGTGCAGGAGTCATCGGCCGGGGTCTCCTGGCCCACGAATACACTCATTCGTGGAACGGCAAGTTCCGCCGGCCGGCCGACCTCTGGACACCCAACTTCAACGTGCCGATGCGCAACGATCTGCTATGGGTTTATGAAGGCTTGACAGACTATTACGGCAACGTGCTCACGGCGCGTTCCGGCATGCGCACTCCCGAACAGGCTCGGGATGTATTCGCACTATACGCTGCGTCTTTCGAAATCAGCCCGGGACGCACCTGGCGCTCTTTAGAAGACACCACCAACGAGCCCATTATTTCGTCTCACGGCGCCGTTCCTGACGATTGGTTTAGCTGGCAGCGTTCCTACGACTACTACCCGGAGTCAGACCTTATCTGGCTCGACGCCGACACGAAGATCCGCGAGTTGAGCGGCGGAAAGAAGTCTCTTGACGATTTCGCGAAGCTCTTTTTCGGGATCGAAAATGGCAGCTACGTCACCGTTACGTACACCTTTGACGACCTGGTGAAAACGTTGAACACCGTGCAGCCGTATGATTGGGCAGGATTCTTCCGTACGCGGGTGTACGAAGTCAACCCCAACGTTCCTGAAAACGGGTTCACGCAAGGCGGCTATCGACTCGTGTACAACGATGACGAACCGGATTGGCTGAAGAAGGCAGACAGCTCTCGTGGAGCGAGCTTCGGGACTTCACTTGGCTTCTCGGCAAAACCAGATGGCAGCCTTGATAACGTCTGGTGGGATAGTGTGGCCTTCAAAGCTGGCATGACGCCGGACATGCAGCTGCAAGCGGTCAACGATCAGAAGTACACTGCCGAGGGCCTGCGGGAAACCATCCTCGCCGCAGAGAAAAGTAAGGAGCCAATCAAGCTCTTGCTTAAGCGTGGCGACGAGTTTGTCACCGTCTCTTTGGATTACCACGGCGGATTGCACTATCCGCACCTGGAAAGAGTCGAGATAACTCCTGATCGGCTGGATGCGATACTCGCGCCGTCGAAGTAGAAGTCAATCACCGAAGTGCGGCTCGCTGCAGACAGCCACTAGGAAAAAAGCTCTAACCAGGCTCAGCGCGTGTCACGGATCGGGAGAGCGCTTCTGCGGCGATGTTTTCTAAAGGCACGACGAGGTCCACGCCTCCCCGGGCAATCGCTTCTCGAGGCATACCAAACACGACACAACTCGCTTCGTCCTGCGCGATATTGGTTGCTCCGGCTTCTTTCATCTGCAGCAGGCCTTGAGCGCCGTCGTTGCCCATCCCCGTCATGATGACTCCGATGGCTTTCGCGCCCACCGACGCGGCTACGGAGCGGAAAAGCACATCCACACTCGGACGATGCCGTGAGACCAGCGGACCGTCGCTGAGCTGCAGCGTGAGTCCCGCGCCCGCACGCTCGACCAGCATGTGAAGATTTCCCGGCGCAATGAATGCCTGCCCTCCGTTCAACCGATCGCCATGCTCCGCTTCTTTCACCCGAATGGCACATTCACTGTCCAGGCGTTCCGCGAAAGCCCGCGTGAAGCCTTCGGGCATATGCTGCACGATCACAATGGGCGGGCAGTCGACCGGCATGACCGTCAGGAAAGTGCGCAGGGCCTCGGTTCCGCCCGTTGAAGCCCCCACGGCAATGATTCCTGCCGGCACGCCCGCGCAGCGGGAATTATTCTTGGGCGGAGGAACTGCATCCGCGGTCCGGCGTGGCACTGGCAGAATGCACGGCCTGCGCCCCACCTGCGCCGCGGAGGCACTCCAAACCGCATCCAACAGAATCACGGCCGACTCATGCAGGAATTCCCGCACCCCAACTTTCGGCTTGGTGATTACTTCGACCGCGCCCTCCTCCAGCGCTCGCAGCGCCAGTTCCGTACCTCTTGCTGCGAGACCGGAACAAACCACGACTGGCGTGGGCGACTCCGCCATGATTCTGCGGATGAACGTCAGTCCGTCCATTCGCGGCATTTCCAGGTCGGTGATTACGACCTCGGGCGCCTCCTTTTGCATCTTGGCCCAAGCGATCAGCGGATCGGCGGCAGTACTGACCTTGATCCTGCGATCAGTGCTCAAGATGGCCTGCATGACTTGGCGGACCATCGCGGAATCGTCTACTACCAGGACCCGCAGGCTATCTTCCCGCACTGGTGGCAATTGCTTTTCGCCTTTCTGGGCCAGTAGATGTGGAAGAAGCTTCCGCTAAACGGGGCTCCCGGTCTGCCGCCGCCCTGATTCTGGTATAGATAGTCGGCTCGATGCTTCGCAATTCGGCAAACACGCTGGTCAAGTTCTCGGCGTGGCCAACCAGCAGAAAACCCTCCACGGTAAGATGGCTGAGAAGATTGGCCACCACTCTGCGCTTGGAGGCAGCGTCAAAATAGATCAGAACGTTCCGGCACAAGATAGCGTCAAACGGGCCTTCGATCAGATACGGTTCCTGGTTCAAATTCAGTCTTCTGAAGTCGACCATCTGTTGAATGGCCACGCTGACTTTCATCTGGCCCTGCTGGTCGGCGAATCCTCGCAACATGAACCTGCGCAGCAAGGCCTTGGGGATCTCCGCGGCCCTCGCCAGATCGTAAATTCCCTTGCACGCCTTCTCCAGCATGCGGGTCGAAATATCTGTAGCCAGCAGTCGTGTGTCCCAGCCATCCTCGGCGGGGAGATGCTCCGCCAGCAGCATGGCCAGCGTGTAAGGCTCTTCTCCCGAGGAACAGCCGGCGCTCCAGATTCTCACTCGCTTGGACCGCAATCCTTGCTCAGCCGCCGCTCGCCATCGTGGAAACACCTGCTGCACCATGAATTCGAATTGCCGGGGCTCGCGAAAAAACCGGGTCTCGTTGGTGGTGATGGCGTCGATCATGCGGGCGCGTTCTTCCTGCGCATCCGGCTCAGCTACACATTCGTAGTAGCGTTCGAGGGAAGGCAGGCCCAGGGACAGGAGCCGTCGAAAGAGGCGTCCGCACAATAATGCCTTTTTCGAGCTTCCCAGCCAGATGCCAGTCTCAACGTAGATCAACTTCTGGAATTTCCGGTAAAGTGTGGGACTGACAGAAAGCGGCGGCTTGAAATCGCCGCCCGCCTCGGTTTGGCGGGACACCGTTTGGCGGGAAACCACGGAACCCTTACCCGCGGATGCGCCGGCAGGCAAAGTCAGTTCCTCATCCCAGCCCGTGGTCGCTCGGTGGACGGCGCATCGGCGACCGGATCCTGAAGGGTAGCCTCGCTGCTGCTGGATTCCGTCATGGCCAGGATCTCATCGGCAGACAGCACTTTGTCTATGTCGAGAATCAGGCAAAACTTCTTGCCCAGCGGTCCCATTCCGAGCAGGTATTCGGTCTTCACTCGAGTGCCGAAGGGTGGCGTTTCCTCAATGTCTTCGGCGGACAATTCAAGGACCTGGCTGACCGCATCGGCCAGGACTCCCATGGTGAGGTTCTCGCCTTGAAACAGTACCTCGGTGATGATGATGCACGAGAGCTTCGACGTGCCACTGGCAGTCAGGCCGAACTTCACCGCAAGATCGACCACCGGCACAACCGTGCCGCGCAGGTTCGTAACTCCGCGTATCCAGACCGGCGTGTTGGGGACGGTGGTGATCGCCTCGTACTTGACGATCTCCTTCACCTTTCCGATATTGACTGCATATTCCTCGCCCGCAGTGAAGAAGGTAAGATACTGCACCACACTCCGGGAGGGCTGCTCCCTCTTTTGCTTAGAAGCTTGCATTTTTCACTCCTTGCATTCCTGCCGCACATTTCGCGGCTGCCTCCTGGTCTTCTCCGCTGCGGAAACAGCGTTAGGCCGCACCGGGAAATGTTTCTCAGAAGGGAGCAAAATTGTGTTCCTCCGTGGCCTGGCCATCACCGGGATGCGAGTGTGCAAGTTCCGCTGCAACCATCCCTGATACCGGTTTCTGCGGCAGGGTCGTGCGCAACGTTCTAGCAACGCTTTGATGCGTGGGACTTCCCCCGGCCAGGCGGAAGAATGTCATGAGTTGTTGCAGTTGCTCGGACTGTGCTGCCAGTTCTTCGGCGGTGCTGGAGAGTTCCTCGGCCGACGATGCGTTGCGCTGCGTGACGGTATCCACCTGGGACATCGCCTTGTTGATCTGCGTGACTCCGCTGGACTGCTCGGTGGATGCCGCCGCTACGTCCTGCACAAGTTCCGCCGTCTTCTTGATGGCGGGTACGAGATCACCCAGCAATTGGCCCGACCGCTCGGCTACGCTGACACTCTTTCCCGCCAGGCCGCCGATCTCCTGGGCTGCTACTTGGCTGCGCTCCGCCAGTTTGCGTACCTCGACCGCCACCACCGCGAAGCCTCGTCCCTGGTCTCCGGCACGAGCAGCTTCGATGGCAGCATTGAGGGCAAGAAGGTTGGTCTGGTAGGCGATATCTTCAATGACGGATGTTTTGGCCGCTATCTGTTTCATGGCCTCCACCGTTTGCCTTACCGCATCTCCACTCTCTTCCGCCGCCGCCGCGCCCTTGGCTGCAACGTGTTCCACCTGGCGGCTATTGTCGGCATTCTGGGTGATCGAAGCGTTCATCTGTTCCAGACTGGCGCTCATTTCTTCGACCGACGCAGCCTGTTCGCTGGTGCCTTGAGAAAGGTTCTGCGATGATGACGACACTTGAGACGCGGCAGAAGCGACTGCGGATGACCCTTCCCGTACCTCGCGGATGATGCCCGCGAGTTTGGCGCTCATTTCTCGCATCGCCTGCTGCAATTTGCCGGTCTCGGATCGGTTTGTAACCTGAATTTCCCTGGTCAAATCGCCGGCCGCGATATGCTGCGCCTGCTCCACCGCCTGCTGAATGGGAATGGTAATTCCCCGGGTCACTGTGACCGAGGCCAGAGTAGCCAGGCCCAACGTGAGGAACATGATCACGAGTGCAACCCGGCGTCCCGTGGCATAGGCTTCGTGGCCCTGCTTCATGCTTTCCTGCATGGCGCTGGTCTGCAGATCAATGAACTTCTCCCAGGAGGCGCGATAAGTAGTGAGGGCCGGCACTACTTCATGCGCCAGTACAGCCTGGGATTGGTCACGCTTCTTGTCAGCCAGCAACGCCTTCGCTTTCTGCCGCGCCGTGATGTACGCTTTCCGGTTTGCGGTAACGATCTCAAACAGGCTTCGCTCCTGTTCGGAGCTCAAACTCTGTTCGATCTCCTTGACCTGTCCGCTGATCTCCTGGCTGATCGCCTCATTCTCCTGGTTCAACAGCTTTTCTTCCTCGGGATCAGTCGTCTGGAACAGCTGAAAGGTAATGCGTGCGTTGGTGATTGAGTTCTCGATCGTCCTGTGGGTCAACTCCACGGTGTTGTACCGCTTCTGGAGCGACGCCGCCATGTTCGAGTTCAGGCGGCCAAACCAGGTGAGTCCCAATCCGCCCACCGCAATAAGACACAGCAGTATGATCCCGAATGAAAGGGCCAAGCGCGTGCCGATTGTCCAATCTTTCCAAGTCTTCATGATTATTTGCCTCTCTCTGGCTGTTCTCTAACTGATCTGCAACTGCAAATTCGACCGCGTGACTCCGCGCAGGAGACTGGGAACATCGACAATCAAGCCGACGCGCCCATCTCCAAGTACGGTAGAACCCGTGACTCCGGCGACCCCGCGGAGCGCCCGGCCCAGCGGCTTCACGACTGTCTGCATGCCGCCGAGCAATCGGTCTACCGCGATTCCCGCATAGAACTCGTTCATTTTGACGACAACGATGTTTTCCTTCTTCGGCGCTGCGCCCGCAATGTGGAACACATCACGCAGCCGGACGTAGGGCAGCGCCCTCCCGCGGAGATTCAGGATCCCGTAGGCTTCCGCGTTGCGCTGTTCTGCCGGCAACTCGGTACACTCGGTCACATATTCCAGCGGAACTACAAACGTTTCCTCAGCGACCGCGACGGAGAAACCCTCAATGATGGTGAGGGTCAGCGGCAAACGCACCGTGATCGTGGTGCCTTTGCCTTGCTCGCTTGCTATCTCCACGATCCCGCGCAGGGCATCGATGTTGCGCCGGACAACGTCCAGGCCAACGCCTCGTCCCGAAAGTTCCGTCACCGCCTCAGCGGTCGAGAACCCTGCCTGAAACACAAGCTCGTAAAGGTCCTGGTCGCGAAGGTGGTCTTTGTCGGTCAGGATTCCCATCCGTTTTGCCTTGTCGAGGATCCGGGCGCGGTTGAAGCCGGCTCCATCGTCTTGCAGTTTGATGACGATGTTTCCGCCGCTGTGGGCCGCGGAAAGTCTGATCAACCCGCAAGGATTCTTGCCCTGGCTTTCCCGCAAAGCTGGTTTCTCCAGTCCGTGATCGACGGCATTGCGCACCAGATGCAGCAACGGGTCTTTCAGGCTTTCGAGCACGGTCGTATCCACTTCTACGTCGGCTCCCACGACCTCCAGTCGGGCCAGTTTTCCCTGGCTCTTGGCCAGGTCCCGCACCGGGCGCGCAAATTGCCGGAACAACGGACCCACCGGGACCAATCGGATCCCCATCACTTCAGTCTGCAGTTCCAGGAACAGACGCTCTGCTTCGCCGTGCATCTCCAGGGCGGCACGCCCTTGCTCGCTGCCCATCTTCTCGATCATTTGGCGCAGCCGGCCTTGTGCGGTGACAATCTCCCCGGTCAGGTTCAAGATGTGATCGAGCTTCTCCACGTCCGCGCGCAACGTACGGTGGGCGATGCCGGCAAGCAAGTCAGCCTTCGGTGTTGCCAGCGTCTCACCCGAAGTTCCAGCCGTGGTCACGACTCTTTTAGAGCGCCTCTCCACCTCTCGCGCAATTTGCCTTCTGAATTCCAGTTGTTTCGGCGTGAGCTCTTGCGCTCCTGCCGCGGCCGCCGGGACCATGGCGCGAAGTTCGTCCACAACCTTCAAGAGCAGCGAGATCAATTCTGGGCCGGGCAGCGCCTGCTGCTGGCGCAGCACATCCAGCAAGTCTTCGACGACGTGGGCAAACCCGGCCAGTTCCTTAAAATTCAGCGAGGTGGCGTTTCCCTTGAGACTGTGTGCCACGCGAAAGACATTGGGTAGCAGTTCCGTATCGGAGGGATTGGACTCCATCGTCAACAACGACTGCTCCATCAGGCTCAGCCCCTCTTCGGTTTCGACGAGGAACGACGCCAGGACAGCTTCACGATCAAAGTCTGCTAAATCCACTGTTCCTCCCTCGGGCTCGCTCCAACCACCTTCGCGCTGACTACACTTGCTCGAAATTCTTGATCGTCGTCACGCCATCGGAAATCTGAAACACCAGCCTGCGTCCACGTTTTCCCGAAACGTCTTTTTCCACCACCGGAATGCCCGCCGATCGAAGAAAGGTCTCCGCCAATTGCACGTTTTTTGAACCCACCGAGCGCAGGGGGTTGGCCCCGAATGCGCTGGCCCCGCCGAAAATCTTGGCTTGCAGATTGTGGACTTCACACCCCAACGCCAGCACCTGGCTCAGGAGTTCCGCATTGGCGACATTGCCGTAGCGCAGTCGGTTCGTCCCCTCGTCCGGGCCCTCCGGCAGGAGATAGTGGTTCATTCCTCCCGCTTTCCTGTGCCTGTCCCACAGGCAAACCGCCGCGCATGATCCCAGGATGGTTGAGATCGCGATCGGTTCCGCGGACACGAAGACTTGTCCCGGATAGAGGAAGTGCCTTGGTTCTTCGGAGTCTGCGGGTTCAAAGCTCTTCATGAACTCTGCGGGCAGGCTGGCAGGATTAAATTTGGGGGAGTTGTGGTTCATGCTCTCATTTCTGGCTCTTCCGTCGGCGGTTTCGCAATCGAACCAAACAGGGCCTTGCCAGCCTCCTCGGAAAGAAGCCTGAGCAGGTCCATGTCGGGTCTGTCGAAGCCAAGCTTTTGCGGAAGTAGCCGCAGGATCGCAAGCACCGCTACCGTGTGGTTCGCCAGACGAAGGGGAACAAATGCCTGAGTTTTGGCGGCCGCGCCAACGCTGTCGTCGGAAGGCAGCTCAACATGGCACTCACCCTGCGTCACACGTCGAAGACCCACATCATGCAAAGCCCGAAGCGGATTACACTCCTCGGCGTCGATTCCAAAAGACCACAGCATCCGCATATCCGCCGTTTTCCGGTCGACCTCGAACAACGCGATTTCCTCCGAGCCGAGAAAGTTACTTACGATCTCGCGCAGCGCCTCGATCGCATCGCTTTGGCTGGAACTCTCCTCCAGCCTCCTGCGCGCCGCTCCCAGCCGCAAATCGCTCAACCCGTCGCCTCCGCCCATGTCGGCTTTCGCTCTGCTGTTCCGATTACTATTCACGGAGATCCTTGTTGCGCCGGTCGAGGGAAAAAATGGTTCGACTCCGCTACTCGCCCAGGTAGCTCTGTAACAGAGCCACCAACTCGGTTCCGTTAACGGGCTTCGTGATGTAGTCATTGCAGCCACTTTGAAATCCTGCATCCATGTAGGATTCTTCGCCGCGGGTCGTGACCAGTACGATTGGGATCTCACGCGTGCTCGGTTGCTGGCGCATCTTCTGGCAAGCCTCAAATCCGTTCATGCGCGGCATCACCACATCCATCAAGATCAGGTCAGGACACTCCTGGTTCGCCTTCTCCACCGCTTCCTGCCCGTCCGCCGCGGTCACACACTGATAACTGGTGTGCTTTTCGAGGAGCGCGCGTTCCATCATCAAGGCTGTCTTAGAGTCGTCGACGAGAAGAATCTTCTTGGGCACTGACTTGTTCCCTCGGGTGCTTTAACGATGTCCGTTGGGCTCGAGGTTTGAGTTGAGATGAAACACCCCGATGCGAACGAGAGGCCTGACGTGAAGATGGCTACGTTCTGCCAACCTGAAAGATTAGCGTTTCCTCAGAAACAATTGCAGCCATTTTCGGACTCTTGCCGTTACCTAAGTACTCTTGAGTTCAAAGTATCTTCACCGCTTCCCAGATATTCTCTGGAATAATCCACGCTGGTGAGAGAAAGTAAGTGTTTTGTGTTGGCCGGAAAGCTGCACTTATAGTTACTCCGCTGGGGGGCAACAAGAAAGACATACCTGGCCCCAGAAATTCCGAACACAAATACATTTACCGCTCTCCGCAGACACGAGAGATTCGGTCGAACGGTTCAGTTCGGGAGGCAATGCCTTGCCTGGCCGCTGCACGTACACCACGAGGACTGGATGCTGGAAGGCATGCTGATCCTAAAGCCGATCAGCGCATCTGCCGAAGTGCAGTGCATGAACCGCTCAATCTGGAACTCTCAGACGGAATGGTGGACCGCACAACGGCGTCTCCATGTGGGTAAGGCTCGGGATTTTCAGTCGATCCGAGCCAGAACCGCGGACGGTGCGTGTCCGCCGGCGTCGAGGCCCTTTTTGCAAATCACCGGGAGAAGAAACCCATGCGTTCGCTGACAAAGCATTTCGTGCTGCTGGTACTTTTCATAGCCTTCGGTCCGCTCGTCCTTGCCCAAAGCACAGAGCCTGCCGCCCATGCGGACGCGTCCCCCTCCGCGGGCGCAACCAAGGCTGAAGTAGATCAGTTGCGCAGCGAACTCGCAGCCCAACGCCGAACCATCGAGGAACTGAAGAATCTGGTTGAGAAACTCACCCAGAACCAAGACCAGAACCAAGACCGGAACCAAGAAAAGACCACGCCGGTGGGTTCACTCGAGGTCACCCCCGCGGCTGCGCCGGCCGAACTTCACTGGCAGCCAGCCGATATCTCCGGCGGCAGCCGTGCTCATCTCTCTGATGCAGTCCTGCGAGTGGTCGATCCCGCGGTCGAGGCAGTGGTGGATCAGGCTCCGGCCCCCGCCCCCAAGAAAGACACTCCGCTTACCGCCGGCTGGAACGGGGAGCATTTCTATATCAAGAGTCCGGATGGGCAGTTCACCATCAGTCCCTATGGTTATGTGAACAACGATTACCGCGCCTACAAGGGAGATGGCGCGCCGTCCGACACATTCGTCTTGAAAAACGCGCGCTTTGGTTTTCAGGGAAGCTACGGCTCTCACTTCGATTTCGCCTTGCTGTCCGACGCTGCTACGACGACAGGATCGGTCGTGCGCGATGTTTACCTCAACATCAGAATCAGACCAGAGTTCCAATTTCAGGCTGGCCAGTTCAAGGCCCCCTTTGCTCAGGAAACCGGAATTGGCGATACCAACCTGGACTTCGTTGAACGCGGGCTGCAGTCCCTGTTGTACCCGTCTGCCGCGACCACTTATCGCAGCCCCGGCATCACGCTGCACGGAGACATCTCCGGTGGAATCGTTCAGTACTGGGTGGGCGCGTTTAACGGCAAAGGCTATGCCGCGACCAACACTACCAACGAACCGGAAATCATAGGACGGCTTCGCTTTTATCCGTTCCGCAAATCCAAGAGTGATTGGTGGAAGCAACTCGCCTTTGGCGGATCGATCGATCACGGCCGCTCGCGCGCGCTCTCAGGGGACCTGAGCTTCAACGGTACGCTGCCCAACGGCGTCTACAACTTTTTCCCGCAGTTTGCGATCAATGGGCCGATCGAGCGCTACAACGGCGAATTCACCTACGTCAAGAGCAACTTCTCTCTGCGCGGCGAATACGACCAGGTCAACCAGTTTCGCAACAACATCGGCTCCTTCCAGGCAGGAGGACTTGGATACCTGAGTTTGCCCGGGATCACCGCGAAGGCCTGGAACATCAGCACCACCTACCTCCTTACCGGCGAAAAGCGGCCGGAAAACGGCACTCCCCGGGTGAAGAAGCCGCTCTTCGGACCTGATACCCCGGGCGGCCAGGGACGCGGTTTGGGTGCGTGGGAACTCGCCCTCCGCTACACCGGCGTCCAGGCGATCGAACCGGGCCAGAGCTTCTTGAACTACTACACGCCAGGGTTTGTACCCACGTTCGATGACCACACCGACGAATTCACCGTCGGGGTCAACTGGTATCCCAACTATTGGGTGAAGTACGTCGTCAACCTGGGTGTGGATCAGTTGAAACAACCCAGCGTAATCGGCTCAGTGCCGCAAAACTATTTCGTCGTGCTGCAGCGGTTGCAGTTCAGGTTCTAGCGGGTGTGGAAGGGCACGGCTTCAGCCATGCCGCTAGAAGCCAGGAAAAATGCGGGCTTTAGCCCCAAAGAACCAACGCTTTTTTCGCTAGGACGATTTGTGAGACCGGTTCCAGACGGGGCAAGTTCAGACGGGACTGCGCAGCTGCGTTGTAAAGCTGGCTGCGAAGGCTCTGGCAGGAAAGTCGCAGGAGGATATTCGATGAGGTCCAGGATTCTATTCACTTCTCTTCTCACGGCGCTGTTTGTGCTGGCGAGTGGCTGCGGTACAACCCCGAATTGCCCGGTGTGCGGCACCACCGTGAACGGCAATTACGCGGTAATCGACATCGTTCCTGTGCCCGAACACAATCCCACCGGCGAACCCGGCGGACCGTTCAACTCCTTCGACATCAGCTGGATCGATCCGGTTCACCATCGCGACTACGTTTCCGACCGCGTTGGCCTGACCGTGGATGTCTTCGACACGGTTAACAATCTGGCGGTAAACACCATCGCCGGCACGAACGGTGTAGCCGGTGCCGGGGACAACGCCAGCATGTGCATCCAGAATCAAGCCATGAACCCTCCCACGGACATCATTCCGCCGCTCGTTTCGGTGAACGGCAATTTCACCCGCTTTGGCTGCAGGACCGCGGTTCCGGGCAACACGGCGTTCCAGCTATCTTCCGGGTTCGGCGCCAACCATCAGTTTGGCGGATTCCCCGGAGCCCAATGCTGCGCCTCGCGCGGCAACGGGGTGAATCCCATGTCCGGCCCAGACGGCGAAGTGGTGACGCCTGATGGCAACACACTGTTCACCGGAAATGGAAGCAGTTCCGTCGTGGTTTTCGACCTGACCACGAACCCGCCCACCGTCATCGCCGACATACCCACCGGCGTTCCGGCCGACTATGATGGCCCTCAGAGCATCGCTCCCTGCATCGCATCCTGGAATGGAGAAGCTGGCTCGAGCGCGTTTTGCGGGGATGACCGGGCCGACGAACTTTCCTACGATCCCAAGGATCAGATTCTGGCAGTGATCAACGGCGACCCCGGATTGCCTTTCATCACCTTCATTGATGTCTCCGGTGTAGTGGCTCGCACGTCGCATTGTCTGCCCGTGAATCCGAATTTACCTTACGGTCCTCCGATTATTGCCGGCGGGACTGGATCATCGATTACGCCCAGCACTGGCCCGCTTAATCCCGCCAGCTGCATCCTCGGGCAAATCTATTACGACGGCGCGTTACCGGTCAGCAACACGGTAGTGGTGGACAACGGCAACGGGTTTGCCTGTCCCGATCCCTCGAACCCCACCACGCTCTCCGGGGCTTCGGGTGCGCCGCCCTACATCACCGGCGCAGCTTCCATCCCCTGCCACCATGGCCCGATCATTGATGCCGCGACCGGTGTCTATGATCCGACCTGCGCCTCTTCCACTTGCATGGGCGCCATTTCTCCCGCGGGTTTAGGCGGACATGCCTGGAACCCCAACACCGGGTATTTTCTGTTCACAAACTCGAACTCGACCACCATCACCAATGTTGGCAGCATCGATGTGATCAATCCCAAGAGTCCGGCCGGTCCAGTTGTCGTAAACAGCTTTCCGGTTCTCAACTGCATGCCCACCAGCGTGACTCAGGGGCCAGGCGACAACTTCCTGATCGGCTGCGCCGATCACGACGGGGAAGCGTTTCCGCCCAATGAATACGTCATGGTGGGCACTACCGGGCAGATCGTGGCCTCCATCTGGAATGTGGGCGGCGTAGACGAGACCTGGTACAACCCCACCGATAACCGCTACTATCTCGCGGCGCGGGATATGCCCACCGGCCCAGTGCTTGGCATCATTGATGCGACCACGAATCTGTGGCTGGCCAATGCGCCGACCAATACGAACTCGCACAGCGTGGCCGTCGATCCCAGCAATAATCACGTTTTCGTGCCCATGCAGACGGGCGGCATTTGCGGCACGCAGAGTGGCAATGGCTGTGTTGCGGTTATGGCGGAACAATAGGCAAGCCAGTGATATAGTTTTGGAAATGTTGGAACGCGGTTGGATAAAACTGGATAACGGTTGGATAAGGAAATTTTGGTGAAGTCATGATGACAACTTCTCCCGGATCTGTGGCGCGGAGCCATGTTCTCGATCTGTCGCTGTTCTTGCTTCTTGCCGGGCTGGCCTTTGCGGGCGAACAGCCAGCGGCAAAACAGACCGACGTTCCCGCCATCGTCATCGCTCACTTGCCTTTGCCGCAGGCGACGGGAAGTCAAATGTTGCTTCAGAAAGAAGAGGAGAAACAGTATTTGTACGTGCAACAGGCCTCCAAACAGGGCTTCATGATCGTGGATGTGACCAAGCCGGACAAGCCCAGCCTTTTGAAGCGAACCGCGGAATCGAATCAGGCGACTAGCGGCAACCTGCAGATGGTCAGCCCGGACGTGGCGATCGCGGAAGCCCCGGAAAAAACGCCCGCCACGTTAAGCAGCAGCAACCATCCCACCGAGACCGTACGCTTGCTGGATTTGAGTGACCCGCGCAATCCCAAGACTCTGGAAACCTTCAACAAAGTTACCAGTCTTCTGCCCGACGCCCGCCACGGGCTGATCTACCTCACTAACGACGACGGCTTGTGGGTCCTTCGCTACAACCGTCCCGCCTTGCTCGAGCCCGCAAAGAAGAAACCGCCATGTGACTCCGAATCGGAAATCATGGCCATGCCTCCGGATTGCGACTAAACCGCGCCACTAACCGGACTAGAGGGTGCTCTTCAGGGGAGTGTCAATCTTCAACCGGGAGAAGGGAAAGAGATGGTCCCAGAGACACCCCCCTCTGAAATCGTCTTGCACTGGGATTCATCTCTGCTCTGCTTCAGATCACCGCCTGCTTACAGAAGTTACGTGCAACGCCGTCAGCATTCATGCGAAGAAAAGCCGCCCAGACATCGAGCGGCGTAACTTATTGAAAAATCGGCCGAGGCTAGAAGGGCTTTCGAGGTCGGAAGAACGGCTTTTTCGGTTGGAGGGTAATGGTGGGCGTACGGAGCGTGGAATCAGAGTTGCCGGAGGTCGGGTTCGATGCGAACCAGCCTGTCGGGTCTTTTTGCTGAACGTCACACTCGCTAGAAGTCTGATACGGACGGTATCTGAAGTATGTGTGGTCAGGCAAAACTGCTTGGCAGTCTTCGGAATTGAAGAACTGCACTGTCGGTGTGTGCGTCAGCGCATACTCTGGCGTCAAAATCCACCTGTCAAGCCACGGGTTAGAGCCTCGATTGTGAAAGTACAGATCGAGAAACGCGATCATATACTTGGTTGCCACCCGGTGCGTCTCGGCAGGAGAAAGCAGCATCGGATTCAGGCCGGCGCTGGCACACGGCCAGTTGTTCTCAAAGTCTTGAACGTCCTGGGGTGACAACAGACCGTAGTTCTCCAACAGCGTGAGAGCGTCGCAGAGAATTGCGAAAGACATATGGTTGGCACCATTGACATCCACACGGTACGAATCGAGGCGGTCGATTGCCGCGTGGGGGCGCGCGTTGAAACTCCTGAATTGCGTTGGGTCAGGCAAACCAAAGACAGCAAACAATTGCTCGGCCTGGTCTGCTGTTTCGCCGACGATCAGGCTGGGAACGGAAATGCGAGCCAATTCCTTGTAATGCAGGTACGACGATGCACCATCGAGAGAAACGATCACCTTAACGCGATCGTCAGTTTGCGCACGTACGCAGGTATTGACCGGGTACGGCAGGGTCTCGATGCCAGCAAGCACCAGATAGAGCGAGTCACAAACGAGGTTATCTCCACCTGCCAGCGCATACGCCGCATATCCACCCAATGAATGTCCGCTCGCAGCGATTCTCTCTGGATCGATGCTCCCGAACAAGAGTTCTCCTCCAGTTCTGTTCTTCTCAAGCAGTTCCGTGATGATGAAACTCAAGTCTCTTGGCCGGTTGAGGACAGTTGTTATCGGATCGTCGCAGTGGTTCCAAGGCCACTGACAATCGGCCCACGGTTCGGGAATGGCTACGACATAGCCATGACTGGCCAAGCGCGTGCCAATATAGATGAATTGCCAGGCGTCCAGGCCGGATCCGGGCGAAAACGCGACCAGCGGGAAAGGCTTGCTCCGAGATATTGGGAGCCCTTCGTAGGCAGGATCGAAACCGAATATCTCCCAGTCGGTGGACAGAGTGATGGGTACATACGTCGCGCCTGTGTACGGATCCAAGGGGTACTGAGCCGGCGGCGTGGAGTATGTAACGGCATCAGGATCGGCTGGGTACCACACCATGAAGTACACAGGCCGATTGCCGTTGTTCGTATCGGTCAGGAGATAACTTGTATGCGCGATGGCGTAGGGCCCCAGTTGACCGGGGTCATCCATCCACCATTGCGCTCGTGTTTGGGGCTGCGCTGACAAAACAAAGCAGCTGAAGAGAATAAAGAGCAGAAAGCTGATGCGTCTCATAGGGTGCCTCCACAAAGCTGGTTTTGAATCCGATAACTCAAGTCAACTGCGAGGATCGACGCTCGCCGGAGGGGTGGTGCGCTCCATCGGGGCAACAGCCCTTCCGGAGGCAAAGGAAGAAATGGTGCGCCGAAAGGAGCGCTAACAAACCCCTTATGGCCGGTCCCTACCTTCGCTAGCGTTCGGTCAGGAACAGCCGTCGCACCCATCCGGTGGTAGCTCACGCCCGCACTGACAGCGTGGGCCCTTTCACTCTCACTCCGCGCCCTGAAGAGGACAATGCAAACCGGTGAGGATCGGAGGACAAATTGATGACAAAGGATCTAACATCCGCTCGCAGGCTACTTTCGGCGGCTGTAGGAAACGCACTGTTCAGCGCGCCAAATCTGGCATCTTCGTAGTACCCCCTCGTCCAGATCAGCGCTAGAATTATCTTGTTGCTCCGAACGAGGACGTCTTGCCGCTTCCTGTCCAGCGCGTCTGCTTTGGACCCTTCCAGTTAGATCTGGGCACCGCTGAACTCAAGAACAATGGGGTTACCACCAAGCTTGCCGAACAACCTTTCCAGATTCTGGCTGAACTGGTTCAGCATCCCGGCGAACTCGTCACCCGAGACGAATTGCGGCAGCGTTTGTGGCAGTCCAATACTTTTGGGGACTTCGAGCACGGACTAAGTGCCGCAGTTGGGCGCCTCCGGGAAGTGCTCGGCGACTCCGCCGAGAACCCGCGTTACATCGAGACAGTCCCGCGCCGTGGCTACCGTCTGATGGTTCCGGTTGAGAGCCTCGCTGCTCCTTTGGAAAGCGAGCACGGATCGTCTGCCGCGGCTGGACACGCCGGGTGGACGAACTTGGCACGATGGCGGAAGTGGTCCTTGATTGCCGCCTGCGTTGTCGTCGCGCTGGCGGGGCTGCTGACTTGGCATCTGCGATTTCGCGTGGCAGCGCAACCGATTGAAT
>Ga0187818_10000287_pt1 | contig 17152 bp, 11 predicted proteins | sample NC_wetland_sal_i_14_FD_130581 | JGI IMG/M metagenome (GOLD analysis project Ga0187818, IMG submission 130581) | Wetland sediment microbial communities from Neuse River Estuary, North Carolina, USA - SO4_3 | ecosystem: Environmental > Aquatic > Freshwater > Wetlands > Sediment | place: USA... | reverse complement strand
GGCGGAAGATGGCGTCATTCGCTTCGCGGTCGGGCAGCAATTCGTCGAGCAACTCGGCGATGTGACCCAGCGCCACCGCCCGCGCGTAGCTGACTTCGGAGGCCAGCGGCGACTCCAGCACGTCGCAGGCGTCGAGCCGCGCCAGTTCCTGCCCCTCGCGGACGTCGTAGAACGCGCGCACATAAGTCAGCGGTTCGAGCGCTCCGCCGAAGCGCCGCTTCGATTTCTTGGCCGACCGAGCCACGCCGCGGACTTTACCCTCCGCACGCGTCAACAGCGTGACCAGCAGGTCGGCCTCGCGCAGCGGATAAGTGCGCAGCACGATCGCTTCTGACTCTGTCAGGGCCATGGCGTGAAGTGAAGCTTGATTCTAGCGGACGGAGCTTTCCGCCGTCAGTGTCAGCGCCTACGCCAATGTGAAACGGTCTCTCATCACGACTTCGCAGCGACGCGATAATTCAGATGCACGACTCCATCGGGAAACTTCCTAGTGGACAGGAGTTGGAGCGGGATCAGGCGATGCCGGGGCTGGACCAGCGGAATCCCCTGCCCGATCATGACCGGGATCACGTGGATGCTGAACTCGTCGATTTCTCCTTCGTCCAGGAATGCCGCGATGAGTTCGCCCCCGCCCATCATCCAGATATCCTTGCCGGGCTGCGCCCGCAAACGCTCGATGAACGGCTTGACCGGCTCATTCACAAACTCGAACGCCGGCGACGGCGACTTCTGCGGATGGCGCGAAAAAACATAGTTTTTGATTCGCGGACTGAATCCCGAGGCCTTCATCCCCATCTCGAGTCCCTTGGTGTAGGTCTTGCGTCCCCACAGGATCGTGTCAATGGTGTTGAAGAACTCGCCCATCCCATAATTGCCCTTGGGGCGAGGACGGTCGAGCCAGCCGACGTCGCCATCCGGCCGCGAGATGTAGCCATCGGCGCTGGTCGCGATGTAGACAATGACCTTCCTGTTTTTCTTCGTCTTCTTCTTCATTCGTCTCTCCTGCTCACGCGCGAATTTACTGGATGAGATCGCTCGCCACGATTCCGACGCGCTTGATTGTAATTGGAAGGAGCTTCGGTCGTCAGCTTTCGAATGCCGGTTAGAGGCTCCCCACTTCTCGCAAAAAGCGCGAGAAATGGGCGCCCGACGGTACCGCTCTCGGCCGGTCATAACTCCGGTAACCATGCGCAGATCACTACCGGGACCTTTTCGGGACAGGGGTCTGATGCGACAGTACATGTCCGGAAGGCCAATCCGTACATGTCCGAACGGCCGACCCGGAGATAGCACTTAGGTCATCATGCTAAAGTACCCAACCCGCACTTGCCTCCGATACCTGCTGCTGACGCTGGCGTTCGCGCTGATGCAACCCGCATCAGCAGTCGCGCAGGAACTCTCGCCCGTGGCCTTGAGGTCAGCTTCTGCAGGCCGGCCCGATCCGGTGGAGACTGCTTCGGTCGACACACTGGCATCCGCAGCCCTGCCATCCGCGCCTCTGCCTTCCAGACCAACGACCGCCGCTGACGGCGCGGGGGAAGCCATGTTTCCGGCGAGCCCCGCCGCTATGGAGCCCGTCGTCCCGGTAATTGTGGAAATGAAGGCGCCGGACCGGCATCGCTTCTGGGACCGCGAGAACAGCGCCCTGTTCCTCACCGTGGGAGCGTTTGCGGCGGCAGATTTCTGTTCGACCCGCGCGAATCTGGCCAGCGGCGGCAAGGAATTGAATCCGATAACCCGCGTGTTCAGCGGCAGCACTCCGGGACTGGCCGCAAACTTCGCGCTCGAAACCGGGGGCGTAATGGCGGTCAGCTACCTGTTCCACAAGACCGGCCACCACAGGCTGGAGCGGATGACTTCGTTCGTCAACATCAGCGCTTCCGCCTACGCGGTCGGATACAGCCTGGCTCACCGATAGAACCTCAGCGATAGGACGATGAGCCGGAGTCTGCGCAAATAACAAGCGCGCGACCTGGTTGGCCCGCGCGCTTTAATCGGACTGAAATTAACTGCCAAACTCCGGACGGCAAGAGATCTTAACGCCCAAAGTACTTGGCGTTCCGGGCGGTGAAAGCGTTCCACTTTTCCGGCAGATCGTCGAGGGCGAAGATGGCCGACACCGGACACACCGGAACGCAGGCGCCGCAATCAATGCACTCCACCGGATCAATGTAGAGCAACTCTTCGGTGGCGTAGGCGGGTTCGTCCTTTTTGGGATGAATGCAATCCACCGGACACGCATCCACACATGCGGTGTCTTTGGTACCGATGCACGGCTCAGCAATCACGTAGGCCATAAGGGTGTCAGTCTCCTGAGAGTTCTATATTCATTTTACTACTGCGGCGGTTTGCGAGCCGACATTCTAGCAAGAAAGCCGGCGCGGGGTACAGCACCCGGCAGCCGAAGCTGTGGAAACGGACCGAGGCTGTGAGACAAAAAAGCGGCCGGCAGCTCAAGCTGCCAGCCGTTGTATGTTTCATGCGCGGAAGGGCGTTACCGGCGTCCACCACCACCGTGGCCGCCGCCACCATGGAATCCGCCTCCACCGGCGTGGAACCCGCCGCCGCCGTGGAACCCACCTCCGCCATGGAATCCGCCACCGCCGCGAACACCACCTCCGTGAAACCCTCCGCCCGCATAGCCACGCCCGCTATAGCCACGGCCATAGCCACCACGGTAGCCCCAGCCCGGACGACCGTACCATCCCCGGCCCCCATAACCATGACCCCAATACCCCCTGCCTCCCCAGCCCCGGCCCCAATAGCCATGTCCCCATCCCCAGTGATACCAGGGACCGGCGCCGATGAACAGTCCGTTCACAAACCAGTTAGGCCCGTAGTATCCGTAAGGGGCACAGGCATAAGGGTAGTAGGCGTAGTAGCCGTAGGGACAGACCGGCGGCCCGTCAAGATAGCCCGGTCCAACTCCGACGCCAATTCCCACTCCAACCTGCGCTTGCGAATAGGCCAGCGGCACCATCAGAACCGCCAGCAATGCGAAGTACTTTAGATATCTCATATCACCCCCTAGCCCTGGATTCCGATCGAGGCCCGAATCGAATTCAGGAACCGCTCTGACCGCTGGTCGTTGGGCCTCTTCACTTCACCACTTCACCAACCCTGACCACCGTCTCTATTCAATTTGAACGCCGGATGCGGGGAAAAGTTGCACATAGAGGAATGGCTGATTTCGGCCACCCTGCTGATTTTCCACCACTTACAAGATGCTGGCGGGATGTGAGTGAGGATATAAGGATCTGGGAACGGTAGACGCCTGACGCTTGTCCAGCACGCAGATGCTTCCAGCCAAACTAAAGTGACCTAGCACGATGATCACTAAGAGTGCGTTAATAGTCTCTGAAGTGCGGCGCGAGCAAGAACCCAGGCCGCTTCCATGAACAAGCTCAGCGTTCTAGTCTCCCTCATCACCGAGGACAACGATTACCAACTGGAGCAAGCGGCCTCTGCGCAGGCAGCCGCCGCCAAGCTTGGGGCCAGCGTTCAGATTATCTACGCCAACAACGATGCGGTGCAGCAGACGCAACAGATTCTGAGTTTCGTCCAGGAGCCCGCCAAACGTCCGGACGCCATCCTGGTTGAACCCGTGGGTACGGGCATGCAGCAAGTCGCCAAAGCGGCGGTTGCGGCAGGAATCGGCTGGGTTGTGATCAACGCCGGCGTCGACTACATACGGGACCTTCGGCAGCACTCTCTGGTGCCAGTTTTTTCGGTTCTTTCAGACCACGAAGAGATCGGGAGGATCCAGGGTCATCAGATCGGGTCCATTTTAGGGGATGAGGGATGCGTGCTCTACATTGAAGGACCGGGCGTGCGCGACGTCGCCAAAATGCGAACCAAAGGCATGATGACGACGAAACCACCCCGGGTCACGGTCAAAGCTCTCAAAGGCGACTGGACCCAGCGGAGTGGCTACCACGCGATCGAGTCCTGGCTGTCGCTGAGCACCTCGCGAGACCTGCACGTGGGTATGATTGCCTGTCAGAATGATGACATGGCCATGGGAGCGCGCCGGGCGTTCGACGAATTGGCAGATATACGGGCGCGCGAAACCTGGCTCCGCCTGCCAATCACTGGTTGCGACGGTGTCCCAAAAGCCGGCCAAGCCTGGGTGGCGCAGGGATGGCTCACGGCCACCATCGTTTCCCCGCCCCTGATGGGAGACGCGCTGCAGTTGCTGGCGACCGCCCTGAAGAGTGGGTCGCAGCCGCCGGAGCGTACGTTGATCGCGCCCATCTCTTTTCCGGCGCTGAAGGAACTTAAGACCCGCACGGCATCGGCGTTGAAGGCAACCTAGGGCTCGTTCCCAACCCAGCACCCGCCATGGCATGGCCTTGTCATTCCGAGGTCCGCCCCGTTTGCAAAGGACCTATGCAGTCCGCTGGGAACCGCATTCGTCCAGTTCAACTTCGCTCAAGATGACAACGTGAATTCGAGGGTGAGACAGCATTACACCCGGACCAATTCCTTCTTCTCACTGGGCTCATACTCGACAATGTATCCCGCCACCGCGCTCGCGGCGACGGTCAGCGGCGAGGCCAGATACATCTGGCCCGGGCCGCTGCGGCCAGGGAAATTGCGGTTCTGGGCGCTGATCACAACCTGATCGGGACGAGTTGAAACGCCCGGCCCGGCGTTGATGCATGCTCCACAGCTCGGCTCGATCACCTCCGCCCCAGCCTTGCGGAAAACTTCCAGATATCCGCGGCGTATGCAGTAGTCACGCGTCTCCTGCGAGCCGAACTGAATATAAAACTCCACCGAGCCGGCTACCCGCTTGCCCTGCTTGAGCGCGTCGGCGAGCACCAGCGCGTACATGTCCATATCTTCATTCTTGCCCGCAGTGCAGGTGCCGCCGTAGGCAATCTCGACCGGCACGGGGGTGTTCAGCTCCCGAATATACTTTCCGTTCCCGGGATCGCCCGGCGTCGCGACCATGGGAGTAATCTCTGCGGCGTCGAGCTCGATCAGATGGGCATACTGCGCTCCCGGATCGCTGTAGAGGCCCGCAATCATGGCTTCGGCCTGTGCGCGATCGATCCTGTTTCGACCCATGCCGCGCCGCTCCACCAGGAAATCCACCGCCTTCTTGTCGGGCGCGACGATGCCGGTAAAACCGCCGATCTCGGCCGCCATGTTGGTCATGGTGGCGCGTTCGTCCACGCTCAGTTCTTCGATGGCCTCGCCCGCGTACTCCATCACTTTGGCCAGCGCCTTGCCGCTGCGCACGTAGTCGAGGCTCAGAATTTTCAGGATGAAATCTTTCGCCGTGACGTTCGCACGCCTTTTGCCGCGAATCACGATCTTCACCGACTCCGGAACTTTCACGCGCACGTCTTTGGTGATCCAGGAATTGAAAACATCCGTCGTGCCGATGCCGAACGCGACGCACCCGATCGCCCCCACATGCGGAGTGTGCGAATCCGAGCCGATATTCAACTGCCCCGGCAGCGCGTAGCTTTCGAGCACAATCGAGTGGCAAATGCCTTCAGATCCCTTGCGGTCGGCCAGTTCTCCATGCAGCTTGATCCCCTGTCGCGCTGCGAAATCCTGCTGCTTGAGCTTGAGTTGCGTGGCCAGGTCGAGCAGGCCTAGCTTCTTTTTCTCTTCGGAGATCACTTCATCGAGGAATGTCAGGTGATCGCGGAAGAACAGGATGCTCGCCGGATCGTTCACCTTCGCATCCTTGCCCACGTAGCGTTCGAAGAAAATCGCCGCCATGGGCGTGACGTATTCATGACTGAAGCGGAGATCGGCGCGGGCAAAGCCGGTATCGCCCGGCTTGACCGAGGGGACTCCGACCTCAGCGGCCGCCGAGCTGCGCTCGGCCGGACGGGCGAATGCGCCCGTCCCCATATGGTCTGCGGATCGGATCATGTGCCGCGCGAAGATCTTCTCGGCCAGAGTCATCGCTCGTGTGGCGCGGGCACTCTTGCCCGCGTCTTCGATCGCAGGCAAAAACACTTTCCCCTGCATGCGGGCCACGTTGAACGGAAACAGCCCGCCATACTCGATCACCTGCCGCGTGATTTCGTCTTCTCCGGCAGTGAATTCGCTCAGCGCTATTTCTTCTCCGCCGCGGATGCGGTCAATCAGGGAAAAGTTCGTCGAAGTCAGCAGCCCGAGGTTCTGGCAATTCTGCTTGTAGATGCGCTCGATGTTCTCGGCAATCACCACGCGAATGCCGGCGCACATCTCGGCATAGGGAGACTGTTCGCGGCTCGAACCCTTGCCGCGCCGCTTGCCGCTCACCGCGCACACGAATCCGCCACGCTTCACGTCGCCGCGGCCGATGGGGAGCCTGTTCCCGCATTTCAGCCCAAGATATGGAATCTCGCCCAGAGTCTCGTCAAAGTAGAAGCAGTAGTGGGCCGGAGTGATCTCGTCGGTGGAGATGTCATCGCGCAGCCATGGATTCGCCGCGGGATTCTTCGTATCCCAAGGCAGGTCCTCGCCCGCCAGTTGCCGCTTGATGAGTTCCGGATCTTCGGTGAGAAAAAGGATGCGCCCGTGCAGACGAACCTTGTCCGGCCGCTTCTCGATCTTGCGTTGCAAAAGTGAGTTGATCACGTTGAACCCTGAGCGTGCCCCAGCGTGAGTCGGCGGCTGAGCCGCCCGACTTCCCCTTCTGTAATTGTAACGCGCGGGAGTGTGCCCTCAGGAGCTTCAGCTACGTTCGTACGCACGAGGATCGGGCAGAGGATCTAACCCACGTCCCGCGAAGATCTCCTGGAATTCGTCGACCAGCGCCGCGTGCACCAGGCCGTTCGAGGCCAGCGTCTCCCGCGAGTCCAGTACAAACGGCGAGCCGTCAAAGCGGCTGGCCTTGCCGCCTGCTTCTTCCACGATGAGCACGCCGGCCGCCGTGTCCCAGGGATTGAGATTGAATTCCCAGAAACCGTCGAAGCGCCCGCAGGCCACGTTGCACAAGTCGAGCGCAGCCGATCCGGCCCGCCGCACGCCGTGCGTGCGCAGCGTGATCTGGTGGTAGAAGTGGATATTCGGGTTCTTGTGCCGCTTGTGGCTGGGAAAGCCGGTAGCAACGAGACATTCTTTCAACCGCGCGACTTTTGATACCCGGATCGGCTGGCCGTTGAGTTGCGCCCCGTCCCCTTCCATTGCGGTGAACAGCTCGTCGCGCGTCGGATCGTAGACGACTCCGGCAATCCGCTTTGCTGGCTTCTGGGAACGGTGCTCGATCGCCATCGAAACACAAAAAACCGGATAGCCATGAGCAAAATTCGTGGTGCCGTCCAGAGGATCAACGTACCAGCGGTATTCGCCGCCCCGATCGTTCAGCCCCTGCTCCTCGCCGAGCACATCATGCGAGGGAAACTGCTTGCCGACACGCTCGCGAATCAGCGCCTCAGACGCCCGATCGGCGGCGGTGACCAGGTCAGCGTCGCCTTTGTACTCGATCTTCAGCTTCTGGTGGAAGTAGTTGAGCAGCAAAGCGCCCGCCTCGCGGGCGATGGCCGACATGGCGGGGAGGAACGCGTCGTTGCGAGTGTCGGGCACGGTCTTGGGTGTCAGGTCTTAGGTGTTAGGCGTTCGGCCTTAGGGTCTTGGGCATCGCGCATCAGTTTCAGAAGAACAGCAGTCAACTTAATACCTAAGACCCAACACCCAAGACCTAGCACCCAAGCGCCTATCTCTTCTTTCCGCTATCTTCCGAGATATACATGATCTCGTGCTTGAAGATGAACAGGTTGGGCGCACCCTCGCGCGTCAGCCGCACCATGTTCTTGTCGTAATACTCGATCCAGCCCTGGACCACCTGGCCGTCCATGAGCTTGACCAAGACCGGCTTTTGCTTCTCCCCCAGCGACTTGAGGAAGGCGGCCTCCTCAAACGTTTCTTCCGGAGGAGGCGTTCGGCCATGCTTGCCGGCGTGGGGATTCCCTTGCGGAGCGCGGAACGGCATGCAGGCATTGTACACAAACGCCGGACGTCAGACCTCGGACTTCAGACCTCAGGCGTCGGCAACCTAGAACCTGCTGGAAGGAGATTTTGCTACATGTCTCCAACCCGCCCAGCGCTTGAAACCTGACGACTGAGGCCTAAGGTCTGAGGTCTGACGTTTGAAGTCTCGCTAGAAGGTGAAGCGCAGGCCCCACTCAATGGTCCGCGGGGAGCCCTGGCTGAACACGCTCGCTCCATTGCCTACCCGGAAGGTATTGGACTCTGGACCAGCCTCGCCGCTCTGAGTCAGAGTGTGAACGCTGTTGATCGAACCTGCTCCTGCGTTCAGCCAGCTGCTGGTTGCGCCTGGGGGCACGTCGAAACTAGCGATGTTGAAGACGTTGAAGATCCCCACGCTGGGCTCTACCCTAAAGCGATCACGAAACGTGTGGCTCCATCGCAAGCGCACGTCCAGCACCTTGACCCACGGAAAAACGAGCTGATCGTGGGGAGCCGGAGCCAGCGTCGGGGCAACGGCCCCAATGGCCTGTAGCTGCGCCGGGGTAAACAGGTTATCGCCGGTCAGCACCGCTCCCGCTGGCGTCGGCTGACCTGCCTGGGTCGTGTTGTAGCGGCTGATCGCGTTGTTCAATCCGTCCACGTCGAGACCACGCATGAACGAACCGTTGGTCGTGCCGGGAAGCGGCTGGCTGCCCACCCCGCTTCCGCTGAAATCGGTCTGAAAGATCTGCCCGGCCGTTCCGGTGCTGCCTACGACCGCAGGGCTGGAAAGCGGACTGAAGAAGTGGCCGATCACGTCGAACCGGAACCCCCGCGGAACATCGACGGTTCCAGCGTACGAAATCTGGTGAGTCCGATCGAACAGTGAAGGTCCTGTGAACTTCAAGGGATTGTCGTTATCCGCGGCCGATAGCGCAAGATCCTGGTCGTTGGAAGCAAGCGGATTAGAGGACGGAGTATTGCCCTGGAAGCCCAGAGGATTCGTAAATTTGGAATATGAATACGCGATCTGCACATTCACGGCCTTGATGCCGGGGAAGGGATTCTCGGTGCTCTGCACGAGCTTTACCTGCACCGCGCGATAGAGTGAGCGGCTGATTGACTCCAGGACATTCATGGCGCCGTAGTTTGGATTGATGCCGCCGAACGCACAGGGGAAGCCGAGCGCGATTCCTGTGCTCGGATCAACCGCGGTGTAACACGACGACCCGGTATCCGCCGGGCCCCCCAGACCGCGTGCGGCAAAATCCCGGATCGTAGCAGGACCGGCACCGGCGGAGCCCGAAGCCGGGTGTAAGCCCGGACAGCCGTGCGGGGCAATCGCAGCCGCCAGCGAGACCGCCCCGCAATCAGCCAGAGTCAAGTTCACCGCCGACTGCGCCGACGCTGCGTTGAAGTACCGCGCCGCCCCGGTGTGGTTGATGTCCACTCCAAGAAGACCGTGGGTTTCGATGTTGCGCACGTAGTTGGCACTGAGGACCGTGCCGCGGCGGATCTCATGCTCGAAACCCGCGTTCATCTGCAGCGCTCTTGGTGTGCGGTAGTTGGGGTCAAACAACCCGGCTGCGATGTTCAGGCCCGAAGCCAGCTGCAAACCAGTGAAGTTCGGGTTCGGCGCGGTCAAACTGAAGGGATTGGCGGCCTGATAGCTCGTCTGGAAGGCAGTCAAAGCGGATGCCGCCTGGCCGATCGTGTCGGCGCAATAGCTTTGGCCGGTGGCCGGGTCGCGTCCTTCCACTGAATCCACGGTAATGTTGCCGGCCGTCTGGGTCGGCACAGGCATGGCGCTTCCGAAAGAACAAACTGTGGGAGTTGCCAGGAACGTCCCAGCGCGCTGGCGCAGCCGCCGATCCGCGAGGACGTTTTTATAGATGATGTTCTCGTAATATAAGCCTGCGCCCATTCGCACCACCGACTTGCCATTGCCCTTTAGATCCCAGGCCAAGCCTAACTGCGGCGCGAAGTTCTTGTTCGGTTGCGTCACGGCGTTACCCCAGCCCGGGAAAGCACTATTCAGCTCTGGAATCGCAGGCAGATCGCTGTCCGTGCGGCCCGTATCGCGCTCCCAGCGCAATCCCGAGGAAATGGTGAAATTGGGCAACACTTTCCACGTGTCGCCAAGGTAGAGAGCCATCCGGTTGTCGGGTCCGAGGCCTCCGGCGGGATAACCAAAGGCCGGCTTTGTGCCTGCATAACTCTGGCCGTTGCCCACAATCACCTCTGCGGCGCTGAGGGATGCCATGGTCGGATCGTTGTTCGCGCCGAGGTTCGCGCCGGGCGCCGTCACGAGGACTTGCGGATTGGTTTGAAATAGACTGGCAAAACCGCCGCCTTGAATACGGTTATAACCAGCACCGAAGCGAAGGATATGACTGCCCATGGTTTTGCTGCCGTCATACCTGATCTGGCGGTCACTCTGCAAAGCAGCCTGCGGAGCCAGCGGGTTTGGGCCTACCGCGAAGGTTCCGATGTCAATGCTGACCGGATAATTCGCGAAAGGCAGAGCGGTGCCGCCCGTCGCGTCCAGAATGCGGCTTTGGTATTTCAGATACGAAAACAGAATGGAGTGCGTGATCTCACGAGCATCGAAGTCCAGGCCGACCACGCCATTCCTCGCGTAGTCCTTGTTGCTATAGACCTGAAAGCTCGAGGGAAACAACGTCGCGACGTCGGAGTTCTTGAAGTAGTTGAAACGGCCAAACAAGTGAGCGGTCTTGGTGAGGGAGTAATCGACTCGCCCTTGCAGCTTATCCTGTTCAAAGGGAGCTGCATATATGCCCGAATACCGATCAAAAGGCGCCGAGACTAACCCGGGTGCAGTGAGATGTTGCAGGGTGCGCTCGCCGTCGAGGAAGAAGAATGCCTTGTCTCGAATGAAAGGTCCACCGAAGCTTCCGCCTTCATCGTTGCGCTGATAGGGAGTCTTGAGGAACGAGTTGGTAGCCGCATCAAAGGGCTGAGGCAACTGCGCCGTTCCGACCGCACTGTCGCGGAAAAGCCCGAAAGCTCCGCCGTGAATCGTATTCTCGCCCCGTTTCGTAGTCACGTGAACTGCGCCAGACGAGGTCAGGTCGGTGGCAACGTCGAGTGTGGACTGTTCTACGGAGAACGACTGTATGCCGCTGATGGGAATGTCTGCGGTGGTGGAGCCCACGATCTCATCGCTGACGTCAGCGCCGTCCATGCTGATCCGTGAGTTGCGGCCCAAGCGGCTGCCCAGAGAGATGGCCGAGTAACCAGCTTCAGCCGGATCAACGTTCGCGCCGTCCAGGATCTGAACGCCGGGCTCCAACTGGGCCAGGGCGAGAAAGTTGCGGCCATTGACGAACAGGTCCTGCATCTGTGAGGTCGTCAAGACGCCCTGCACGGAGATCTGCTGGGTGTTGGCCTGAAATTCGTTCCCGATCACGAGCTTAAAGTTGGTGGCGCTGGTGTTGCCCGCCTTGACGTCCACCAGCAACTTTGCGATCTCGAAGCCGTTCGCCTCAACCCGCACCGTATAACTGCCCGGGGTGAGACCCTCCGCCGCGTACGCACCTTGCGCGTTTGTTGTGGCTTGACTGACCTGAGCCGAGGCAGTCGAAATCGTGATGCGCGCCCCGGCCACCGCGACACCCGCCTCATCCGTGACGGTACCGGCAATCCGGCCGTTTGTCGCAGAAGCCTGGGCCACACCTAGCGCCGAAAACAGAAATGCAAATGTGGGGACCAGCGCCCGCCGGCAAAGTCGCGGGCCGGGGCCGGAGTTGAGCTTTAACATCAGCCACCTTCCTTTCAGCATCAACAGAAGATTTCGTCGAGCTCCAAAAAGCCGCTCTGGAAGCATAGATCACCGTTGCCCGGCAAAGCGACTTGCCGCCAGGGACCGACCACCAGCGCCATCAGCAGGTTCTTGAAACATATCACAGCGAAGTCGGGCCTTCGAGACAGGACGCATCACTGCGCCGTAGAGCCGGCTCCGCAGAGCTGGCGCAGATTGCAAACTTTCTTGCACGTGCCTTGACGATGGTACAGTCTCAAAACTCCGACTTCACCGAGTAGTAGCCGGCGCGGTGGCGCACGCGATACGCGGCCGCATCGGGAACCCCGGCGACTTTCACTTCGATTCGCCGGAATTCCGAAAACGAGGTGTGCTGCGACGGATAGTAGGCCAGCAGGTATTGTGTCCGCAGTTCGTCGCTGATCTTGCGGAAGGCGTCGTCGAGCTGCGCCGTCGAGGTCGCGTAGTAATATTTCCCGCCCGTGTCTTCGGAAAGCTGGATGAGGGCGTGCTCTCCGCCAATCTCGCGTCCGGCGCTGCTTTCGATGGGGACGATGATAATCGAGTAGACCAGCGCCTCGGCCTCTTCGGCGGCGCGCACCGCCGCTTTGTAGTCCTCTTTGCTGACCGTGTCTTCTCCGTCGGTAATCAGCACAATCACTTTGCGTCCCTTGCGGCGGTCGAGCGCGTGCGAGGCCAGATAAATCGCATCGTAAAGTGCCGTGGCGGCGCCCATGCGAATGTGGTCAATGCTTTCGTCAATCCGCTTCAGGTCGGCGGTGAAACCATGCGTGTCGTCATGCACAATCTCGCTGAAGTCGTAGACCGCAAGCCCATCGACGGGGCGCAGAATGGTGTGCGCAAAGCGCTTGGCTGAGGCTTGCTCGAGCGGCAGATCGTGGCGCGTGCTCAGGCTGGTGTCAATGGTGAGCGCGATCGAAATCGGCAGGGCGGATTCTTTGTCGAAGACCGAGATCTTCTGCTCCCGGTCGTCCTCCTTGAGAACAAAATTCTCTTTCTTCAGGCCGCCGATGGGGGCGCCGTGCTCGTCGGTCACGGTCACGTATACGTTGACCAGGTTGACGTCCACTTTCATCGTGGCCGCCGGCTCGGATTGGGCTTCGGAGTGCGGGCTCTGCTGCGCTGTGGGGTGCTGAACTTCGGACGGCGCAGCCGACGATTGCTCCGCCCATAGGCCGCGGCCGGCAAGGAGAAGGCTCAGGGCGAGTAATCTCAGAGTGGCGGGTTTTCTCATTGAATGATGGAATTATACCGTTGCGTCTGCGACACCTGTTCCCTTTGGGGCAAGCTGGCGGCGCCGGTTACTTAGATGCCGACCCTTTGCCGGGGCTGCCTCGACCGGAGGAAACCGCCCGGGGAATCTCCGCGGGGAACGGTTCGCCGTCGGCCCAGATGGCGCCATCTTCGAAGTACTCCTTTTTCCAGATAGGAACCGTGCGTTTGAGGGTATCAATGAGCCAGCGGCAAGCGTCGAACGCAGCCGCGCGATGGGCCGAGACCACCACAATCAGCACGCTGGTCTCGCCGATTTCGAGGCGCCCAAGGCGATGTACCAGCGCCACATCTCGGATCGGAAACTGCCGCAGAGCCTGAGCTGCCAGCGACTCCAGTTCTCGCAGCGCCATCTCCTCGTAGGCTTCATAGTCCAGATAGAGCGTCTTGCGGCCGCGGGTCTGGTTGCGAACCACCCCTTCGAAGACGACTGCGGCGCCGTCTTCCGGGCACTTGAGGCCGGCCAGCGTGCGCTGGGTGTCGATCGGCTCCCGCACGATGGCAGCGTGGCGTTCGTGCCCGCCTGTTTCCTCTGCGCCTCCGCTCACCGGCGGCAGCAATGCGATCTCGTCGTTCTCCTTCAGTTTCGTGGCCGGGCCAGCGTACTCCCGGTTGACGGCCAGCGCCAGTGACGGCAGCGATTCCCTTAGGCGTGGAATCTCCACCTCGTAGTGCGCCAGCACATCGGCGACGGAGCTGTCCTGGGGCAGTTCGAGCGTATCGGCGGAACCGCCTGCGATTTCCTTCAAAACGCCGAAAAAAAGGATGCGCACTCGCATGCAGGCCCTCACCCGTGGCTGCTGGCGTTACAAGTTTACCGTGAGGAGGACGCTTGCGGCGAAACCCGCGGAATGGCGTCCCCCGGCCACGTTCCGGCGGTCCCCGCCGTCCCGGAGGTCCAATATTCTCTTCGATAACAGCATGTTATGTCTACAATACCTGACAGTAATTGACTTGGATCAGTTAGAAAATGTGGTTGAAAAGGCACGCGGGGAAGTAGTAGCGTGCTTCTTGCCATTCGAACAGGCAGGACTCACAGGCGTTGTGTCGGGCTCTGTGATCGAATTGGCTTACAGCTGTTTGGGGAGGGGAGTAGTTGCAAGAGTGGGTAGCAGTTGAGCTGTTCTGCGCTGTGCCGGCGTGGATTGCAGACTCTCGGGGGCGGGCCCGTTGTAAATCGCTTTGCAACCGCGCGAATAGAATAGACAGCTGGAACTGCAGCTGGACTATAGCGCTGTTTTCGAAGTCAAAAAGCAAATTCCGGTTGGTTTGACTCTTGGCTGAGGCCACAAAACGGGGGTGTTAGACATGAGGCGGAGTCTTGTTACTTCTTTTGTGTTGTATTTGTTCGCAGCCCTTGCGCTCGCGCTCGTGGCATCGCTGGCGAATGCGCAGGACAATGCCAGCGTAACCGGCGTGGTTACTGATCAGTCTGGGGCCGTCGTGCAAGACGTCAGCGTGACTCTGGCAAATCCTTCGATCGGCTTTTCGCTGACCAAGACAACAAATGCAATCGGCGTGTACGAATTCAGCAACGTTCCGCCCGCCAGCAATTACTCGCTGGTGTTTTCAAAGAGCGGTTTCTCGAATCTGACCCTCGGCAAGATCACCCTGAACGTCGGAACCAAGGCGACCCGAGACGCCCATCTCGCTGTTGGCGATTCCAAGGTAACGATCGAAGTGACCGCCAGCGCGTCGGAAACGCTGAACACGACCGACGCCACCATCGGATCGGATATTGACGGCGACCGCATTCAGGATCTGCCGAATAGCTTGGTCAACAACGCGGCGAACTACCTCGCTCTGGCGCCGGGCGTAACTCCGGGCGGTGCGGTGATGGGAACCCGGTCCGACCAAACCAACATCACACTGGACGGTCTGGATGTGAACGATCAGCGCGGCGGTTTCTCCTTCGAAACTACCGTCAATACGCCCCTCGATTCCATTCTGGAGTTTAAAGTTACGTCCACCGGGGATGACGCCACCTACGGTCACAGCGCCGGCGGTCAAATGGAACTGGTCACCAAGTCCGGCACCAACAGCTTCCACGGCGAGTTGTTCGAGTACAACCGTACCACCGACTATACCGCCAACGACTATTTCAACAATCTCCAGGGAATCCCGAATCCACAGTTGATCCGGAATCAATTCGGCGGTGACCTGGGCGGTCCAATCATCAAGAAGAAGCTCTTCTTTTTCTTCTCCTACAACGGTCTGCGCCAGGTGGCGCCGGAGCAGAATTACCTCACGGTGCCACAGCCATGGGTTCTCAATGGACAGTTGAACTACTGTAATCAGGTGGATCCAACAACCGGTGCCTGCACCAATTACGTGCTTACTCCCACGGGGAATGCCACTATCCCCAACTCTCTTGCCAACTTGGACCCGTGCACTCAGACCGGCGGGGTGTGTCCGGCGCAGGGACCAGGCGCCGATCAGTCCTTGTTGAGTTTCCTGCAAAACCGCGGCTATCCGGCACCAAACAATAGCTCGGTTGGAGACGGTGTCAACACTACCGGCTATTACTTCGTTTCTCCGGCGCGCGATAACGAGAACACGTACATTGGCAAGATTGACTATCAGATCAGCCAGAATCACAGGGCGTTCGTCCGCGGCACCTGGGACAGGATCGTACAGGGCGGCTTCGGCGGCAACCCCGTTCAGGATTTTCCGTCCGATCCGAACCCCATCGCTAGCTATATAGACCACTCGCGGAATTGGGTTGCCGGCGAAACCTGGACAATTTCGCCAACCATGACCAACCAGGTGTCCTTTGGTGAAACCGATCAGGTCAACGCTTTTGCCAGAAACTATCAGCCGACTTTCCCCAACAGCCTGAGCTTCAACGACCCTTACTACGGAGGCGTACTCTCCAATCCGTATCAGAGTTTGAACGCACAATTTCCCGTGGTCCCGGTTTACCAGGGGCGTGACACGCTCACCTGGCAGCACGGAAAGCACCTGATTCAACTCGGAGGCATGATCTCGCCGGTGATCTTCAAGTCCGGCAATTTGACGGATACGAACGGCTATGGCGTTGGCATCGGAGGAAACCTCTCTGGTGTTACCGAATTCCCGTCCGATTTCCAAGGGGACGCTTCCGAATGGGGCCGCCTATTCACCGTAGCCTTGGGGCGGTACTCGAGCATAGGGTCCGGCTACAACTACGATAAGGCTGGAAACCCGTTGCCCCAGGGCCAGGTTATCACGCGGGACTACCATTCCACGCAGTATGAGCTCTTCGCGCAGGATAGCTGGAAGGTGCGCCCCGATTTTACATTTACCTACGGCGTGCACTGGCAGTTCCACAAACCGCTCACCGAAGTGAATGGCTACGAAGTCATCCAGAACCAGACCCCCCAAAGCATCTTCAGTGTCCGGCAGGCGGATGCGGCTCAGGGGATCTCCGGCCCCAATGCGGTTCCATTCATCACCTACAGCCTCGGGGGCAGCGCCAATAACAAGCCCGGGTATTACAAGCCCTCGTACAACAATTTTGGGCCCCGGATTGGACTGGCCTACTCGCCGAGCGCCACCGACGGGTTCCTCGGCCACCTTCTCGGCGACCGCAAGACGAGCATTCGCGCAGGGTTCGGGGTCGACTTCGACAATAACCTTATCGGGCAGGGGTTCGAACTGGATGAAACCAGCTTCCTTTTCAGCAACAGCCCGACCATAAACTATGGGGACCTCGGAACCGATCCGCGATTCTCATGCCCGTCGCCTTGTTCTGGAGCGAGTTTGTCCGCGAATTTACCCGCGCCAGCTCCAGCGGGCACCACTCCGCGCCCCACGTTTACGCCAAACGTGGATCAGAACGGCATCCCGATCGGATTCTTTAGCGCTGGCTTCGGCCAGGGAGCGTTCTTCAATTTCGATCCCAACTACAAAACGCCCTACGAGATGCATTTCTCGCTGGGTATTCAACGCGAGTTGCCGGGAGGCTGGCTGGTGGAGGCGAACTACGTCGGCAAGCTCGGCCGCAGGTTGACCGCGTTGGGGGATCCTGCCCAGACATTGAATTTCGTGGACGCGACTTCCGGCCAAAGCCTGTACAACGCGTACGGAGCAGTTCAGAAGCAGGTTCAGGCGAAGACGCCCGGCTCGAGTATCACTACTCAGCAGTGGTTCGAAAATCAAATGGGACCGGCGCTCGCG
>Ga0187818_10000286_pt1 | contig 17156 bp, 15 predicted proteins | sample NC_wetland_sal_i_14_FD_130581 | JGI IMG/M metagenome (GOLD analysis project Ga0187818, IMG submission 130581) | Wetland sediment microbial communities from Neuse River Estuary, North Carolina, USA - SO4_3 | ecosystem: Environmental > Aquatic > Freshwater > Wetlands > Sediment | place: USA... | reverse complement strand
CGCCCAACATGCTTACGCGATTGATGTGCGCTAGATCGGCCTCAAGTTGTCGCAGCCTTTCACGCTCTTGCTCGGCGCGCTTGCGATCCGTGATGTCGCGTACCGCCCCGGACACCAGCGTGCCCTCTTCCGTCTCCAGCGGACTCAAGCTGATTTCTACTGGAAATTCCGTTCCATCTTTCCGCCGTCCGTACAGCTCCAGATTCTGACCCATCGGTCGTACCCGCGGCTGGGCAAAGTATCCAGCGCGGTGTCCCGGGTGACGGCCACGAAACCGCTCCGGCACCAAAATCTCAATCTCCTGCGCCAAGAGCTCTTCCCGCTTGTATCCGAACAGCTTCTCCACCTGAGCATTCACCAGCACAATCTGCCCCTGCCGGTTCATCACGATCATGGCGTCAGGAGCCGATTCCAGCAGCTCTCGAAACTTCTGCTCCGCCCTTTCGCGTTCTTGCTCGGCGCGTTTGCGGTCTTCGATGTCGGTCGTGACCCCATACCACTTGACGATGTTTCCATCTTCATCTCGGAGCGGCACTCCGCGGTCCAACTGCCAGCGATATTGCCCGTCCGAGCGGCGGGAACGCACCTCATTTTCGTGAGGCTTGCCGGTAGCAACCGCTTCCATCCATTTAGCTGCATGTCGCTCAAGATCATCAGGGTGAATTAGCGCTTGCCACCCTGATCCGGCGATCTGTTCCGCCGATGACCCCGTGTACTCCACAAATCGCTTGTTAGCGTAAGTATTGGAGCCATCGGGCAGAGTACTCCACACTGTCGCAGGAATGGTGTCAATGACGTCGCGAAGTTCTTTTTCGCTCCTGCGAAGAGCATCCCGCTGACGCTCCAAATGACGGAGTCGAAGGCGATATAGTCCAGTAAGAACTGCCAAGAAGAGAAACACGCCTAGAGAGCGAAACCACACGGTCTGGTAATAGGCCGGAGCGACGAAGAAATCGAGGGACGCGCCGGCTTCGTTCCACACGCCGCTGTTGTTGCAAGCCCTCACCCGGAAGGTGTAGTTTCGCGGGGGAAGGTTGCCGTAGAAAGCTTGCCGGCGAGTGCCAGCGTCCTGCCAATCTTGATCCCAGCCCTCAAGCTTGTAGCGAAATAATATTTTCTCCGGCGCGACAAGGCTGAGGGCTGTGTAGTCGATCTCTAGCTCGCGCACCAGCGGTGGCAGGCGAGGCTTCGATTGCGCCTCGCCCGACAAATTTTCCATATACTCCTTGCGGTCGGCGGCAACCTTCTCGATATGAACCGGTGGTGGGAGCTTGTTGAAGGGAATCTGGTGCGGATCGACGACGCTGATGCCATCGGGAACACTGAACCAGAGTTTCCCATCTGATGACTTGGTGACGCGCGGTGTATAGTCGCCAACAACGGCGAGAAGCCTTAGCCCATCCGAACTATCGAAAACTGTGGCGTGGATTGTGCGGGCGGTCTTGGCCCCAGCGCTAGCCCACGCGTCCAACTCGGAGTGCGCAACCCGCACCAAGCCGCAGGGCATCATTAGCCAGACCGATTGGGCGTCGTCTTCCATCGTCCATTGGACCGCATCGCAAGGCAATCCGCCCTTGCTCGTTAATGTGGCGATGCGGCCGTCTTTCAATCGACTGAGTCCGCCCTCAGCGGCGATCCAAAGCGCGCCTTCCCCGTCGAACCGAAGCTGATTGACACGGCCCTCGCCTAGACCATGGGCGGCCGAATAGGATGACTGGACATGGCTGTCACGAAACCAGACGATTCCACCCTGCGAAAATCCAAGCCATAGGCCGCCATGCAAAGGATCCGTAGCCAGAACAACCGCAGGATCCTTGTGTCCAAATGTGGCCCATGGAATAGGTGGGAACACATTATGCTGCGACAATCGTAAGAGGCCGAGGTCGCGGTTGGCGATCCAAAGATTCCCCGAAGTGTCCTCGGTCAGGGACTCCACCAACCCACCGGGAGCCACCACAGGAATAAACCGGTCCTTCTCCAGGTAGCCAATTCCGGTCAGCGTGGAAACCCAGATTCGCCCGCGAGAGTCCTGAAAGAGGGATCCGACCCCCTCATCCGGTAGTCCGCTGCCGACAATCTGTCGCACGCCGCCTTTGGACCGGTGCTGGCAGTACACCGTAATCTGCCCCTGGTTCAGGCGGTTTAGCCCATAAAGGGTGCCGAACCAAACGCTTCCTTCCCTCGCCGCTAATAGGCCCCCCCAAGGGATATCCGACAAACCTTGGCTCTTGGAATAAGTAACAACTGGAAGCTCGCGAAAGCGGTCGAGCCCGTTGACGGTGGCGACCCAAATATTGCCCTCACGATCCTCAAACAAATCGTAAATGTCGTCGCCTGACAGGCCGTCGAATTGTGAAAACACATCGGTCCGTCCCTGGTGTATGTGCACAATGCCCCGGCCCGCAGGTCCGACCCACAGACCGCCGTCGCGATCGCGAAGCATTCTTAGGAAACGGAACCCCCCCCTCGCAGTGGGGAACCGATATACCGCTTCCGCTTTTCCATCAGCCAGGCGCATGACTGCGTGTGTTGCGGCGATCAAGACACTGCCATCCTCACTATCGGCCATGCCTTGCATTCTTCCGTTCGACAGGCCTGGCACCGCATAGAATTCCGCCGGTCCAGGTCTCCATCGCCACACGCCCATCTCTAATCCGACCCAGAGATTCCCCTTATCGTCCTCATGCAACCCGAAGACGCCGTGGGTAACACCGCCCATTTCCGGGTGGCACCGGACGCGGCCATTTCGAATTTCGCAGAGTTTTCCATCGGGAGGGCCAGGAGACGCATTCGTGCCGGCCCATATCGAGCCCTCATGATCTTCAAGTAAAGCACGGACGGCCAATCCAGCCAGCTCCGCATACTGAGTGAGCTTACCGTTTTTCCAGCTTGACAGCCCATTCCTTGTGCCGACCCAAAGAGTCCCGTCGCGCGACGCGACTAAGCTCGTGATAGTGCTGGAGGGGAGGTGCTGATCTGGCGGTGGCTGCCAGAGGACGTTTCGGACGCCATCGAAGCGATACAAGCCGAACGCTGTCCCCAACCAGAGGTACCCGTCGGGTGTCTGGGCGATTGAGAGAATGGAGCCCTTGGCAAAGCCATCCCGGATCTTCCAGGCCGTATGCGCGTACTGGCTGACGTCTAGCGTCGGGTCCAGCGCGAACGCACAAGTTCTCGCCATCAGCATGCCGGCCAGCATCGCGCCCGCCAATTTGCCGTGAACTCTATGCAAAATCGTGCCCGGCGCAGGTCTCAACCCAACAGCCGGCCCTCCGATACGCTCATACTATCCGACACGGACTGATTCAATGAGCCAAGCATCGGCCCTCGCTTTTTCCAGCGCATGTCTACCAGATCAGCTTCAGTCCGAACTGTATCTGGCGCGATGTGGTCGTCGTGGAGGTGAGGATGCCCGCCGAAGAAATTGGGGCTCCGTTGGCGCCAAACAGGCTGGTATTGTTGGTCGTTACCACCGGCGACGCAAAATCCGTGTGATTCAATACGTTGAAGAACTCAGCTCGGAATTGCGCATGAAACTTCTCTGAGCCGCCTAGGTTGCGAACAAGCGAGGTATCCAGGTTGAGAATGCCTGGACCGATAAGAATATTGCGCCCCGCGTCTCCAAACCGGGTGCTCGGATTGGGGAAAGCAAAACACTGCGTCTTGATGTAGTCAAGCGGATTTCCCGGATTCACACGAGAGCCGCTGCATCCCGGTCCGGTCAGTACATCCGGCCGGTCGAACTGATCGCCCTTCATTCCTAACGGGTCTCCAGTGATTATCGGTGTAAACGGTTCGCCGGAGGCAATGTGTAGAATCCCACCCCATTGCCAACCGTTTAATGCCCATTGCAGCGCTAGTGGCCCCGCTGTGAAAGTCGGGATTTCCCAGATATAGTTGACCGAGAGGTTTTGATGAATGTCGAAGTCGGCGAGTCCACGCCCATTACTTTCATCGAACCAAAGCGTGGGGACGCTGTTCGCGAAGGTACCTGGGTTGCTGTTCGCCGATTCGGAACCCGAGTCAATAATTTTGCCCCACGCGTATGACACCCCGCCTTGGAGCCCTTTGCTGAGTCGGCGAGTTACCTGTATCTGGAGGGCATGGAAAATGGAATCGGAGTTCCACATAGTGCCAGAGATCTGTCCTACGTTCGGGTTCAGACGAGTTCCATTCACCGGCCATACGTAGCCCTGCGGCGTCAACGTTGGAAGCACCATGTCGAAATTGTTCGTGAAATAGGGAAGATGAACGCCTCGCGATCCCGTGTAGCCCACCTGCAGCACCGTATCCGGAGCGATGCTCTGCTGAATGTTGAAGTCCCACTCCATGTCATAGCTGCGCGGAGGATTCGGTTGAATATACGCGTAACGAAGTGTAGGCGTGGTCAATAGCGGAAATGCTCCACTTGGAAACGACCCCTGCGGCAGGGTGGTGATATTACCCAACTCACAAAACGGAGCCGACAGCAGGCTCGTAACCGCAAACAAATATGGGAGAGGTAAATTATCGAATATTCCGAATCCACTGCGGATGGATGTCTTACCGTTTCCTAGCGGATCCCACGCAAAGCCCACCCTCGGTTCAAAATCGAGCTTCGTAGGATTCAAGAAGAAAGGATCTCGGAGGTGTGGGGTTGTTGACGTCAACGATGGCAGATTCGAGAGTTTCCCATGGGCTTCGCTCACGACCGTCGCTGCCTCATAACGCAGCCCCAGATTGACAGTCAGATTGGGCCTCGCTCTCCAGTCATCCATAACGTATCCCGCATAAATAGACTGCCGGAGGTTGCGTGGCGTGATTCCGCTTCCGATTGGCGCGTTAAACGACGTTGGCTGGTCCTGCAGGAAGGCGGAGAGTGATCCGAACACGAACTGGCCTAGCGGGCTGGTTTTGCCCAATTCGTTGTCCCGGATGTTCTCAAAAGCAAAACCAAACTTTAGGGAATGAGTTCCTAACGTCGCGAACGCATCATCGTAGAACTGATACGAGTTGTAATGAAAATCGAACTCGCCGACGGCGCCAAAGCCCCCTGGAAACGTCGAGAGTTCCGAGTTCGTTATAACTCCCACTGGTTGGCCAGGCAAAAAGCCGAGCGACGTGTCTGCCGCCAGAGGGTTAATCGCCTTTAAACTCTTTGCCGCTTGCGAGACTACACGGCTGAAACCCAATCGTGCCGAGTTGGCCATGTGGGCGCCGAATAAGTGCGTTTCCTCGAGAACTGCGGCTTGGCGACGGGACAGGGTGCCGATGATGTTGTTATTGAAGGAATCCGGTCCCTCCGTTTTTCCATTGTCAAACATGTAGGTTCCGAACAGGCTATCATCGTTCCCGATTGTGAAGTCCGAGCGTGAGGTAAAGAAGTCCTCATTGGTGTTCTGCGGAGTTGGAAGCGTGAAATTGCCGGTATCGCCCTCGACCGGACCGTTTGGAAGGGGATAGAACGCCAGGTACGGCTCTACTCTTGGATCAACAGTAACAGTACCTGAGCTGAGAATCCCGGTGCGGGCTGCGGCCGAAGGCACAATGTCCACCGTTGTTGTTGAAAGCAGCTGACGAATTCCTTCGTAGTCGCCAAAAATAAACAACTTGCTTTTGATAATTGGCCCTCCAGCATCGGTTCCGAATTGATTGCGGCGGAATGGGGGCGGAGACGAAGTTGTGTCGAAGAAGTTGCGGGCGTCGAGCGCGCTATTGCGCAGAAACTCATAAGCCGAGCCGTGTAGCTCATTTGTGCCCGAGCGCGTAATGGAGTTGATCACTCCTCCTGACGTCCTGCCATAGCTGGCCGGCGCGCTGTTTGTTACGACAGAAAATTCCTGAATCGCCTCCACGCCGAGCAAGACACCGAGAACGCTGCCGGGCCCTCCGTTGGAATAGTCGTTTATGCTGATTCCATCGAGTCGGTAGTTGTTCCCTTGCGGGCGCGTTCCGCCGATGCTTAACTGCGTCCCGAGACCGCGGTTTGCCCGTTGGTTGCTCAGAGCGAGCGGGTATTGATACACCCCAGTGACTCCCGCTTGCAGCTGTGCGAGAGTCGTCCAGTCGCGCCCGTTCAGAGGTAATTCGCGAACTGTGGTCGAGTTCTCGGTTGCCTCCAAGGTCGAACTGGCCAATTGGATGGCGGGCGTTGTGCCTGAAACGTCGATTTTCGTCTTGACCTCGCCTGGGTTTAGCTTGAAATCGATGACCTCCTCGGAGCCTACCGTGACAAGAACACCCGATCTCACAAGCGTTGCAAATCCTCCCTTGGACGCACTGATCTGATATGTACCAGCCACCAAGTTCGGAGCGGTATAAATCCCGTCGTTATCTGCGTCTGTAGACCGAAGGACAGCCGTTTCGGAGTTCTTAACAGCAACCTGTGCTCCTGGAATCGCCCGTCCGGAGCTGTCAGTCACACTCCCAGAAATAGTCCCTCCAGCGACTTGTGCGAGACAAGCACTGCCGGTCACCAGTGCGATTGCAGTGACGCACGCGACGGTAAGGCGTTCCAGGGCTGGGCTGGCATACACGCAATGACCCTGAGTGGTCGCCAACCATGCGGGTTGTGGAGAACTTTGAATGAAGGTGTCGATTTTGGTGACGTCAGCCATGAGCCGCTGCCAAATTCAAGGGGCCCGTCCGGCAGCACACAGACGAACAACGCCGGAATCGGATCAATTATGGTTTGCCGCTCGCCGTTCGAGCTGGCTGACTCTTAACTTTATTCCATGTGCGGCTGCCAGTTCTATCCTCAAATCTGGCCATCGTCTTGTCCGACTCCGGGAAAGCTGGTCCCGTCTTGAGGGATCGGCCGCGAGATACCCAGCCTTTTCATCTTGGCAAGCAGCGTGGTTCGTTTCAGTCCCAGTTTTCCCGCTGCGCCGCGCGGTCCACCAACGATCCAGCCGGCGTGCTCAAGTGTTTCCAAAATCAGAGCGCGGTCCGAGTCTTCTAAGGCCATCGATGAGAGGAACGTTCGGGAACGATGCAGACTGGGGATCACGAGCTCTGTTTGCTTTTTATGAAGTGGGTTTGGGAGCACACCGTCCCGCGAAAGGATCACCGCGCGTTCCACTAAGTTCTGCAACTCGCGAATGTTGCCAGGCCAGGAATACCACTGGAAGGCAGCCATCGTTTCCGGAGGAATCGACTCGATTTGCTTTTCCATGCGGCGACTAAACATCTTCACAAAATGCGTGACAAGAACAGGGATGTCTTCTCGGCGCTCTCTTAATGCAGGTAACACGATCGGGAAGACATTCAGGCGATAGTACAAATCACTGCGAAATTGCCCGCGAGCTACCATCTTCATGAGATTCCGATTGGTCGCAGCTACCAGGCGGACGTCCACTTTGTGCGTGCGACCGCTCCCTAGACGCTCGAATTCCTGCTCTTGCAACACACGCAGCAACTTCGGCTGAAGCACTGAGGGGATATCGCCAACTTCGTCCAAGAACAGCGTGCCTTTGTCAGCCATTTCGAAGCGCCCGATCTTCTGCGCAATTGCACCGGTAAACGCACCCTTCTCGTGGCCGAACAACTCGCTTTCGAGAAGATCCAGGGGAATGGCCGCGCAGTTCAGCTTGATAAAGGTACGCCCGCAGCGCTGACTTACATTGTGAATAGCGTGAGCAATGAGTTCTTTTCCCGTGCCGGTCTCCCCTTCGATAAGGACAGTCGAGTCTGTGGGGGCAACCTGCTCAACCTGGTCGAGAACAGATTCGAGGGCAGCGCTAGTGCCGATGATCCGCTCGAACGTGCGTTCGACCTGATCCGGCCCAGGGTTCGTGACTATTGCATAATCTCCCACAGAAACCTCTACACTTAAGGCTCCCCACGCGACTGCAATAACCGAGGTTGGTCACATATCAAATGCAGCATGGACCCTTTTGAGCAACAGTTGATGATCGAACGGTTTTGAAAGGAACTCGACTGCACCCTCTCTCATCGCTCGAATCCTCATCCTGGCATCCCCATGAGCCGTGATGAAGATTATCGGAATATTGCATTCCTCTTCTTTCAGCCTGGCCTGCAACTGCAGACCCGACATCTTCGGCATACGGATATCAACAATTAGGCACGCAGCCCGAGTATGCAAATTGGATTCGAGGAATTCTTCCGCGGATCCGAAACACCGTGCGACCAGTCCAGCCGCTTCCAGTAGGTCGCGCAGTGAATCTTGCATGGCCTCGTCGTCATCAATGATTGCTATTAATTTGGACGTTCGGTCCACCGACATGTGGGCAGCTTAAGTCATTGCCTCACCTGGAGCAATCAAACTTTGGGCTGATTGAACCAGACTTTAGGAGAGTAGAGCCGTACTATCGATAATCGGGCGAGGAAAACATTGATTCGCGCAAGTCGGCTATGTGATGGACCTGAGCTTGTCCGCCATTCTGACGAGCTCAGGCAGGGATTTAGCCTGCATCTTTTTCATTGCTTGGCTTCGATGCATTTTGACAGTGGCTTCACTGGCACCGAGTTCTGCTGCAATTTGCTTATTAAGCATCCCGGAAACGACGAGGCTCATCACCTCGCGCTCTCGGGCGCTTAATGTGTTGTACCGCTGTCGCAGTTCAGCAGTGTCTCGCCGCTTTTCGCGGACGATGCGATCTCGAGTGAGCGATCGCTGAACCGCGTCGAGCAAATCCTGGTGCCTGAAAGGTTTGGTGAGAAACTCAACCGCGCCAGACTTCATGGCTTTGACCGACATCGGAACGTCTGCATGTGCTGAGAGGAAGATAATTGGAATACTTACTTTCCCTCTTCTCAGTTCTTGCTGAAGGTCCAAGCCGCTAATGCCCGGAAGTCTCACGTCAAGAATCAGGCAACTGGGGCCATCACTGAGCGGACCCGACAAGAACTCCTGTGCAGTTCCGAAAGACTTAGAAGGCAAGCCGACGGACTCCAGCAGTTCCTGGAGAGACTCACGCACATCTGTGTCATCATCGACAATGAATACGGTTGGCACATCCTGCGTGCTCATAATGCCGCGCCTCAATCAGAAGGACAGTCAGAATCACAATGTCGCGAGCTTCATTCTGTCATCACCGAACACTTGCCGGTTGACATCGCCGGATAGATTGTATCGGATGATGCATACAGAAGCCGCGCAAAGCGTCGGGTTTGGGGGCAAGGAACTCGAGGATCGTGCGCGACCGCCGAAGCTCACCAGATTTGCAGGCTTGCCCGCGTGCGCTGGTGCGCCTGCTAATTTACACCACCAAAACGTGACACTCTGACACCCTGTGCCACTGGGGCTCTGCCTTGGAAGTTGGTTTTCTTGGAATTCCAGTCAACTATGGTTAATGCTTACGGCGAAAAGTGCTGGACATGACGCCGAGCAAGAGCACCGCAAGAAAGGTCCCCCGCATGTCGCGCCAGTCCATGCGGGAGGTTTCACCACCGCGAAATGCATTCAGAACGGTGTCGATCATTGGTTGATTAGCGGCACTTGCACCAGTTCTACGTCAATCGCCAAACCCAGCCTCCAGTCGAGTTGATAAAACAATGCGGTTTCCCTGCCGGAGAGCACTTTGCGGAACGCAGGCATGTATTTCAATCTCAGCCGCATAATTGACTGTTCAACCTCAGCGCGCTTGCGGATGTAGTTCTCGGCTTGCTCACCGGTCATGCTGCTGTAGTTTTCGGCATAGTCGTTCAGCAGGGCAAGTTTCGTATCGTAGATTCTGGACAGCTCTGCGGCATATTGATCGTAGACCGGCCAAAACTTCTCTGCCTCAGCATCGCTCAGGTCCATATTCTCAGCAATGATGTGCTTCTTCTGGGACCTCACATCTTTGCGTAAAAGTTCGATGAAGTCGTCAGAGTTTGGTTGGGAGGCGTCGTTTGCGACCGAGCTTTTGGTCGCGTCCTTTTTGGCCGACGACGCATTCTGCGCCAATACCGAATTTGTCGCTGCAAACGCAATTAACATCAAAGTGGTCACAACAACCTTATTGTGGTTCACGGGGTTTCCTTCCTGTAGGGCGAAACTGGGGTTGGGCGCGACTGCTGCCCAGACTCTCAACATCATGGACTCTTCAGCATGTACGATTCCAATCGAGCAGCATCACGTATCGCTCACACGAGAAGGTCCGATTTCCTGCGTGCTCACAACACGTTTATCCTCCATGTGTGTGCCAATAATCCCTCTCGCTCTCGTCTTTGTCGGGTTCGGGTGTAAGGAGCCCGATAACAAGTTCTGATAAGGCAATGCCCGGCACGAGCGCGAGTAAAATGACCATTGCTAACACGCGCCATTCACCCGCGTGAAAACCGAGACCATAGTTTCTGAACCAGTTCACTACAAACTCCTTCAATCGATAGCGACAACCAGGAACAAGCAGAGATGGGGCCCCCGGACTCGGGCGAAGTTACTTGAAGCACTGTGCCTCCAACGGTCGAATGTTTACTTTCGCTCAGCTGCCGTGGGGCCAGCCGCCACATTTGCGGGCATTGGACTCAGCAGCTTCCCAATCGCCCGTTCCATCGTGCGGTTCATTTCAGAAACCACCGCTGGGACATCGCGCTTATTTACGTCTCCTACCTCCGACACAGCGTTGGTCCAAACGGTCAGCCCCGTAGCGAGATTTGTCATCTGGGCGGAAATTGAGACTTCAACCTTGACGCCACCCGCGTAGTCGATTTCCTCGAGCTTCTCCAATCGTCCGCTAAGCACATATTCGGTGTCGGGGCGACCGTCGTCGGGCTTGACACGGGCAAAGTCTCCGCTGGCGCGAAGGCGCTCGATTACCGAGTTGGTGACGAACTCACAAGGGTTAATCGCCCAACGGTGGTACGCATAGAAGGCGATTTGTTCTGGAGATGGTTTGTACACAATGGCTCCCTGCCTCAAGTAAGCGGGCGCGCGGAATTCACGGACTGCCAGCGCGGCGTGCACGTTTGCTGCAGGAGGCGGATCCGGCGGCGCAGGCAGGTTGAGAGTGTAGTAGTTTGGGTACCTCACCCTTCCTCCGCAGCTGGACAGGATCGCCAGAGCCGCCAGGGAGAAAGCAATCGTCGTCATAGTTCTTCCCATACTCATCCGACTGCGCAGCGCGCCGAAACGGGTGAGGACACCTGTCCCTTCACTCGATCGCATCATTTCGACACCTTCCTATCTTCGGGCTGTTTGACACGAATCAGACTCCACGGACGCTGTTTCACCGAGTCGGTCAACTCGTCCAGGTTTTGTGTTGCAGTGCGCAGGTTTTCGATTGTGTCATCAATCTTGTAATCATTTGCTCGCACCAGTACCTGCATGTCAGACAGCAACTGCCTGGCTTGCAGCAGAGTGCTTTGCAAATCAGCCAGATCGTTGCGGATTGGATCGCGTACATCACTCACAGTGCCATTCACGTTTTGAACGGTGTCATCGGCGTGCTGAGTCAGCGCATTCAACTGATCGGTAAGACGATCGATCTTAGGCCGTTCAGTAGCCAGCATTTCGTTGACGTTATCCAAGACGGCTCGAATCCTCTGCTGATTGGGCTTCCCGGTCACGGCATTCAGGTTAGTAAGTAGACTGCGCGCATCTCCGCTGATCCCCTCAAGTTCGCCGCGCGCCTGCGTGATCAAACCGTTCGCGTTGTCCGCCACAATCGCCATTTTGCCGGCGATCTCATCCAGGCTGGCGGCTTCCTGTGATGAAATGGTTGAGCCCGGTGGAAGGCGTCTTGCGTCGTTGCCGCCCGTCGTAATGGACAGTGCGGCTCCACTCATCACGCTGACTAGTCCCAACTTGGCTACAGACTTTTCGTTTACCGGCGTGTTTTGTTTCACATCAATCAGAATTTCAATCTTGGTGGGGTCCGACGCGGCAGGCCGTACCGCCATCACCTTTCCGACGTTGATGCCGCCAAATAGCACCGACGCTCCCGGCTCCAGCCCACCGGCGTAACGAAGGTACGTGCGGTATGGAACGGTGTGTCCGCTAAACTGCGCATTGATGAGGTAGATGAGCGTGAATGCCAGGATCGAGAAGCATCCAAGGACAAAGGCCCCAACTTTTGCTTGTGTTGTCACGGGTGTGTCTCCTGAGACTGTATATACTTTTCGAAGTACGCGGCCAAAGCCGACGTTTTCGCTACGTTTTCGGGAATGCGATCGAGAAACTGGCGCACGCGGGGATTTTGACTTTTTCTAAGTTCATCTTTCGTTCCGACCGAGCTGAATGAGCCCTGATACAACATGGCGATACGGTCGGCGATACGGAATGCGCTGGGCAGTTCGTGAGTAACGACAATGACTGTCATTTGTAAAGCTTCCTTGAGGAGCAGAATCAATTCATCGAGTTCCGCAGCGACGATAGGATCAAGTCCAGCGGATGGCTCATCGAGCACGAGGATTTCAGGGCCGAGAGCGAGCGCGCGGGCCACGGCCGCGCGCTTTTTCATACCACCCGAGAGTTCGTTGGGAAGTAACTTCCCAAACTCCGCTAGACCGACCGCGGCCAGCTTCATCCACACCACAAGATCAATGATTGAGGGTGCAAGCCGGGTATGCTCACGCAACGGCAAGGCTACGTTGTCTTCCACAGTCAACGAATTAAACAAGGCTGCGCTTTGGAAGGCGACACCAATCGAGCGGTGGATCTTCTTCAATTCGAACTTTGAGCAGCGCGTGATATCCATTCCCTTCACGTGAACGCTACCCGACTTGGGACGCTCCAACCCGATGATCTGACGCAGCAAGGTGCTCTTTCCTGAGCCACTGCCGCCCAACAGCACCATCGTTTCCCCGTGTTCGATGTCGAGATTCAATCCATTCAGGACTCTGCGGCCGTCGTATTCAACCACAAGATCACGGACCGAAATGATGGGCATCAGTGTTTCACCGTGAAATAAAAGATGGCGGTGAAGACCGCATCTGCGACGATGACGAGGAAGGTCGACTTCACCACCGCGCTGGTGGTGGACCGGCCCACCGAATCGGGGCCTCCGCGGACACGAAACCCTTCCAGGCATCCAACGTGAGCAATGATGGTTGCGAACACCACGCTCTTGATCAATCCGGTAATCACGTCGTGCAAGTTGATGGAATTGAATACATAGTGGATGTACAACAGTGGCGCCAGACGAGTGCTTAAGAACATAAACAGGCCGCCGGCCAAAATGCCGAAGAGATTCGAGATGATGCTGAGGCAGGGGACTGAAATCAAAGCTGCCAGATACTTGGGTGCAAGCACAAACTCCACGGGCTCCAGTGCCATGACGCGCAGGGAATCGAGTTCCTCGGTGACCTTCATGGTCCCGATTTCAGCCGCGAATGCTGAGCCGGACCGTCCGCTCACGGCAATCGCCGTGAGCAGTGGGCCGAGTTCGCGCGTAAAGCCAACCGCGACCAAGTCAATGACGTAGTGCAGAGCTCCAAAGCGGCGCAGTTCCGAGGCCCCCTGCATGGCTAGAATGAATCCCGTGCAGATTGCCATCAGCGAAACCATGGGCATGGCATCGACGCCGATTTCCAGCACTTGCTTCACGGTAGCCTGCCAGCGGTAACGATTCCCTACAAACGGCAGCGCTCGTCCCATGGCTCGAATGGTGGCCCACCACTGAATATTCAGACTTCCGACATAGTCGAGATGTTCGCTCGTTCTTTCGCCCACGTTTTCGAGGACATTGGCCATCAAGACACCTTTTCTCCGCTGCCCGCGAGGTCGAACAGCGCCAGCACACCGGCAACCTCGAACAGACGGAGCACGGAACCAGCGACTCCCTGTAAGTAAAATCCAACCTGGTGATGGCGGGCGACTCTAAGAGCTTCGATCAAAGTCGCAATCCCGGACGTCTCAATATTGGAAACGCCGGCTAAGTCCACGGTGACAGTCCGAGGCAAAGGTTCCATCGACAAAATAGCCCTCAGGGAATCGCGAAGGTCGGGCGACGAATCGACATTGATCCGACCGCTCAGGAAGACCTTCGCATCTTTTCCGACTTGAGCTACTGAGATTTCGAGGGTCATGCCTAAACCATTCGGCACTGATGCTTGCATGCAACCTTCCACAACAACGCCCAACGAGGCGGCGCATCTATCTTTTTCTGCCAGCTAGGAATTGAAGAGGTCTGGATCGCAGTGGCCACTGCGGAACTGAGACAATCTTATTGGACTAGTTACTCAGAGTTTTTCGCGCCAGGTAGTTGCTGCGCTCAGGTAGATCGTTCTTGCTGATGGCAACACAAGTGCTTTACACAACGCATGGACGCCATCAGTGACAGTCAAACAGCTCTTGCGTTGCAGAAAGATCGTGCTCTGATGTCACCAACTATGACGCTTCCGTCAAACGGAGTGACACCAGTTGGGGGCGCTCTACCGGAAAGGCAATTGCGTGTCCTTGAGATTGGCGAGGACGACGGCCGGACCTGGACATACTGGAGGCATCAGCACACGCCGAAGCCGATTTTGATTCGTAAGGAGCGCCGAATAACCGAAACGGTTGTCAAGCGCGAAGGGGGAGCGGACGTATGGGCAAGTTTACTCGACGCGACATGCTGATCGGTGGAGTGGCGACACTAGCGGCAACCACATTGCCGGCCGTAGCACTTTCGAGATCGATATCGGATTCACTATCGCTGAATAACACAAAAGGAGACAATTCCATGGCAACGATCACGACAAAAGATGGCACAACGATCTTCTACAAAGACTGGGGCCCAAAGGATGCCCAGCCCGTTGTGTTTCACCACGGCTGGCCTCTGTCGTCGGACGACTGGGACGCGCAGATGCTGTTCTTCCTCGCCAATGGCTATCGCGTCGTTGCGCACGACAGGCGCGGTCACGGTCGCTCCTCGCAGGTCGCCACTGGCCACGACATGGACCATTATGCGTCCGATGCAGCAGCGGTGGTCGAGCATCTCGATCTGAGAAATGCGATCCATATCGGCCATTCGACGGGTGGTGGCGAGGTAGCGCGCTATGTCGCGAAGTACGGCGAGCCTCAGGGCCGCGTAGCGAAGGCCGTGCTTATCGCCGCTGTTCCACCGCTCATGGTCAAGACTGAGAAGAACCCGGACGGCACTCCGATCGAAGTGTTCGACAGCTTCCGCAGGGCGTTCGCTGAGAACAGGGCTCAGTTCTTTCTTGATGTGCCTTCGGGTCCGTTTTACGGCTTTAACAGACCCGGCGCGAAGGCTTCGCAGGGAACCATCCAGAACTGGTGGCGTCAGGGGATGATGGGCAGCGCACTCGCTCATCACGAAGGCATCAAGGCTTTCTCCGAAACGGACCAGACGGGCGACCTGAAAGCGATCACGGTACCGACTCTCGTGCTGCAGGGCGACGACGACCAAATCGTACCGTACAAAGACGCTTCAATGCTGCAGGCTAAGCTCCTCAAGCATGGCACGCTCAAAATTTACCCAGGCTTCCCACACGGCATGATGACTACGAATGCTGACGTGATCAATGCGGACATCTTCGCATTCATCAAAGGGGTAGCGGTTAAGGCTGCCTGACCTTCAATGAAACAAAATCAGCCCGTCACAGGCCATTTAGCGACGTTTTCGAATTCCTTGGTTTTCGTGTCTCCCGCCATTGGTCTGCTGAAGTTAAAATTAACTCCAAGAACCGCGGCCGAAGCTGCCGCGAACGAAGCGGCTATTCTGTCTGAGCTGCCACCAGCGAGGGAGCTGGCTTCCCGGTTAGCACAGCTTCGATGTTGTCGAGAGCAACCATCCCCATTTGTGTTCGACTCTCCACTGTTGCGCTTCCAATATGAGGCAGCAAGAAAGTATTTTTCAGCTCGGCGTAACCGGGATTCAGTTTCGGCTCACCCTCGAAGACATCCAGTCCCGCCGCTGCAACTCGGCCACTTTTGAGCGCTGCAATGAGATCGTCATCGACGATGAATCCCCCGCGGGCAGTGTTAATCACAATTGCCCCGGGAGGCAGAAGAGCGATGGTCTTGGCATTCAGGAAGTGATGCGTCTTTTCCGTCTCGGGAGCGTGTAGGCTCAGAAACTGACTCACGCCGAGAAGTTCCAATGGATCGGCATGGAACACTGCATCGCCGGCCTTTTCCTCTGGCAGTTGATGAGGGTCGGAGTAGTGGATCTTCATGCCAAAGGCGCGGGCACGCTTCGCGACCGCCTGGCCAATTCGTCCCATTCCCAGGATACCGAGTATTTTACCGGTCAATTGCCAGCCCAAAAGTGCGCCGCTGCGCGGTACCGTCCACTCGCCGCTTCGGACTAGCTCTTGTGCCTCAAACGCACGACGCGAGGCACCCAAAAGCAGCAGCAGAGCGACGTCTGCCGTTGCGTCTGTCACGGCGGTCGGCGTGTATCCAATGGCAATGTGTCTTTGCGCCGCAGCCTGTAAGTCAATATGATCGACCCCGACTGAATAGGTCGAGATCACCTTCACGGAAGGAAAGACTCGCTCAAAGAACTCGGCGTCGAGTCTATCGAACGGAGTGACGAATAACGCATCCGCTCCTTCGGCAGCGGCAAGGAGTTCATCGTGCTGAAATGGTGTTCCGTCGGCTTTCCTCCGCACCTCAAATTCATTATCGATTCGAGTCTCGACTGGCTTAACGAAGCGGGTCGTTACTACTAATATTGGCTTCTTCACAGACATTCTCCTTCGTCGAGCTAGATCGGATTTATCTTATGCGGCGAAGTTCGGAACAAGGATCAACTTAGTGTTGACGAACTCTTCAAGGCCAAGGCTGGAGAGCTCTCTTCCGTACCCAGAGCGCTTAATGCCTCCGAAAGGCAGCTCCGGAGCGCTGACATAGGGATAGTTGATGAAGACCATGCCGGACTCGATCCGACTGGCCACTCGCTTTCCTCTTTCGATATCTGACGTATACACAGATCCGCCAAGGCCGAATGGAGAATCGTTTGCAATCGCAATGGCTCCTTCCTCATCGATTGCTGGAAACACTAGCGCGACGGGACCAAAGAACTCTTGGTTGTAGGCAGGGTTGTCGGGGGTTACGTTCGTCAAAATCGTTGGCTCCAGAAAGGCACCGACTTCGCCAGCTCGGCGACCACCAAGGGCAATCTGTGCTCCATTACTTGTTGCCTCCTTAATCTGCCGAAGGATGAGCTGAAGAGCTGCATCGGAAGCGAGCGGCCCCAAGGTCACACTTTCGTCGAGGGGATTGCCCAACTTTAGCTGCTCGGTCGCAGCTATGAAGCGGGGAAGAAACTTGTCCAGCATCGACT
>Ga0187818_10000285_pt1 | contig 17176 bp, 12 predicted proteins | sample NC_wetland_sal_i_14_FD_130581 | JGI IMG/M metagenome (GOLD analysis project Ga0187818, IMG submission 130581) | Wetland sediment microbial communities from Neuse River Estuary, North Carolina, USA - SO4_3 | ecosystem: Environmental > Aquatic > Freshwater > Wetlands > Sediment | place: USA... | reverse complement strand
TCACCGGGATTGCGGTGGGCGCGGCGATGACTGGGTTGCGTCCGGTGGTCGACATTATGTTCGGCGATTTCATCACGCTGACCATGGACCAGATGGTGAACCAGGCGGCCAAGGTCCACTACATGTCGGGCGGGGCGTGGAAAGTCCCGATGGTGATGCGGACGACTCTTGGGGCGACTCGCCGGTCGGGCGCGCAGCATTCGCAGTCGCTGCATGCGTGGTTTAGTCATGTTCCTGGATTGAAAGTGGTGATGCCATCGACGCCTTACGATGCCAAGGGATTGCTTAAGACTGCGATCCGCGATGAGAATCCGGTCGTGTTTTTCGAAGACAAGATGATGTACACCAAGTTGAAAGGTCCGGTTCCGGCGGAGGATTACACGATTCCGCTGGGAGTGGCGGATGTGAAGCGCGTGGGCCGCGACATTACGCTGGTGGGCACGAGCAGCATGGTGCAAGTGGCGCTGGGGGCGGCGGATTTGCTGGAAAAGATCGGGGTCAGCGCTGAGGTGGTCGATCCGCGAACCATGTGGCCGCTCGATGAGAAGACGCTGATCGAGTCGGCGAAGAAGACATCGCGAGTGATCGTGATCGACGAGGGTTATGAACGGTACGGGGTCACGGCAGAGATTGCGGCGGTGATTGCTGAGGGCGCGTTTTATGACTTGGATGCGCCGGTCAAACGAATGGGGGCGATGCACATACCGATTCCGTTTTCGCCTCCGCTGGAAGATGCAACTGTGCCGACGGAGAAATCGGTGTTCGAAGTGGCTCGCAAGCTTTGCGGACGGGCGTAAGAAATTGCGGCCGACATCTGGTTGGATTATTCGTGGTGGGGGCGAGACGCCCCCACGACAGCCGCCGGGACGGCGGCACTACAAAGAGGCGCTACAAAGATTGGAGGTGCATCGTGGCATTACCGACTCATGGAACGATGGCGGTTGATTGGGAACAGAGGGTGGACTTTGATCGGCTGCGCCGGGAGCGTTTGGCGCGGGCCAAGGAACTGCTTACCAAGTCGGAGATGGGCGCCCTGCTTTGTTTCGACATGAATAATGTGCGCTATTTGACATCGACGCACATTGGCAGTTGGGCGCAGGACAAATGCAACCGCTTCACTTTGCTGCCGCAGAATGATGAGCCGATTCTGTGGGACTTCGGATCGGCCGCCAAGCATCATCAATTGCATTGTCCGTGGTTGGGGGAGCGCTCGCGTCCAGGAATTTCGATGCTGCGTGGGGCGATGTCGGCGGAGATGGGGCGGGCCGAGGATGTGGCGAAAAAAATCCGTATCGAACTCGAGATGCGCGGGCTGCACAAAGAGCCGCTTGGAATCGACATCATTGAGTTGCCGGTTCTTTTTGCTTTGCAGCGGGAGGGAATCACGGTTGTGGATGGGCAGCAGTTGATGTCGGATGCGCGTGTGATCAAGACGCAGGACGAGATCGCGCTGCTTAACACTTCGGCGATGATGGTAGATGCGGCTTACGACGAATTGTATCGGGCGATGAAGCCGGGAATGCGGGAGAACGAAGCGGTCGGACTGGTTAGCAAAGTTCTGTACGACCTGGGGTCCGAATATGTGGAAGCCGTGAATGCGATTTCCGGGGAGCGGTGCAATCCGCATCCGCATGTGTTTTCGGATCGAGTGCTTCGGCCTGGCGATCCCGTGTATTACGACATTCTGCATTCGTATATGGGATATCGCACTTGCTATTACCGGTGCTTCACCATCGGGTATGGGTCGCACGCAATGGTTGATGCTTACAAGCGTTGCCGGGAATATCTGGATGCGGCAATTGAGTTGGTGCGTCCGGGGCGCACTACCGCTGAGATTGCGGCGGTTTGGCCGAAGGCGCAGGAATTCGGATTTGCAAATGAGGAGGCTTGCTTCGCGCTGCAATATGGGCACGGCATTGGCTTGGCCATTTGGGAGAAGCCTGTGATCAGCCGGCTGGTGTCATTCGATCATCCGCATGAGATCAAGCCGGGAATGGTTTTTGCGTTGGAGACGTTCTGGCCTTCGACTGATGGCTGGAGCGCGGCGCGCATCGAAGAGGAAATTGTGGTCACGCCGACTGGGCATGAGGTGATCACGCGCTTTCCGGCGGAGGAGTTGCTGGTAGCGGGAGCGCATTACGTGACTGTTAACGGGCCGCTGCCGACTACCCGGGAGAATGAGTCTGCGCCGAGCCGGCGGGTAGTGGAGATGATTGAAGAGAGTTCGAGGACGGAGCGAGTTGGAGTGTCGGACTGAGAGCGTTGATGGAGTGAATCCGAACGCACGGTGAGAATTCCCCTGCGGCAGCAGGGACGGAAACCCGTAGTGGGGGTCCCCTCGGCTTCGCTCGGGGCAGGCTCTTCGACTGCGCTGCCCTCGCTTCGCAACGGCAGCTCCGCTCAGGATGACTCGGAATAGTAATTATGGCTTTCAGTGTGGTTATGCCCGCTCTCGAAATGGCGCAGGAAACCGGCAAGCTGGTGGCTTGGCGGAAGGCGGAGGGCGATAGTGTGGCTAAGGGTGAGCCACTCCTGGAAATAGAAACTGACAAAGCTGTGCTTGAAGTCGAATCTCCGGCGGACGGCGTTCTTGCGGGTATCAACGCGCAAGCTGGCGACGTGGTGCCGGTGGGAAAAATCATCGCTTGGATTGTTCGTCCTGGTGAAGTTCCTCCCTCGGAAGTAGCTTTGTCTGGATCTCAGGTCCACAAGGCGACTGCACCTACGAACGCCGGCGCTGCATTTATTCCTGCGGCAGGGACCGGCGGCACGCAGATTTCGCCAAAGGCTCGCCGGCTTGCCAAGGAGCATGGAGTCGACATCAGCAGCTTGCGAGGATCAGGACCTGGTGGGGAGATTCTCGCCTCTGACGTTTTAGCGGCGGCGGAATCGAGGAGTACTTCTCCGTCTCCGGCCGCGGATATTGAAACACTGAGCTCGATCGGACGGCTGATGGCGGAGCGAACCACGCAGAGTTGGACTACCGTTCCCCATTTTTTTGTGGTGCGGGAAGTCGACGCCGGCGCACTCGTCGAAGCGCGACTGAGATCGGCGACTGATCAGGCGCGGGGCATCAAACTCACGCTCACGGATTTCCTGGTTGGGCTGCTGGCGCGCGTTCTGGTGAAGCATCCGCGCATGAATGCGAGCTGGAATAGTGCCGGGATCCGTCTGAATAAAGAAATAAACATGGGCGTCGCCATGGGGGTTGACGACGGCGTCGTTGCCACGGTAATCCACAACGCCGACAAGTTGGACCTCGACGAAATTGGGGTTCAACGCCGTGATCTGACGGAGCGGGCGCGCGCGGGACGGTTACGTCCGTCCGATATTGCGGGCGCAACTTTCACTATCAGCAACCTTGGCATGTACCAGGTCGATGCTTTCAGCGCGATTATCAGTCCGCCGCAGGCGGCGATTCTCGCGGTGGGGAGCATTGCCGACCGGGTCGTGCCAGTCAATGGGCGGCCAGCTATCCGCCCCATGATGACGTTAACCCTCTCGTGCGACCACCGCGTGGTGGATGGAGTGCGAGCAGCGGTTTTCCTGAACGAGGTTGCTGAAGCAGTTCGCGAGCCGGAAAAATGGCTGCGATGACGATGCCGGTGCGTTCGGTGCGCGTACGCGCCGGCATCGTAGAAATACACTTTATTGTAACCAATCCGGTCGCCGAGAGCTCAGTTTAGGCGGCGCCTGCACGGGCGGGGACGGCCGCGCCTGCACGGGCTGTGCGGGTAACGATGTGCACTATCGTAACGTCCTCCGAGCGGGGAATGCAGGGGAGGCGTGCTATACTGAAACCACGCTCAATACTTCGGTTGTATGGTGCGATGGCTCCGGTGCAGGATTTGATCTGAGAACTCCCGCCTTCGGTTTTTCCTCCGTACGTCTTCAGCGTAATCAAAACTAAGACTGGCAATGCAGGTTGTTGTGGCCCGGGAACTTCGTGTGCTCGCCGCGACCAATGCCAGAGAAAGCAAAATGCAGAATTTTTCAGAATTACCGATTTCAATTTACGTGCAAGATCGTTTGTCGTCCGCTGGTTTTTCCATACCGACTCCGGTTCAGGTTGCTGCGATTCCGCAGGCGCTTGCGGGCAAGGACGTGCTCGCGACCGCGCAGACGGGCACGGGTAAGACGCTTGCCTTTGTGATTCCAATCATGGAGCAGTTGCTCCAACAGAATGCTTCCGGGATCGCAGCGCTGGTGCTGGTTCCGACGCGTGAACTGGCGATGCAGGTGGCGGATCAATACGATTCGCTGCGCGGCAAACAACTTTCGCCCGCTGCGCTGGTAGTTGGAGGCTTGGCCGAAGGACAGCAACTCCGCGCCATTCGCAATGGGGCTCGGGTGGTGGTCGCGACTCCGGGCCGGTTACAAGATTTTCTTGATCGCGGGCTGGTCGATTTCCGCAGGCTGCGCACGCTCGTGCTCGATGAGGCGGATCGCATGCTGGACATGGGATTCCTTCCCGCGATTCGAAGGATTGCGGCTGTCCTGCCTAAAGATCGTCAGACGATGTGTTTTTCGGCGACACTGGAAGCGTCCGTGGTCCACTTGGTGAACGACTACATGAGAAACCCGGTGCGGGTAGCATTTGGGTCCACGCTGAAGCCGTCTGAGAATGTACGAGTGCAAGCATTCGAAGTCGATGCGGATCGTAAACAGGAAGTGCTGCATCGTTTGTTGGCGAAGGAAACTGGGCGCTGTCTGGTGTTCGCGCGCACCAAGCGAGGAACGGAGCGGCTGGCCAAGAATTTGAATCGCGAGGGGTTCGCCGCCGCGATGATTCATGGCGACCGGTCGCAATCGCAGCGCACTGCGGCGCTCACGGGATTTCAGCAAGGGCGCTACCGCATTCTAGTGGCGACCGATCTGGCCTCGCGGGGCATTCACGTGCAGGACATTGCCCACGTCATCAACTACGATTTGCCCGAAGTAGCGGAGAACTTTATCCATCGAGTAGGGCGTACGGGTCGTGCGGGTGAAAGCGGGGTTGCCTCTACTCTGTTTGGCCGCGATCAGCGTTCGGAGTTGTACCAACTGGAGCGCACTCTCGGAATTCGTATGGAGAGAATGAGTTCGGCTGGCGACGGGCGGGAAAAAGATCCATCTCAGAGGCAGGATACGATGCGAAATGGCATTAATCGCAACCCATCTGATCGCTTCGAGTCGGCTCCGCGGCCCAGGATGGTTCGGCTGCCTGGCGAGGTTCTGCAAGTGCAAATGCAGAACTGATGCGGTTCTCGTGATGGTGTAGGGTGCCGTCCCCAGCGGCTAAAGCCGAAACCGGTTGCAGGTCCCCGGCGGCACGGCTGAACAGGCTGCTGAAAAACTGTGAATCGGCGTTTAAGGTTTGAAAGGGTGCGGCTTCCAGCGGCGCCAGTGTTATGTTTAACGGACTTACGGCACGGCTGCAGCCGTGCCCTTCCCGTTCTTGCTTTTTCTATACAGGAAATCGAGAAGTGCCCTAATCTTGATGAGGATCGATGCGTGAGGCCTCGACTGAAAAGAAAATCAGCGCGAGGCTAGCATTTTCAGAGCCTGTTTGGCTTGCCGATTTCTAAGGGCAGCGGCCTTGCGCAGCCACTTGTTGGATAAAGCCCGATCGGCGGACACACCGTCTCCATCACGATAGCGCAGCCCGAGGTTGTACTGCGCAGCGGCATCGCCTGCTTCCGCCGCCCTGATAACCCAGCGCGCTGCTTCTCCACAGTTCTGAGGAACAAAACGTCCTACCTCGTAGGCCATGCCTAAAGTAAAGGCCGCGGTTTCGTCTCCATACTTGGCCTGGCGTCGCAATCCCTTAATTTCGTAGCGGCTTAATTGCTCGACGGCGGACCGGGTCGGGCCGTCGGTTATGCGCTTATGGCTGGTTTCAAGCGGAGGAGTGGCATTGGTCCACTTCGGGTACTTGGCGGCCCGATTGACGTCAGCAGGTAAAGGCTGGGTTGTTGTTGTCAGGGCCGTCGTCGTTAGGATTGTCGAGGTGCTGCTAGTGGACGCTGCCACGGTGGCGGGGCTTGGCCTGGAGATTGCCTGCGCACTCTGAAAAGACCCGTGACGCCAAACTTCGAGAAACAACAATGCGGCTACGAGTGAGAGCAGCCAAACTGGCGTTGCAATGGCTACAGCTCGGAGCGCTCGCAGTGTGAGTTTGACGCGGAAAGTAGGAAGAAGATTCGTGAAAGCGTCCAGGGCGCGACTGAACGTGATTCGAAGACTGGCGGCTTGAAGATTGAATGCGGCGCGGCGCCTTGCCCACGCGTCGCCGTCGTTAGTGGCCAGATTCGTCAAACCGGCGAGAGGTATGTTGACGGGGTCGACCGTCACCCTATTTTCCGAACGAAGGCTTTCCTTGAGTTCGACCGGTTCGGGTTCGGGCTTCATCTTCACAGCGGCGTCGAAGTTCAGAGTTCCTGTCTGGGGCGAGTGCAGAGTCCCGGCCGATTCGGAAACAGTATCGTTGGGAGCAGGCTGACCGGTGAAGCGCTCATGGTCGCTAGCAGGCTCCGTCATCGCCCGTGAGAACTGGAGTACGGGTTCCATGGTCGCTGGCAGACCGGAGCTTGGAATCTCCGATTCCTTTTGGATTTTGACGGGTTCGGCAACCGTCTCACTATGATCGACTCGGGGACCGTGCAGTTGATCCTGCAGGCATTGGAGAACCCAGGCCGCAGCCAACAATTTCTCAAAAGAGGAGTGATCGAGGGTGAGTCGCTGGTTTGCACCAGAGCTCGCTTCCGCGGCCATCGGCGGACGGACCTCGCAAAAGGGGGATTAACAGCCGGCGCGGAGGCTTTGATAGCCCCCCGCCTATCGAGTGATAATACACCCGTTTGCTAATCCCGAGCTGCGAAATTGAGTCTCTGTGGGCTCCAGGGACGGGCCACACGGTCGGGAATGTCGGTCAGCCAAGCTGTCTTTTTCAGAGGGCGAAGCAAACCACAACTGACGACCTATAACTGGAGAAGAAAGACATCGCGCTGCGGTATTCTTGTAACATGTACGGCTCTTTGCCTCCCCAGGATCGGGCATTGGTCCAGATAGTGGATTCCGCGCTAGCGGATGCTGCTCGCAGGAGTGGCAAGTGGCTGGTTTGTCGTCCGGGTTGCACGCAATGCTGTTTTGGAGTGTTCGCGATAAATCAGCTCGATGCTATTCGGTTGCGGGAAGGACTCACGCAACTGGAAGATTGCGCGCCGGATCGAGCCGCTCGAGTGCGGGAACGGGCTCGGGAAGCGGTTTCCAGGCTATCGAAGGAGTTTCCCGGCGATCCAACTACTGGCTTGCTGGATGAAGGGGAAGAGGCGGAACAGCGCTTTGCCGACTTCGCTAACGATGAGCCTTGCCCGGCACTCGATGCGGAGACTGGACTGTGTGAGCTTTATGAATCGCGTCCCATGACCTGTCGGGTCTTTGGACCGCCGGTTCGTTCGGATGATGGGCTGGGCGTTTGCGAGCTTTGTTTTCAGAGCGCCACTGACGAGGAAATTGCGGCTTGTGAAATGAATGCGGACGCGGAGAACTTGGAATCCACTCTGGTGGAGGAAGTCGAAAAAACTACGGGTGCGCACGGGCAAACGATTGTGGCATTCTGTTTAGCATCTTGATTCCCTTGATCGAATAACTTAAGCGTACATCGATTAGTGACTCCTCAGTTTGATTCTCAAACAGTGCCCATCAATCCGATAACTCAGCAATTTGACGCGTTGGTCTTTGATGCGCTGATCCTGGGCGGCGGCGCCGCGGGGTTGATGTGCGCGTTGGAAGCGGGTAAGCGTGGACGGCGCGTGGCCGTGCTCGAGCGAGCGGAACGCGCGGGAAAGAAAATTCTCATTTCCGGTGGCGGCCGCTGTAATTTCACCAACATTCACTGCCGTCCGGAAAACTTCATCTCCGCGAATCCACACTTTGCGAAGTCGGCGCTGGCCCGTTACACGCCTTCGGATTTTATAGCGCTGGTGGAGCAATATCGGATTCCTTATCACGAGAAAACGCTTGGTCAACTTTTCTGCGATCGCTCGTCGCGTGACATCATAGACATGCTCAAAAGCGAATGCCGCGATGCCGGGGTTCGACTTTTTGTGAAGGCTTCGATTCAAGAGGTGTTGAGGACGACAGAGTTCGTGGTGCGCGCTGGAGAAATGGAATTTCGCGCTCCGGTGTTGGTGGTTGCGACCGGAGGATTGTCGATTCCGAAGATGGGTGCGACGAGTTTCGGCTACGACCTGGCGCGGCAATTCGGGTTGGCGATTCGCGAACCGCGACCTGCTCTTGTGCCGTTCACGTTTAACGACCAGGACCGCGGCCGGTACTGCGATCTGGCGGGAGTATCGGCCGAAGTAGCCGTCTCATGCGACGGCCAGCGCTTCCGGGAAAAGATGCTCATCACTCATCGCGGACTGAGTGGGCCGGCGATTCTGCAAATTTCTTCCTATTGGAAAGCGGGGCAGGCAGTTGCGATTGACCTGGCACCTGGCAGCGATGTGACGGCAGCGCTTCGCGAACCGAAGAGCTTGAGGGGCATCACGACGCTGCGGTCGGCGTTGCACAATTTTTTACCGAATCGTCTCGCCAACCGATGGCTGGATCTGAACGCGCCTACCTCATGGACAAACTCGGGACTCGCGGAGGTAGAGCGTGCCGTGCATGAGTGGACCGTGTTCCCCATGGGCACTGAGGGCTACGCCAAGGCTGAGGTGACCGCGGGGGGCGTGGACACCGACGAATTGTCGGCGAAGACGATGGAGAGCCGAAAGGTGCCGGGCTTGTTTTTCATCGGTGAAGTGGTTGATGTGACAGGCCATCTGGGCGGGTTCAATTTTCAATGGGCATGGGCGTCGGGCGCCTGCGCGGGGCGAGCACTGTGACCGCGTCGAGCTAAGAGCCGCGTCTGAGTCGAGCTTTCCTGGCAAGCGCATCTATTGGGGGGCGTAAGGTAGTGATCCATAGAAACCTTTCGAAGTAATGTACGTCCATTCTAGGCAAGGAGGAAACCCATGGACCGCAGGGATTTCATAAAGCGTTCATTCATGGCGACTGCTGCTTCCGCGTGCTCGTCCTTGTTTCCACTTCCGGCATTGGCGAGTGCCGGCCCCAAGCGCATTTTGGTTCTCGGGGGCACCTCGTTCCTAGGCCCGGCTGTTGTCGAGGCGGCAGTAGCGGAGGGGCATACCGTTACACTGTTCAATCGTGGCATTACCAATCCAGAGCTGTTTCCACACCTGGAAAAGCTCAGAGGATTCCGCAGTAGCGATGCCGGAGACCAGGATTTGTCTTCGTTAGCACGGAGACACTTCGACGTGGTGGTGGACGTATGGCCGAACGAACCTGCCATGGTCGCCTCGGCAGCGGAATTTCTGAAGGACCGTGCTCGGCATTATCTGTATGTCTCCTCGGTCGCTGCGTACGACGGCAAAGAGTTCACCAGGGCGGGTATCGAGGAGAATGCTCCTTTAGAACCCTGGGACGGTCCGGGACGGAAATACAACCGGGGCAAGGCGGAAAGCGAAAGACGGCTGCACGCGATTCTCGGCGAGCGACTCACCATCGTGCGGCCAGGTCCGATCAAAGGAGATCGCGATACCACTCCGGACTTGTTGGCCTGGTTAATCCGTGCGCAAAACGGAGGCCGCCACATCGGTCCTGGCGACGGCAGCGATCCTGTTGAAATGGTGGACGTAAAGGATGTAGCCCGATTCCTGGTGCTTGCGATTGACCGCTCCTTTTATGGGACCTTTAATTTGACCGGAAGGGCCATGACTTTTCGCGAGTTCCTGAATGCCTGCAAGGCGGTGACGCGATCTGATGCCGAATGGGTGTGGGTTCCGCAAGACTTCTTGCATGAGCATCAGCTTGAAACGGACTTCGCGTTGAACTTATTCGCAGGGAATTTTCCCTTCTGGCGCCCAACCGGGGCGCACCCGGGCCTCTATCAGGTCAGCAGCGAAAAAGCCCTTCGCACAGGATGGCAAACGAGAGCATTTGAGGAGACTGCCCTGGATTGTCTGACTTATTTCCGCTCGCAAAGTGACACCTTGGACTGGACTGACTACCTTTCTGCAGAAAAGGAGAAGCAAGTCCTCGATGCCTGGGAGCATCGCTCTTCGTGATCACCTCATCCGAACGGCGGGAAAGAGACGGACGACTGATGGCGCGTGACTTTGGCGGACTGCTAAGCCAGAACCGCTTGGTACTCCTCGTATGCGCCCTTGAAGTCAGTAAGTTTGTGGTCCGCTTCGAAGTGCCAGATCCTGGTGGCGACTTCGTCGATCAGATCGTGGTCATGCGTCACTAGCAGGACCGTTCCCTGATAGCGCTGCAGCGCGATGTTGAGAGCGTTGATGGACTCCAGGTCCAAGTGGTTGGTGGGCTCATCGAACACTAGAACATTCGGCTTTTGCAACATGAGCTTGCAGAAAAGTAGTCGCGCGGCTTCGCCTCCGGATAGAACGTCGGTGTGCTTGAGGGCATCCTCGCGCGGAAACAGCATTTGACCCAGCAGGCCGCGAATTTCTTCATGAGCGGCGGAAGGGTCCCACTGGTGCAGCCATTCGAAGGCTGTCATCCCGCCTTCGATCAGGGCCCTGTGGTCCTGGGCGAAGTATCCGACTGCGGCCTCGTGTCCCCAAATTACTTTTCCGCTGGTGAGAAATGGTCCGTCGTAGCCGCTGGTTTTGCGCAGTTCGGCGTCGGGGACGGTGGGAGAATTTGCCAGCAGAGCGTTCAGGAGAGTGGTCTTGCCGGCGCCGTTGCGACCCATTAATGCAATTTTTTCTCCCCGCATTACGCTGGCGGTGAAGCTTCGGATGACTTGAGTTTTGCCGTAAGATTTCGTGACGCCTTCGAGCTCAAGAATGTGTTTTCCAGACGGACGCCTCTGTTCGAATTTTAAGAATGGGCGTTGGATATTCGACTTGGCAAGTTCCGTTACCTGCAGGCGCTCGACTTCCTTGCGCCGCGACTGAACCTGACTGGAGCGGGTTCCGGCCGAGAACCGTGCGATGAATTCGTTGAGCTGTGCAATTTTCTTTTCGCGCTGCGCATTTTGTCCCTCGATCTGCGAGCGGATCTGCGTCTTCGCGACCACCATGTCGTCATAGGTGCCGGTATAGGTGATGATGGTTTGGTAATCGATGTCGGCGATGTGAGTACAAATGCTGTTGAGAAAATGGCGATCGTGGGAGATCACGATCAGCACGCCATCATAGTTATTCAGAAAGCCTTGCAGCCAATGGATCGAGTCGAGGTCGAGGTGGTTTGTGGGTTCGTCGAGCAGTAACGCGAGCGGATGTCCGAACAGGGCCTGTGCAAGCAGGACGCGAACTTTTTGTCCGCCTTGGAGTTCGCCCATTTTTCGCGCGTGCAGTTCGTCGGGAATGTCGAGCCCTTGCAGCAGGATCGCCGCGTCGCTTTCCGCGGTGTAGCCGTCTTCTTCGCCGACGATGCCTTCCAACTCGCCAAGCTTCATTCCGTCTTCATCCGTGAGTTCAGGCTTGGAATGGATGCGGTCGCGCTCTTCCATCGCTGCCCACAGGCGCTTGTTGCCCATCATCACGGTGTCGATGACGCGGTAGGCATCGAAGGCAAACTGGTCCTGGCTCAGCACGCCGAACTTTTTCGGGCGGACGACAGTTCCCTTCTGCGGGTCGAGTTCGCCGGTCAGGAGACGCATGAAGGTTGTTTTGCCGGCGCCGTTCGGCCCGGTCAGACCATAGCGTTTGCCCGGCGTGAAGGCCGTCGATACATCTTCAAACAGAACTTTGGCGCCGTAGCGCATGGAAACGTTGCTAACTGAAATCATGATTTCTCAAGGGAACTGCGGAAAATTTGCCCAAAATGGCGGGGACGCAGCTGCTGTCATTAGGATATCACGACGGCCCGTCCGGTTCGTCGAACACGTGATTCCAACGCAATCGAAGGTCACGTGTTGGCCTTTTCTAGGCTAAATACTTATCGCATCTATTTCCAGCTGGTTTACATCTGCCTCGCACGTACCTCGCTGAAGTTCAGCCTTTTTTCTGTTCGAGCTCAGCCCACCGGGCATAAAGCTCATCTGCGACTTTCTGAGCTTCGTCCATTTCGGCGTGTGCACGTAAGAGGCGGGGACCGTCGCTTGCGATTGCGGGATCCTCGAGCCGGGCACGCTTCTCTTGCAGTACTTGCTCGGCTTCGGCGACGTGCTGTTCGATGGTTGCATATTCGCGCGCTTCCAGATACGACAGCTTTTTCTTCGCCGCGACGCGCTCGGCGACAATCGTTTCACGACGAGGTTGGTTGCCGCTTGACCGAGGAGACTTCGCTGGCTGCTTTCGCGGTGCTTGCCAAGACTCCCATTGGGAATAGTCCGCAAAACTTTCGGCGCTGCCAAGCCCGTCGAGACCAAGCACGATGGTTGAAACGCGGTCGAGCATATAGCGGTCATGCGTGACCAGGACCAATGCGCCGCGATACTCGAGCAGGCTCTCTTCCAGAATTTCAAGGGTGGGAATGTCGAGGTCGTTGGTGGGCTCGTCCAGGAGGAGCACATCGGCGGGCTGGAGCATGAGCTGCGCAATCAGCACACGGGCGCGTTCGCCTCCCGACAGCCGGCCGATGGGTTGATTGAGCTGCTCGCCGGTGAACAGGAATCTTGCCGCCCACGATGCAACATGAGTCACGCGGTCCTGATAAATCACCGAATCGCTGTCTGGGGCGAGGGCGCGGCGCAGAGTTACATCCGGATCGAGTTGGCGAGTTTGATCGAAATACACGATTCGCAGCCAGTCGGCTCGGCGAATTTCCCCGGCGCTCGAGGTTAATTCTCCCCGGAGCAGGCGGAGGAGCGTGGTCTTGCCGCTGCCGTTCGGCCCGACGAGGCCTACTCTCATCCCGGCGGTGATCACGAAGTTAAGCCCGGTGAAAAGTGTGCGGTCGTCAATCTCGTAAGCGACGTCTCTCAGTTCAACCAGCTGTTTGGTTTTTCGGTCGGTGGCGGCAAAATCGATGTCGGCGGTTGCGGTGCGGGTTCTCAGGTTCAGGTCCGCGAGTTCATTCATCAGGTCGCTGGCCTTGTCGATGCGGGCCTTGGATTTGCGGGTCCGGGCTTTGGCTCCGCGACGCAGCCATGCGATTTCATTGTGCACCAAATTTTCCAGCGCTTCCTGCCGTTTTGCTTGCGAATGCAAAAATTCTTCCTTCTTTTCCAGAAACGTGGAGTAGTTTCCGCGGACGCGAAGCAGTCCATCCGGATACGTGCGATTGAGTTCGGCCATCTCGGTGGCGACGTTTTCAAGAAAGTAGCGGTCGTGACTGACCACCACGCAGGCGAATGCGGCGTCTTGCAGTAGGGCCTCGAGCCACTCGATTCCTGCCAGGTCGAGATGATTTGTCGGTTCATCGAGCAGCAGGATATCCGGCGACTGAACCAGCGCTTCGACGATCGCCAGACGTTTTTGCCAGCCTCCCGACAACGCCGCTGCGGGTGTTTCGAGTTGGTCAAAGCCGGCGCGGCCAAGGGTTTCGGCGAAGCGAGTGCCGCGCTCGGTCGCGGACACCGCAGCGCGGTCCAGCGCTTTCTCGACCACGGAACGCACTGTGGCGTCCGACGCGAATTTCGATTCCTGCAGCACGCTGGTCAGCCGGACGCGTTTGCGAACCGCGATTTCGCCGCTATCCAGACTTTCGTCGCCGGCTAGAATTCGAAGCAGCGTGGATTTCCCCGAACCATTCGGACCGATGAGCCCAATGCGATTGCCCTCGGAAACGGTAAAGGAGATATTTTGAAAAAGCAGAGTTGATCCAAACGATTTCGAAATACCCTGCGCATTGATAATCGGTGGCAAGGACTTGTGACCTAATTCCTTTCGCTGTTGGAAAACCTGGTGGACCGGTTCGGCGCGGACTTTTTCGCAGACTATTAAGGTTGCGATATCGACTCGAACTCGGGGTCCTTCCTGGCTAACTCGATTATCGCGATTTCCGGGGGACAGTTGTAGCGCACTGGCAACAGCGAGCAACCAACGCCCGCGCACGTATAACCGAGCATGCTGCCATGCTGCCACACCCCTTGCCTGTAATATCTTGGACAATCGGCGTTGCTGAGAATGCTTCCGATGAACGGCAGGCGGATCTGTCCGGCGTGAATGTGACCGCAGAGACAGAGATGGACACCCGCAGTAGCAGCCTCGTCAAATATTTCCGGCGAGTGAGCAAGCAGAATCTTGAAGGCATCCTCAGGCACACTTTCGAGAGCGCCATCGAGGTCGTCAAAACCATAGCAGTGCGGATCATCCACGCCAACTAGCCAGAGGCTGCTTCCAGCTCTCGTTATCTCGATTGCTTCATTGATCAGCATGCGCACGCCTAGCTTCTCAATCTCGCCGGCCATGTCGGACTCGTCGTGATTGCCCATGACAGCAGCGACGCCGTGGCGGGCTTGCACGCTCGACAGAATCGTCCGCAGGCGCGGATAGACTGCATCGCATGGTCCCACGAGCTCGAAGCGGTAGTCTCCGGTCATGACGCACAGGTCGGCGGGTAAGTCCGCAATGAGATCCGCTACGATCTCGGCCAGGCCGTCCATGCCATCGATGTGCAGGTCTGCCAGTTGCAGGATTCGAAAACCGTCAAAGCTGGCCGGCAGGCCTGGGAATTCCAGGCGCAGAAACCGCACGACCGGTTGCAAAGCGTTACGGATTCCGCGCGAGTAGATTCCCGCAATCTTCAAAAGGGTGCGCAGGATGGGGCGCGCGATGCGCTCGCGCATTACAAGCGAATCTTTGTGGGCGTGCTTCCATTGGCCTGAGCACATGGCCGCTTCAATGGCTCGGCGAGGCGCGAGGCGCTTTTCCAGATCGTGGGTTACTTCAAATTCGCTGTTGATCATCGGTATCTGATGAGTACGCTCGCGTCGCACGCTTGGCGGACGCGCGAAGACTATCTCGAGGTTTGGTGGACCTGGTCGGGTTCGAACCGACGACCTCTTCCATGCCATGGAAGCGCGCTCCCAACTGCGCCACAGGCCCACTGAGGAAGAACTAATGATCCGGCGAGGGAATCCGGACCCGATGAATCAATTCTCGCTTACCAGGTGAGGTTAGTCAAACCCTGCGCTGACAGGAATCGAATCGTGTTTCTGTGCACCTCCTCAATTTTACGAAAACTTCGAAAATGGATATGCTGGGGGCGAGTGACCACCTCATGAAACTTTGCCCGGCTTGCGGTTGGCGGTATTGGGTGTTGCCTTTTCTAGTGGCTGCGGCCACGGCCCAGGTGGCGTCTTCGCCTGCGCCCGCGGCTTCAGCGCCGCCGGTTCCTTATGCCTCCGTCAGTCAACTGAACTTGATGCTGTCGCAGTTGGAGCAGGTGGCGCAGACGACGCAGGTGGATCTGGCCAAGTTGCGAATCGAAAAATGGAAGACCGATTCGAACACCAAGCGCGGCACCCAGGCGGACGTTGAATCCATTCAGCGCAACTTGCAAATGGCCCTTCCGGAAATCATTGGTGAACTGCGAGCTTCTCCGGAAAACATCGCGACTACTTTCAAACTTTACCGGAATCTTGATGCGCTTTATGACGTGTTCGGCCCGGTGGTCGAGTCGGCTGGAGCCTTTGGTTCGAGGGATGAATTCCAGTCGGTGCAGAACGATCTCAGTTCCCTGGAGCGGTCGCGGCGAGCGCTGGCTGAACGGATGGAGGCGCTGGCGGGCGCGAAAGAGGGAGAACTGACGCAACTGCGAACGCAGGTTCGGGATCTGAAGGCGGCGGCGACGACCCCGCCCACGCCTCCCAAGAAAGTGGTGGTGGACGATACCGAGCCGCCCAAGAAGCCCGTGAAGAAAAAGACGGTGCCGAAACCCCCGAAGCCGAGTACACCGGCTACGACGCAGGCACCGAGTACGACTACCGCGCCTCCGCCACAACCTCAGGCTCCACAGCAGTAGTCGAACCTCGTTTATCGAAGCAAAGCTGCGGGCGAGGGCGCCCGCGCCACACCGTCAGCTCCGCCTGAAATGGGTATCCCCCCTCCCCCCTCGATCTTTTGGAATCATGGGTTTACGGGCGGACTACCATCAAAATCTTTGAGGAATAAGGACTTATAGGCAAAATATTCCAGAATAAGCACTTAGCCTGACGCCCTCAGTGCCAAAACGGTTTGCTTTTAAATTGTCAAAGAGCTAATAAGCCGGATTTATAGAATATCTTATTGGCGTGGGCGTGGTCAACGGTATCAGGTGCTGGAGGTAAACGACCGGAAAGAAAGACCGCGAAAGGCTCGCCGCTGATCACGTGGAGCTTTGTTCCTCCGCGTCGCTGAAATTCTAGTTCTCACGCACACGCTGAAGCGGTGACTCTGATACGACTCCTGCCGAGCTTTGCTGGGGAGCCCGGACGAGGGCGTCCGGGGCTACGTGTGCCACGGGCGTTGGATGCGCCCGGCGAGCTTCGCTCGTGATCTTCGCTTAGATTGAGTAACTAGTGACCTCCGTAACTTGGGGTTGGAACTCGCAAGGGGTGTTCGGGGTCTATAGCTGAAGGGCGAGTTTAGGGTTTTAGGGCGGGCTTCGTTGGGGAGGATGGGTCGAATTTTGGCGGAAGCTTGCGGCCGAAAAGCACCTATAATGGAGGTTGCGCCATGAGGGTGATGGCGGGAGCGACCACTGTGGGTGATTTGGCGGGAGCAATCGGTATCCGGACTCAGGAGGCTGCGATCGTGGCTGAGCTGAAGGCTGGATCGGAGGAAGCGTACGCCTGGCTTATTGGCGAATTCCATCAACCGATCTACAGCCTGGTTTACCGGATGGTCGCCGATTCAGCGGATGCGGCGGACACAACCCAAGAGGTGTTCTTGAAAATTTTCCGCGGGATGAAACATTTCCATGGAGAATCCAGTCTGAAGACGTGGATTTATCGGATTGCGGTGCATGAAGCATCGAACCGGCGGCGCTGGTGGTTTCGACATAAGTCGAAGGAAACATCGATCGAGCCGGCGGGAATGTCGACAGAATCGGGCGTGGCTTCGGCTATAAAGGATTCGCTGGTGGATGGTGCTGACTCGCCATTCGAACGGGTTGCGCACGAGGAAGTTCGGGCACGGGTTGAAGAAGAATTGCGAAAGGTTTCCGAGCCGTACCGTACGACGCTGATTCTTCGCGATCTTGAGGAAATGTCGTACGAGGAGATTGCGGAAGT
>Ga0187818_10000284_pt1 | contig 17200 bp, 18 predicted proteins | sample NC_wetland_sal_i_14_FD_130581 | JGI IMG/M metagenome (GOLD analysis project Ga0187818, IMG submission 130581) | Wetland sediment microbial communities from Neuse River Estuary, North Carolina, USA - SO4_3 | ecosystem: Environmental > Aquatic > Freshwater > Wetlands > Sediment | place: USA... | reverse complement strand
TTCTCGTCCACCCCGGCGGGCACGACAACGGCGCCAGCAGCGTCATCGACGCCGCCTATCGCTTCGTGCGCCACGAGCCCGGGGTCGATGTCGTGCTGTTCGGCACCGGCGATCAGGCGCATCTGCGCAGCAACATCGCCTCGATCCTGAAGCCGCCCTTGCCTGCTTCCGATCGGGCCCGGCTCGCGGAGCTGTTCGGCCATCTCGTCGGGGTCGGGCTCGACGCGCCGCATCTCTCGCGTTCCGGCCGCGTCACCCGCGGCTAGGCGCGCAATCCGCTCGCCGCCAGCACCATGCGCTCGGCCGCGCGCATTTGCGCGCGGGCGCGGAAGCCGAGCCGTATGGTCAACGCCGTCGCCACGACGCCGAGACCCAGCGCCAGGCCCAGCCACAAGCCGATGGCGCCGAAACCGAGCGGAAACGCGAGCAGCCAGCCGCCGGCAAATCCGATCGCCCAATACCCGATCGCGGCAATCAGCATCGGAATTGCGGTGTCGCGATAGCCGCGCAGCGCGCCCGCCGCGATCACCTGGACGCCGTCGAACACCTGAAATACCGCGGCGATCATGAAGAGCTGAAGCGCGAATGCGACGATGCCGTCATTCGCCGGATCCGCGAGATCGAGATAGGCGCCGGCCAGGGTGCGCGGCGCCGCCCACAGCAGCATCCCGGTCATCGCCATGAATGCGGCGCCGAGCGCCACCGCGACGAACCCGGCGCGGCGCGCCGCCGCCGGCGCGCCGAGGCCGAGCTGAAAGGCGACCCGCACCGTCGCCGCCTGGCCGATCCCGAGCGGCACCATGAAAGAAAGCCCGGCGACGTTGAAGACAAGTTGATGCGCACCCAGCGCGTCGGCGCCGAGCAGGCCCATCAGCACCCCGGTCGTGACGAAGACCCCGATCTCCAGGCCCAAGAGCGCGCCGATCGGCAGCCCGAGCCGCAGGATCCGGGGGATCTCGGCGAGCACCCGGACGGCCATCCTGACCGGCACCTGGGTCGGCGTCGCCATCATGTAGCCGGCGAAAGAGAACAGCATCAGCCACTGGACGATGGCGCTCGCCCCGCCCGCGCCGGCGCTGCCCCAAGCGGGCATGCCAAAGTGCCCGAAGACGAGACTCCAGGTGAGCGCGGCGTTGAGCGGGATGGCACAGAGCGGGATCACCATGACGATCCGCGTGCGAAACGCCGCGACCAAGAGGAAGCGCAGCACGGCAAACCCGAGAAACGCCGGCGCGCCCCAGCGGATCACCCGCAGAAAGCGCCCGATCTCGGCGGCCAGCGCGGGATCATAGCCGAGCGCGGCGAGCAAAGAGGGGATCACCGTCAGGATCGCGATGACCGGCGCCGCCAGCACCGCCGCGATGATCAGGCCGGCGCCGGCGACCCGCCCGGCCGTCGGGTGGTCCTCGGCGCCGATCGCATGCGCCGCCAACGGCGCCACCGCCGTCAAGACGCCCTGGCACAGCATCAGAAGCGTCGCGTAAAGCGCCGAACCGAGCCCCGCCGCCGCGAGCGGCACCGCGCCCAAATGCCCGACGATCAGCGTATTGGTCACCTGCATCGCCATCTGCGCCAGATTGGCGCCAGCCAGCGGCGCCGCGACGGCAAGCGTCGCACGAACCTCCGCGGCGATGGGCGAGCGCTCGATGGCCATGATCAGCGGAGATTACCGGACTTCACGGTCTCTCGCTGCTTCCTCGTCCACCATTACCGAGGCGCGCGCCACATCATCCCCAATGACGTGCCGCCGACCCGGTTCGGGACGCCTGACCCCGGCACGAGGCGAAACCCAAGGCGCTCGTAGAGGCGGCGCGCCGGATTGTCGTGCCGGACATTGAGGCAGAGACCGACGCCGCGCCGACATCCGGCGAGATGAGCGGCGACAAAAGGCACGGCTTTTGCCGCGCCGATATTGGGCTCATAGGCCGCGATTGCCAGAAAGCGCCAGAGAATGTCCAAGTCGTCCTGGGTTGCCGGTCTGATCAGGATTGCTGTCTCATGTCTCGCCATCGACCACCTCCAACGACACGATCTCGTCCGGCTCGCCGCGGTAGATGATCAGGCTGACCGTCTCCGTGCCGATAAAGGCGCTGTGCGGCTGGCCTTCGGGGTTCAGCGTGTAGCCGCCCGCGGAGCGCGCCGGCGCGCCGGTTTTGGTGGCGCGGCCGCCTTCGAGGTTGAAGACATGCTCGTCGGAGAGCGCGATCGCGACGATCTTGATCAGCTTGCCCGGCGGTGGCGAGAATTTGCCGAGCCAGGCGATACCGCCACCCGCGGCCCGGCGGTCGCTGAGGATCTTCAGCTGCACGATGTCTCGGCCGTCGTAAACCGCGCCCGGACCGTAAAAATTCACGCCCGAAACCCATTCGGCGCGCGACAGATCGACATGCGTGGACACCATCTTTTCCTCCATCCCACACTTGGTCCGGAGAGGCTAACAGGCCCCTACTGACAGCGTCCTGTCAGGAGAGATTCGCCCGCGCGAGAGCCCGATCCGTCTATACTGCCGCACCTTTCCCCTCCCGCGGGCTTGACCCGCGGGTCCACGTCTTTGTCGGCCGCGAGACGTGGATGGCCGGGTCAAGCCCGGCCAAGGGGCGAGTAGGGCGATTCAACTCCCTGGGATAACGCCAGAGCCGATGCGCCGCGCCGATCGCCTGTTCGACATCATCCAAAGGCTGCGCGCCGTGCCGCGCCCGCTGACCGCCGCCGCGCTCGCCGACCAGCTCGAGGTGACGGCCCGCACCATCTATCGCGATATCGCGGCGCTGCAGGCGAGCCGCGTCCCGATCGAGGGCGCGCCCGGTATCGGCTATGTGCTGCGCCGCGGCTTCGACCTGCCGCCCTTGATGTTTAATTCGGACGAGATCGACGCGATCGCGGTCGGCGCGCGCCATGTCCGCCGCCTGCGCGACCCCAAGCTGCAACAGGCCGCCGACAGCGTCCTCGCCAAGGTGACCGCGGTCCTCCCCGAGATGCTGCGCGGCCATCTCGCCGAGCCGCCGTTTTACGTCTCGGAGGGCAGCGCTCGGCCCCCCACCGGCGTCGACCTCGCCGAGGTTCGCGGTGCGATCCACCAAGCGCGCAAGATGTCGATCGACTATTGCGATGAGCAGGGCCGGCGGACGCAGCGCACGATCTGGCCGATCGCGATGGCCTATTACGTCGATGTCAGCCTGATCGGCGCCTGGTGCGAGCTCCGCAACGACTTCCGCAGCTTCCGCGTCGACCGCATCCAGAGCTCCCGCCTCCTCGACGAGCATTTCTCGCCCGAGCACGGCCGCCTCGCCGCCGCCTGGTTCGCCCTCAGCAAGGAAGCGCCCGGCACCCCGACGTGAAGCGCCGGGCGTCGCAGAGCCTCTTTTCGCCTATTCTTCTTGTCGTACCGGCGAAAGCCGGTATCCAGGGCGGAAATGAGGCTCGGCTTTTGCCGGGATTCCCCTCGTTGCCGGCAGAGCGACGCTAAAATTGCCATAATTGTGTGCAGTAATCTTCCCTTCAGCAACGTAAATAACGTAATTAAGGGGCTCTGGAGGCATCAATGTCCGATACGCAATCAGTGGATTCGCAACTTCGGCCACGCGGCCGGCCGTGGGTCAAGGGGCAGTCCGGCAATCCCGCCGGGCGGCGGCCGGGGTGCCGCAACAAGGCGACGCGCGCCGCCGAGATGTATCTCGACGGCGAGGCCGAGGGGCTCATCCGGTTGGCGGTCGAGCAGGCGTTCGCCGGCGACCCGACGGCGATGCGGCTCTGCCTCGCCCGCACGGTCGCGCCGCGGCGCGAGCGCCCGGTCGCAATCGCGCTGCCGCCGATCCGCACCGCCGCCGACATCGCCCCGGCGATCGACGCCATTGCCGGAGCGCTCACCAAGGGTCTGATCACCACGGGCCAGGCGGCCGAGTTGGCGCAGGTGCTCGACACCTTCGTGCGTGCCGTCGACGCGGTCGAGTTCGAGCGGCGCCTGACGCTGCTCGAAAACGGGCGTGCCCCGGGGCCGTAAGGCGCGGCTGGTCCGGTTGGGGGCGCGCCTCAATCATGCCGCGGCGGCCGAAATCCACGAGCGCTCGCGCCTGCGGGCGATTGCCGTGATCGGCGCGGCCGTCCGCGTTGCGCTCGAGGGCGAGGGCATCGACCCGGCGCGCGCTTCCCAACTGCGCGAGGCCGAACTGGCCGAAGCGGCGCTCGCCGCGCTCCCCGACACACCGGAATTGCGAGAGGAGGACAACGACTACACCGCCCTCGGGCCGGAAGGTGACCCGGGCGCGCTCGACGCGTTCCTCGCCGAGACGCAGCGCCGGGCGCGGCGCTACGAGGCCGATTGCGAGATCGATCTCGCCGCCGCACCGCTCGCCGATCTCCTCGCCTGGTGCATCGCGCGGGGCGCGCTCACGCTGCAGCAGGCCACCAGCGAAAACCTGCTGCTGATCTGCTGCAGATCGCCGGATGGATCGCGCGAGGCGACATCGGCCGACCCGGATTCATCGAGCAAAACCATGGACTTGGATCAGACCAATCGACCCGACACAACCGGAGCGCGAGAGATTTGCTGCTAATTTCTTGCAGCTTCAGCGGAGAGGATGAATGACCCAACCGCGAGTTGAGGCACCTCGCTCGTTGTCATACCGGCGAAGGCCGGTATTTACGGCAGGGGTGGATCCCGGCCAGAGTTTATCCTCGGGCCGGCCGGAGGCCGGACCCGTGGGCCGGGATGACGAGATCGGGCCGCTAGAGCCATATCCGGTTTGATTGAAGCATCCCATCCCGTCGCCCCCACGAAAGCGGGGGTCCAGGGGCAGCGGCATAGCGGTTGCCCTGGGTTCCCGCTTTCGCGGGAATGACGAGCCAAATGATTCAATCTGCCCAGATGACGCTCTAGCTCAGCGCCACCTCGAAGCCGCGCTTGGTGCCGGGGCGCGCCATCATCGTCTCGTACCAGCGCTTGACGTTGGGGTATTGGGCCAGGTCGACCTGGTGGCGCTCGTGCCGCCAGGCCCACCCGAGGATCGCGAAATCGGCGATCGATACCTCATTGCCGGCTGCGAACGGCACATCGCCCAGGCGCTTATTAAAGACGCCGTAGAGCCGGTGCGTCTCTTTCATGTAGCGTTCGAGCCCGTAGCGGCGGTCGGCTTCGTCCTTCACCTGCAGAAAATGGTGGACCTGGCCGGGCATCGGTCCAAACCCGCCCATCTGCCACATCAGCCATTCGAGCACCGGCACCTGGCGCCGCAGATCGCCCTTCGGCCAGAATTTGCCGGTCTTCTCGCCAAGATAGATGAGGATCGCGCCCGATTCGAAAACGCTGATCGGCGCGCCGCCCGGGCCGTCGCTGTCGATGATCGCGGGGATCCGGTTGTTCGGGCTGATCCGCAGGAACTCGGCGCCAAACTGCTCGCCCTTGCCGATGTTGACCGGCTTTACCGTGTAGGCCAGCCCCATCTCCTCGAGCGCGACGCTGATCTTGCGGCCGTTTGGCGTGTTCCAGGTCCAGAGTTCGATGCTCATCGGCGGGGTCTCCCGTGGGGGCAAAGCGGGGCCGCATCCTTACCGCGATGCCGCCCCATCGCAAGCCGCATTCGCCGCTTATGGCGCCGATGCCCGGCGTGGCCTACGATCCCCCTGCAACCCCATTCGACCCGAGAGGTGGACCCCCATGGCCGCTGACCCGAACCGCGTGATCCTGACCGGCGAAAACCCGTTCATTCGCCTCAGCGCCGCCAATGGCGGGCCGGTCACCACCAATGCCAGCTATTGGCGCATCATCACCTGCCCGGCCGGGCCCGGGCACGTGCTCTATCTGAAGAGCGAGCTGACCGATAATCGCTGGCGCATCTATTCCGACAACATCGCGATGGCGCGCTGGCTGCAGGGAACGGTGCAGGGCATGCTGAATGCCGAGACCGCCGACACGGCGATCCCGGTCACCGACGCCGAGTTCGCCAAGTCGGGCGACCCCCGGTATTTCTGGACCGAGAGCCTCATCGCGCATGACGAGGAAATCACCCTCACCTGGTACGAGATCGGCGATCCGCTCTTGATCCACACCAATCCGGGCGAGGGCGGCCGCAAATATGGGGTGTCCACGCTCCTCATCCCCTCGCTCGGCGCCCGCCTTGCGCGCAACGGCGTTGAAGCCGCCGGCAAGCCCTGGCCGATGGACCGCGAGGGCCGCCCGTTCAGCACCTGCGCGCTGGCGTTCTCGGAAAGCTGGACCGAGCCGCGGTAGCGAACGTCCACTCCCTCTCCGCCCCCGGGGGCGGAGAGGGGAAATCGGCTCAGTCGACCGCGATGCCCTTGCGGGCGATAAACTCGGGGAAGGCCTCTCTGGCCTTGGCGTTGCGCATAATTTCGGTCGTGTACCGCCGCTCCTCGTCCCATTGCGCTTCGAGGTCCTGCGTCATCTGCTTCAAGAGCAGCGCCTTGACGCCGATGACCGCTTCCCGGTTGTTGCCGGCAATCGTGCGCCCCAATTCCATCGTCTTGGCGCGCAGCTCGGCGCGCGGCACGAGATGGTTGAGGAGGCCGATGCGATAGGCCTCCTCGGCCTCGACGACCCGCGCCGAAAACAACAGCTCCTTGGCGATCGGCCAGCCGACCTGGTTGGGCAGGGTCCAGGTGCTGTTGATCCGGCCGTAGGCCGCCGCGAGAAAGCGGAACTTGCTGTCCTCGCAGCCGATCCGCATGTCGAGCGAGGAGGCGAGCACCGCCGCGCCGCCAAAGGCCAGCCCGTTCATCATCCCGATGTTCGGCTTTTTCGACATGCTGATGTCGAGGTAGCCGCGCCGGGTCCGCATCCGGTCGAGCTCGTCGTCGGAGTAGCGGCGATCGTCCTCGAGCTGCTCGTGGATGTCGCCGCCGGCGGAAAAGGCGCGGCCTTCGCCGGTCAGCACGATGCAGCCGACCGCATCGTCGGCGTCCAGGCGCTGCACCGCCTCGTGCATCTCGCTGACGAGGCGGCGGTTCATCGCGTTGAGCTTCTCGGGCCGGTTCAGCGTGATGACGCCGACGCCGTCCTCGATGTCAACCAGGATGTGCTCGTAGCTCATGGCTTTTCTCCTTCAGCGCACGACATCGCCCCAGACGACGTAGCGCTGGCGCGACCGCGGTTCACGGCCCTCTTCGACCATGCGCCTTGTCTGCGCGGCGACCAGGTCGGTCAGCGGATCACCCGCCACGCTGACCAGCCCATGCCGGGCGAGCAGCGCCTCGATCTCCTCGCGCGGCCGGCCGTCATAGAACGGCAGCCGGTCGCCGATCGCGGCGTATTCGGGGCTGGTGCGGGCGTTTTCGCGCTGCGGCGGCGCCGCGGCCTCGTTGTATTGCGCGCCGTCGACGATCGCCAGTCGCCCGCCCGGCCGCAGTACCCGGATCCATTCGTCGATCGCCGCCTCGGGATGCGGCAGGGTCCACAACACATGCCGGCTGATCACCAGGTCGAAGCTGGCGGGCGGAAAGGGCAATTGCTCGGCATCGCCTTCCTCGAAGCGGACCGAGAGGCGTTGCGCCGCTGCCTTGCGGCGGGCCTCGGCGAGCATCGCCGGGGCGAAATCGATACCGCTGACCCGGTGGCCGCGCGCCGCCAATTCGAGGCTGAGGAACCCGGTGCCGCAGCCGGCGTCGAGCGCGTCCAACGCTCGGCCGGAGGGGGCGACCAGATCGAGGATGCGGTCCCACGCCGCGCGCTCGGCCGCGCTGCCGATCGAATGGCCGAAATCCTCGTCGAAATGCGGGGCCCGGCGGTCCCAATGCGCGGCGACCTGCTGCTTGACCGGGTCGGTTTGGGCCGCGCTCATTTCAGCCCCACCACTTCGGCGAGCGCTTCGAGCTGCTCGCCATATCGGGAGACCGGGTTCAACAGCAAATGATTGGCGCCCATCGCGATAACCTCCTCGAGCCGCTCCTTCACCTGTTCGGGCGTGCCGTGAATGCCGCAGAGGTCGGTGCCGGGCGGATTGCGGTACACATCGGTAAACCAGCGCAAGAGCTCTCGCCGCGCCACCTCCGGTCGCTCGTCGACCGCCATGAAGATGCGCTTCGACACCGGGAAACTCGTCGGATCGCGCCCGCGTTCTTCGAGTGCCGCCCGCAGGATCGGTACCGAGGTAGCGAAATCGGCGATGCGCGAGCCGCCCGAGCCCATCCAGCCATCGGCGATCGACGCGGTGCGGCGGATGGCATTGGGGTGGCCGACCCCCATCCAGATCGGTGGGTGCGGCTTTTGCACCGGCTTCGGAGCCATCGTCTCGTTTGCGAGATGGTAGAACCGGCCCTCGTAGCTGACTGTCTCCCGCGTCCACAGCGCCTTGATGACGTCGAGTTCTTCTCGGAAGCGGCTAACCCGGCCTTCCTGCGACACCTCGAACTGGCGGTAGTGGTGCTCGCGGCCGATGCCGACCCCGAGAATGGCTCGGCCGTTGCTCATGTAATCGAGGCAGGCCCATTGGTGCGCCACCATCAGCGGGCTGTGGATCTGCAGCACGACGACCGATGCGCCGAGGCGGATCGTGCTGGTCACCGCCGCCGCATAGGTCAGCACGACGACCGGGTCGAAGCAGAACACATGGTCGAGCGTGTTCTCGGTCACCCACAGATCGCGAAACCCGAGCGCCTCCGCCCGCGTCGCGACCTGGCGCACCGCCGCGACGTCGATCGGCTCTGGCGCACGATGAGGCAGCGCCACGCCAAACGGAATCCGGTCTTTCAAAGCCATTCAGCCGTCCTTTTTGGAGCAGCCTCATTCCCGCGAAGGCAGGAATCCAGGGCTGGCGCTCTCGCTGTTGCCCTGGACCCCCGCTTACGCGGGGGTGACGGCGGCAGGCCTGCTATACCTTCTCGATCAGCTCCATTTGGGCGCCGTCGGGCGCTTCGATAAAGGCGACGTGGCGGCCGTTGTTGAACTGCTCCAGCATGATGTGCGCGCCGTTGCCCTTCAGCTTGGCGATCGCCCCGGCATAGTCGTCGGTCTGTACGGCGATGTGCTCGATCCCCATCATCTGCTTGCGGTTCTGGGCGGCGCTGATCGTCGTGACGTTGAGCTGCAGCCCGTGCAGGTTGAGCTGGATATTGCCGTTGGGGGCCTCGTTCTTCATCGTCGCGCCGAAATTGTCGATATAGAACTGCGCCGTCTTCTTGGGGTCGTACGTCTTGATATGGACGTGCCCGATTTCCATGGCCATGCTCGTCTCCTCCGGTTGGATCGCTGACATTCGCGGACCAAGCTTGGCAGCACAGAGCGGCGAACTCAACCACATGAGTGAAGGAGGAAGGCGATGAGCGCCGCGCGCGATCTGGCGAATTTTCTCACCAGCACCACTGCCGCAGACCTGCCGCCGCAAGCCCTTGACCATGCGGCGATGCTGATCGCCAGCACACTGGCCAGCGCGGCGATGGGCTCGGGGCTCGAGTCGGCCGGAATTGTCAAAGACATGGCGAAGAGCCTCGGCGGCAGCCCGCGTGCCTCGGTATGGTTTGACGCCGGAGCCAAGCTGCCGGTCGTCGCTGCCGCGCAGGTCAACGCGGTGATGAGCGATGCCGCCGCCTCCGACGACAGCGACCTGCGCACGATTGTGCATTGCGGGACGCCCGTGGTCGCGACCGCGCTGGCCGCTGCCGAGCATCATGGCGGCAGCGGCGAGGACGTGCTGGCGGCGATCGTCGTCGGCTACGAATTGGCCGGGCGCATCATCGATGGCATGCCGGGCTTCCGCGAGCGCGGCTTTCACGGCTCGAATGCCGCGATCTTCGCCGCCACCGGCGCCGCTGCCCGCCTGCTGCGGCTCGATGCGGAGCAGGCGACTCATGCGATCGCGCTGACCGCGACCTCGACCGGCGGGCTCGCCAAGGCGGCGGATACCAGTGTCGCCCGCGAATACCACGCCGGAATGGCGACGATGAGCGGGATACAGGCGGTGCGCGCGGCGCAGCGCGGCTACCGCGCCGAGGAGCGCATCCTCGAAATGAAGCTCGGGTTTTTCGAGGCCTATGGCGGGGTCGATGGCAATGCCGCGGCCGCCGCCGCCACCCGCGACCTCGGTGCCTCCTGGGACATCGTGACCGACATGGCGGTGAAGCTGGTGCCCGGCGGCCACCCCTATCACGCGCTTGCCGAAGCCGCCGCCAACGCCGCGCGCGACGGCAAGATCGAACCGGCCGAGGTCGAGAGCATCACCGTGTCGCGGCCCGGTATGACCGCGCTGACCGGTCCGCTGCATCCGAGCGACCTGATCGGCATGGCGCACAGCCCGGCGTATTTCCTCGCCGGCGGGGTCGCCGACCGCGATTTCTCGTGGGTCCACGCGAGCCCGGAAAAAATCGCCGACCCGGTGATCCACCAGCTGATCGATCGGGTGCGCGTCGGGCCGTCGCCGGAGGGCGACGCCACGCGCTACCGGCAGGGCGCCAGCGTTACCATCCGCACGCGGGATGGGCGCAGCTTTACCAGCACGGTCTACGCGCCGAAAGGCGCGGGCATGCTCGGGATCGCCTGGGCCGATATCGATGCCAAATTCCGCACGCTGGTGCCGCTGTCCGGTCTGCCCGACCGGCAGGTCGAAGCGAGCCTCGGCATGATTCACGATTTCCGCCGTCACGCCGGCGTGTCTGCCCTGATCGATCAGTTGCGCGTCGGATAATCCCCATCTGCCTCTATCGGAGCTCTCGCGGCGAGAGCCTCGACCAAGGGCCCCAACATGTCCTTGTAGGGCCGCGAGCGGCTGATCGAATTGCTGTAGAGCGGGCGGCGAACCTGGGTGAAACTCGCCGTCCGGACCGGCCGAGCGGCATCATGAAAGGCAAGACACCTCGCGTCCCACTCCAGGCCGCAATGCGCGACCAGGCGCCGGGCCTGTCCCTCGAAATCGCCGACAAGCTCCTCGTATTGGATATCGAGCATGGTCCCGACCGGTATCACGGCGCTCCAATGCGCCATCAGCCGCTCGTAATCGCGGTAGAAGCGGCCGAGTTCGCCGAGGTCGTAGCTATACGAGTGGCCCCCGAGGAACAGCTTCGAATAACAGGAAAAGCAGGTGTCCAGCGGATCTCGGCGAACATGGATGATGCGCGCGTTGGGCAAGGCTAGATGGATCAGGCCAACAAATGTGAAATTTCCCGGCATCTTGTCGGTGATCCGATCCGGCAGCGGCAGCGGGGTGGGGAGGCTCGCGATATAAGCCGCGCCGAGCTCGAATAATTGCTTGCGGTTCATCGACCGGGCCAATTCGGGATAGGCCAGCGCCCGCCCATCCGGTCCCTTGAGCGCGGCAACGGCATCGGGGAAGTTTGTCAGCTCGCCGGAGGCCGACACGCCGGGATGGGCGGCCAGGATCTGTTCGACGAGCGTCGTTCCCGATCGCGGCATGCCGAGGATGAAGACCGGAGCGGCCGAGGGGTGCCCCATGCCCGACTTCGCGCGTATCAGCTCGGCATCGAACGCGTTGTGGATGCGCTCGAAAGATCGCCTTTGCGCGACCTCATCGTAGGGCACAGTGCGCCGCACCAGGGCGTTGCCGTTGGCAAGGTGCTCGAAGGCGCGCGAGGGATCGCCGAGATCGTCATATGCCTTGGCCAGGATGAAATGGAGCCTGATCTGGTCCTCCGCCGAATGCGAGGGCATCGCCTCGGCCATTCGCTCGAGTGTTTCGAGTTGCCGGTCTCCGGCGGCGAACCGCTTGGAGTCCATCATCTTGTAATGAAACTCGATGTTCTCGGGAGCGAGCTCAAAGGCTTTCTCGAAGGCGTCCAGTGCTTCCGCGCGACGCCCGAGCTGATCCAAGGTGAGACCCAGATCGGAGAAGGCCGTCGCGTAATCGGGCTTGAGCGCGATCGACCGCTGGTAACAGAGGACCGCTTCCTCATGCCGGTCCAAGTTGAAGAGCGCGTTGCCGAGGCCGCGGTGGGCGGGCGCGGAGCCGGGTGCGATTGCCAGCGCCGCCTTGTGGGCCTCGACCGCTTCCCGGTATCGACCCAGACGTTGAAGCGTGGCGCCGAGAAGGTCATGCACTGCCGCGTTATCCGGTTTGAGACTGATCGATTGCCGATAAGCTGCGACGGCCTCGTCGAACCGGCCGCGCCGGCGCAGAGCCGCCGCCAGGTTATCGAATGCCGCGGAGAAGGTCGGGTCGAGCGTCGTCGCCGTGCGGAAATGCTCGATGGCCTCATCGAGCCTGCCGAGACGAACGAGGGCGATTCCGAGGTTGTGGTGAGCTTGGGGGAATTGCGGCTTCAACGCGATCGCGGTGCGGAATTCCCCGATGGCCGCGTCATTCCGACCGAGCAGCAGCAGCGCGGTTCCAAGCTGGGCATGCGCGAGGGCATCGTTGGGCCGCAGCGCGATCGAACGCTGATAACAGCCGACCGCATCCTCGTGACGATCGAGGGAGGTCAGGGTATTGCCCAGCTCGATAGAGGCGTCGGGGCTTTGCGGATTTACCGCAACCGCCCGACGCATCAGATCGAGCGCCTGCGCCGCCTTCCCCCGCCGCAGCAAAATCCGCCCAAGGTTGAGAAGCGCATCGAATTGATTCGGTGTTTTCTGCAACACCGCCCCGTAAAGCCGCTCTGCTTCGGCGAACTTTCCTTCCCGGCATAGGGAAAGCCCAAGCACGAGTGCCTCCGACAGCTCAAGCGTTACAGATTTGACAGCTGGCGAGCTTTGCATCACGAGCGCGAGGCTGGGTAAAAAACCAAGCGCCATTTCATCATGCACGAAAGGCCACCGGCAACAGTTGCGCTGCCAGGTCAGATCAATTTGGGATTAGCTATCACACCCTAATTGATGGGGAACCCTAGCTGCGCCGCGGTTCGACCGCGCCGTCCGGCACTGTGGTCTCCGCGGGGCTTGCGGCGGTCCTCTCGGCAGCAACCCAGCGGCGGACCCGCGCGCCCCATGGCGCCTTGCTCGCCACCGGAGCGAAGGGCGGCGCCGGCGATTGGGTGCGCGCGATTTCAAGCACGTGTCTCGCCTCCGCCTCCTCTATCCATCGCAATGGCCGTGGCTTGCGCATGGGGTTGCTGCCTGGCACCGCATTCATCATGCGCGTCAATATAATTGAGCGCCCATCGCGTGTATGTGAAGTAGTTCACATTTTCATAAATATTTACCTGATCTTTCGGCAAATCCGGAAATCCTGATAAAACATTAAAAGTTAGAAACTAGTTTGTTATCCATTCGTTAAATCCTGCTTCGAGCAAATGCGCTGGGTTGCGATCCATTCGCGCGTCTGTGGGTATTGCAGGCGGTCGCCCGCGGTCACCCGTTGCCCGCCGGGTCGACGTCCTGCGCGCCGACGGTGCGGTAGCGATATTCGTCGGGCACGGCGCGGCCGGTATCGGTGAAGGCACGGCGCACCGCCTCGACATTGTTGCCGAGCACCCGGCGGCGGTTGTCGCGGATCCACCGGTTCGATTGGGCGAGCGGCGCGGCCGAGCCCTGGAAATGCGGCATCACATAGCGGGCGAACAGTTCATAGCTCTTCAAGGTCTGTTCGCGGTTGGCCCATTCATGGGCGCGGAACATCATGCCGCCAAACCCGCCTTCGCTGGCGGCGAGCAGCCGCTCGATGACGCGGATCGCGGTCCCGGGCGAGCCGACCAGGGTGGTCAGCGCCTTGACCCCGTCGCGCACCGGATCCTCTGAGGTGCCCGGGACGCGGCCGAGCGTCTCTTCGAAATAGCTCGTGGTCTCGAGGCGCTCGCCGGCTTTGACCTGGCGCAGCGCCTCCTCGTCGTCCTCGGCGATGTGCATGCCGACGACGATGCGCCAATCCTTGCGGTTCATCGCGGTGCCGTGCTGGGCGGCGGTCTCCTCGGCGATCCGCCACTGCTTCGCCATCGCCTCCGGCCCGCCGGGCAGCCCGGCGCCGATCGACAACACACCGAGCCCGTGCCGGCCGGCCGCGACCATGCCGAACGGCGTGATCGTGCTGGCGACGGCGATGTGAAAGCGCGGGTCGGAATAGGGCGCGAGGTGGAGGCGCGCCTCGCGCAGCTCGAACCAGTCGGTGCGCATCGTCACCGGCTCCTCGCAACGCAACAGGCGGATGATCGCGTCGAGCGATTCTTCCATGCGGCGGCGCAGATCGACCGGCTCGATCCCGATCATATAGGCGTCGGACGGGAGCGCGCCGGGCCCGCAGCCGAGCATGACCCGGCCGCGCGTCATGTGGTCGAGCTGGACGAAACGCTGCGCCACCAGGAACGGGTGGTGATAGGGCAGGCTGGTCACCCCGGAGCCGAGCTTGATCTGCCGGGTGCGGTCGGCCGCCTGGGCGATGAAGATCTCGGGCGAGGCGATGACCTCCCAGCCGGCCGAATGGTGCTCGCCGATCCACGCCTCGTCATAGCCGAGCCAATCGAGCCATTCGATCAGCTCCATGTCGCGCGCCATCGCCAAGGTCGGGTTCTCGCCCAGGCGATGAAACGGCGCGAGGAAAATGCCGAATTTCATGCCGCGCTGCGCCATCCTGGTATCCTCCGATGCTCCATGCCCCTATCCTGCCGCGATTGCCAAACGAACGCACGGGAGTTGACCCTGATGATCCACGTGATTGCCATCCTGACCGCCAAGCCGGGCAAGCGCGACGAGGTGCTCGCCGCCTTCCGTGCCAACATGCCGGCGGTGCACGCCGAGAAGGGCTGCATAGAATACGGCCCGGCGGTCGACGCCGAAGGCGGGCCGGGCGCCAAATTCGGGGCGGACAGTTTTGTCGTCATCGAGAAATGGGAAAGCCTCGACCATTTGAAGGCCCATGCCGCCTCGCCGCACATGGCCGCCTATGGCGCCAAGACCCGCGATCTGTTGGCCAACCGCGAAATCCACGTGCTGTCGCCGGCCGCGTAAAAAATTAGAGTAGGGTTCGTGTGCCCCGGTTGAGGATCGCGGCCGAACCGGGGCGGACCCAACTAACGGTTGGGTCATCGATCATAACCTTCGCTGAATCTGCAAGGAATAAGCAGCAAATCTCTCGCGCCTGGGTTGAGGCATCCGGATTGGTCGACTCTAACTCCATGATTTTACTCGATGAATCCAGGCCGATCGGGTTCGCTTCGCGCTCGCTGCTCAAAATTCTGCAGCGAATCAGCAGCGAGACTTCCGCTGCCGATTGGTGCAGACCTACGGTGCAGCGCGCTAGATTGCGGTGTTTGCGATTGCGTGTTTGACATCTCCTGCCTCCGGCCTAAACCCGTTAATAGGCACCACCATCATACACAATTGTGGCAATTTTTGTGTTGTTTTAATAATAAATACCTTCGCCGCTTCCGGGTGCCGTACCGGCCCACGGGTCCGGCCTTCGGCCGTCAGGAGGGAGACGCCGCGGGGTGAGGCATCGGCGCACTCCCCCTCAGGCTCTAGCCACGAGGAACACCAAGAGGAAAATATCTAACGCAGCGGTTCGATCGATAGGCAAAGGTCGCAATGGATTAATCTAGCAATCGTCTAATAGGCAAACGACCCGACTATCGCGTTCTCGTGTCGCGCGAGGTCGGCGACAAGACGTACTATCCTACATTCGAGAGAACCCGATTGGCGGATCGTTTTGACCTTTCAACCGACTCTACTCATCCCTGAATGAAAGTCGGGGCTCAGGTCAGATGGCCTGAGTATTTGGCCACCGTTTGACAAAGCTATTTGTGTGTCAGCAGGGCGATTGGCGTTGGCAAAGGTATTTGTGTCGGATTATCTTTATGTTGCTTGAACTTGTGGATACCTGCAATAAGAAAGATGGCCCTGCCAATATATTGCAGAGCGATTGGATCGTCTTCTTGATGCCGCCGGATGAGCGGCTTGTCACGTTCGCCGAAATATAACCGCAGCCCGGCCAAGACGCCGGTTTCGCCGCGTTCTGTGACGTCGGCTTTTGCGAATAGAGCGGCCATCGTACCGCCCCCGGTCGCGAACCCCCACTCCGCTCCGAACTGGGCCGCGTGCGTACCGCCAGTGTATATATGACCAATTGATAACTTAACGTCGTCGAGCGGATAATACGAGAGGTCCGCCACGTCGAAGAAGCGTGTGCCGAGATCCAAGTTGATCCCGCCAAGCTTGGCCGAGCCGGTCTCCGCACCTGCAATCGCGTCAAGCGACATCCGCCCCCGATACAGTGCGCCCTCGAAGGCGCCGCCGTAAGAATCGACACCGTCGAACGCATTGGCGTGCACGTACTGACCGTAGAGACCCAGAAGCCCGACCGAGGGATTGCGCCAGAATAGATGGCCGGTGGTCGCGCCAATTGAGGCCTCGCCGGCGAGCCGGCTATTGAGGCCCCCCGCCAGGGCGTCGAGCTGAAGGCCGAATTGCGTGCCCAGCGGCGCTGTGAACGAACCCGTGCCACCATAGAGGGGCTGCCCATCAAAGGCGCCACCAAACCCGGATATCTTGCCATTGACACCATCGACCGCGGGTAACGCTGGTGCGCTCGCTCCTTCCTGTGCCTTTGCGGGAAGAGACGCGTGCGATAGCAATACGAGAACCGATGCGAGCGCAGTAAAGATGATCTTTTGCGCTGGCACCGAAAAAGTTGTTTTTGGATTTTGCCAAGCGGTCATCTTTACACCTTCATTGATCAGATACGTGGGTCGGCCCTTATCCAGCGCAGCCCTCTTCACTTCTTTGAATACGTCCGGATCGAGGTAAATGAATTAATGGCGCTTCGCGTTCGTTGCTTGCCCTTGGCGTCCCCTGCGGTAGGTAGGTTCTTCGTCTCTTCGTGGTGAATTATTATCTGATGTGAAGCACCGCCTTGCCGGTGAATTCGCGGTCGATCAGGCGCCGCGCGATCGTGCTGATCTCGCTCCACGATGCCTCGACCGCGATTTGCGGCTTTAATTTGCCGGACGCGATCAGCTCCGCCAGGAGCCCCAACCCGATGCTGGCGCGCTCGACGCTCATCAGCTCGTGGAAGAGCGTGAGGCCGTAGAGCCGCGCACCGCCAGTGCCGAAGAGGTTGCGGCTTTCGAAGGTCGCGGTAGCGGAATCCGATATCCCCAGCGTCACGCAGGTGCCGTTCGGCTGCAGCATGCCGAGCGCCGCGCTCAGCGCCGGGCCGCCGAGCGAATCGACGATCAGCCTGAACGGCCCGTGCGGCTTGGCAGCCGAAAGATCGCGGCCGAGCACGACACGCCCGCCGCACCATTCGGCGACCGCATCGCGGTATTCGGGGCGGCGCACATGGCCCCATACCAGCGCGCCGGCGGCATTGGCGAG
>Ga0187818_10000283_pt1 | contig 17203 bp, 13 predicted proteins | sample NC_wetland_sal_i_14_FD_130581 | JGI IMG/M metagenome (GOLD analysis project Ga0187818, IMG submission 130581) | Wetland sediment microbial communities from Neuse River Estuary, North Carolina, USA - SO4_3 | ecosystem: Environmental > Aquatic > Freshwater > Wetlands > Sediment | place: USA... | reverse complement strand
GGCATGAACGCCTCGACGTTCACCGCGCGCGTCATCGCCAGCACTCGCTCGGACATGGTAAGCAGCGTGACCGGTGCGCTCGGCGCCCTCAAGGGCCCGCTGCACGGTGGCGCCCCCGGGCCCGTGCTCGACATGCTCCACGAAATCAAATCCGCCGATCGCGCCGAAGCATGGCTCCGCAATGAGATTGCCGCAGGGCGTCGCATCATGGGCTTCGGCCACCGTGTCTATCGCGTCCGCGACCCGCGCGCCGACGTCCTGAGTCATGTGGCCGAAAACATGGGTCAGGCACAACTCGAAAACCGCCAGCTCTACGACCTCGCGCGCCAGGTTGAAAAGACGGCGCTGCGCGTTCTCGCCGAATCAAAACCTGGCCGCAATCTCAGCACCAATGTCGAGTTCTTCACCGCGCTCGTCTTGCAGGCGCTGGGGCTCGAGCCGCAACAGTTCGTTGCCATGTTCGCGTGCGGCCGCGTGGCGGGTTGGTGTGCACACGTCATCGAGCAGCACGCCGAAGATCATTTGATTCGCCCGCAATCGGAATACATCGGCCCGGTGGGGCGGAAGATCGGGCGGTGATCGCGCCTCCGGGCGCGGCGTCGCAGTTTTCCCCATGTCGCACGAAGACAAACTCGAACATCTCAAGCGGCTCAACGCCGAAGCGGAGGCTGGCGGCGGCGCCGAACGCCGCGAGCGCGAGCACAAAGCCGGCAAGCTCACCGCGCGCGAACGCATCGAACTGCTCCTCGATGAAGGCACGTTTGAGGAGCTCGATAAATTCGTCCGCCACCGTTCGGTTGATTTTGGCATGGCTGATCAGCGCCCCGCGGGCGACGGATTCATCACCGGCCACGGCCGCATTCATGCCCGCCTGGCCTACGTCTTCGCGCAGGACTTCACCGTTTTCGGCGGCTCGCTCTCGGAATCGAACGCGCTGAAGATCTGCAAGATCATGGACCTTGCCATGCGCGTCGGAGCGCCCGTCATCGGGCTGAACGATAGCGGCGGCGCGCGCATCCAGGAAGGCGTGATGTCGCTCGCGGGCTACGCCGATATTTTTCTGCGCAACACGCTCGCGAGCGGCGTCATCCCGCAAATCAGCGCCGTGATGGGTCCTTGCGCCGGCGGCGCCGTTTATTCCCCCGCGATCACGGACTTCATCTTCATGACGCGCGACACTTCGTACATGTTTGTCACCGGCCCGGACGTCATCAAGACCGTCACGCACGAGGAGGTCACCAAGCACGAACTCGGCGGCGCGATGACGCACAACGCCACGAGCGGCGTCGCGCACTTCGTCGCGCGCGACGATCGCGAATGCCTCGCCATGATCCGCGAGTTGATGGGTTTTCTTCCCGCGAACAACCTGGAAGACCCGCCGCGCCGTGCCTGCTCCGACCCCGCCTCGCGCGCGGATGCCCGGCTCGATCATCTCGTGCCCGAGGACCCGATGCACCCTTACGATATCAAGGACGTCATCCACGCCGTCGTGGACGATGGCTACTTCTTCGAGGTTCACGAGCACTTTGCGAAGAACATCGTAGTGGGATTTGCGCGGCTCGATGGCCGCCCGGTGGGCATCGTCGCCAATCAGCCCGCGTTCCTCGCGGGCGTGCTGGATATCAACGCCTCGGTGAAGGGCGCGCGCTTCGTGCGCTTCTGCGACGCCTTCAACATTCCGCTGATTACTTTTGAGGATGTGCCCGGCTTCCTGCCCGGCACTCAGCAAGAATTCGGCGGCATCATCAAGCACGGCGCAAAACTGCTTTTCGCGTTCGCCGAAGCCACCGTTCCGAAGATCACCGTCATCACCCGCAAGGCCTACGGCGGCGCTTACTGCGTCATGGCCTCAAAGCACATCCGCACCGACGCGAATTTCGCCTGGCCCACCGCTGAAATCGCCGTGATGGGTCCCGAGGGCGCGGTCAACATCGTTTACAGGCGCGAACTGGACAGGGCCCCCGAGTCGGACCGCGAACGTCTGCGCAAGGAAAAGGTAGCCGAATTCCGCGAGCGCTTCGCCAATCCCTACGTCGCCGCCGAGCGTGGTTACATCGACGCCATCATCCTTCCGTCGCAGACCCGCGCCAAACTCATCTCCGCGCTCCGCGCCCTCGAAAACAAGCGCGACATCAACCCAAAGAAAAAACACGGCAATATCCCGCTGTAATCTTAGTGAGAATCCAACGGCACTCAGGGTGGAATGGAACTGCCGGGCGCACCGCATCGTCGCGCCCGGCTCGCGATTTCTGGAAGGCCTACTGCGTTGTCGTCTTGGCGTGGTCTCCGACTTTAAAATCCGCTCCTGAAATAATCTTTGCTACCGCGGAAATATCGTCAACATCGGTCACTTGAATCACACCAATCGGCGTGGATAGACGGCGGATCACCGCCCCTGTGGCCGGGTCCTTGATCTCCCGTGTCACCCGCTCGACGCTCAGTTGATCGCCCACTTTCAATCCGGCCTTCGCTCCGACGTTCAAAACAATCTGCCCGCCATCCACCGCTGCGACCAATCCATCCACGACAATCGTGCGCGTCTGAAGTTTGCTGTTATCGGCAATGACGTCCGCGGTGAGATTATCCACGGCCTTCTTCACTGCCTCGCCGATAATCGTCTGCTGGAAATTGCTGTTTCCGAAATCCACGCCGCCGCCGCCGAACCCGTGCCAGTTTCCGCCGCCTCCGAGAAGGGATGCGCCCTCGCGCTCGGATTCTCCTTTGCCTTCGGCCACCCCAAGGATCTCTCCGGTGTCGATGTCCACAAGGCGCGCATTGATGGCGACAATGGCCTTTGATTTATGTACGCCGACTTTACCCAAGCCGAAGCCGCCGAAGCCTCCTCCTCCTCCCCCCACGTTGGTGTGCGTATCGTCGTTGCCGAACTGCGTGATGGCGCCGACAACGATCGCATCCACTCCCAGCAGCTTTCCGATTTTCGCTGCGGAGGCCGGGTTCGCGCGGTCGCTGTTTGAAAAATTCTGTTCCGCAAGGATCTTGTCGATCGCCTGCCGCTCGATCACCGAATAGGTGCCGTCTTTCACCAGGTTCGTGATCAGCAGGTCCGTAATTCCTTTGCCGACGTCCACGTTCGTCCCGAAGATGGCGGCGCTGGAGCTTTGCACTGTCGCGAAATCAAAATCCAGAATCGCCACCCGCTTCTTCCGCATCTGCTGAGGGTTCGCTGAATTCCCGCCCTGTTGGGCCCGCGTCCCAAAGGGAATGACGGCAATCATCAACACCAATACAGCCAGCACTCTTTTCATTGCATTTCTCCTCTGCGGCTGAACCCTTCCGGCAACGATGCGTATGCGCACCCTGCCGCGAATTATAGGAATTAGCTCTTCACGGTGTCAACGAATCTTCGGCGGCGGTTTGTGCACGCCGAAGGCGCGAGTCGCTAAAGGTCTGCAAGGAACTGGATCCGCGTGGGCTAAGTCCATCAATCTCCCACGCGGCCGGAGAAACTCGGCTCCGGCGACTCCGCGCGCGGCTTCGGAGTTTCCGGCTCGACGCCTCGCCAGCCCACCGGACGCCCCTTCACCGCATGCATCAACGCGCGGAACAGCACCACGTACATCATCTGCCGGTAGTAAAAGCGCTGCAAAACAAGCGGCAGCAACAGCGACCAATCCTCTTTCTTTTCCAGCGCGAACGCGATCACGCACGTCAACAGGTCAATCACCATGAACCCGAGGAAGAACACCACGGACCGCTGCATGTCCTGCGTCGTCCACGTCCCGAGCGGCAGCCTCTGCGAAATGTTGAAACGCGAAAGACTCCACAAGAAAACCGAAAGGAGGAAGAGCAGGTCAATCACTGGAGAAAAAAACGGCAACAAGAACTGGAAAAGAAAAATATTCGGAAGTGCGATGAGCCCCAGCGTCCCGTATTTTGGCCGGCCGACCGTGTCGCGGTGCTTCCACACCGATTGCAGCGTGCCGAATGTCCATCGGAACCGTTGCCGGATCAGCATGCCTGCGGTTTCCGGCGCCTCCGTGTATCCGATGGCCTCCTCGTCGTACGAAATGCGCCAGCCTGCGCGGCGGATCGCAATCGTGAGGTCCGTGTCTTCCGCGACCGTCTCCGCGCTGAACCCGCCCGCCGCCTGCACCGCTTCAATGCGCCACGCGCCCACGGCGCCCGGCACCACGGGGATGCAATTCAGCAAATCGAACGCGCGCTTCTCCATGTTCTGGCTGGTGATGTATTCCAGCGCTTGCCAGCGCGTCAGCCACCCTGTGCGGTTGCCGACCTTGACGTTGCCCGCCACTGCGCCGACCCGCGGGTCCGCAAAGTTGCGCACCAGCTTCTGGATCGCTTCACGGTCAATCGAAGTGTCCGCGTCAATCGTCACGGCTATCGTTCCCGTCGCCGCCTCGAGCGCGCGCGCCAGGGCGGTCGGCTTGCCGCGGTTTGGCTGGTTGAGTATGCGCACGCGCGGATCCGCGCCGAAATGCTCTTCGAGCAATTCACGCGTGCGGTCCGTCGAGCCGTCATTTACAACGACAATTTCCTTCTTCGGATAGTCCGCGGCGAGCGCTGAACTCACCGTCTGCACGATGGCAGCTTCCTCGTTGTACGCCGGAATTAGTACACTCACCTGTGGTTGGAACTCCGGATGGTCGCCGGGGCCTTTGCGTAGCTTCTCGATCAATGCCAGCACGCCGATAATCAGCGCACGGCCGCTGACCAGCAGTATGCCGAGGATGAAGACCGAGGCGATTCCGACGCGCAGGACGAAGAGCAGGTCGAAGATAAATCCATCCGCGCGCACCGCCCAGAGCTCGTCGCCCGTCACCGGCGGCATCACCTGCGCTCGTGTTTGGTTCACCAGTTCGGAGACGGGAACGATCTGATAGCCTGCGGCGCGCAGCGCGTCGATCACTCGCGGCAACGCGAGCACGGTCTGCGAGCGGTCTCCGCCGCCGTCGTGCATCATGATGATGTGGCCTTTGTGAACATCGGCCAGCACGTTCTTTACGATCTCGTCCGCTGGAGGAGGCGCTCCCCCGTCCGGCGAGCCCCAGTCATGCGGGTCAATCTGCGCGCCCACCAGCATGTACCCCATCTCTTGTGGGATCGGGAACATCGAGACTTCATTGGCGGTTTCGGGCTGGTGATCGATCCCGTAGGGCGGGCGGAAAAGAACAGTCTTTACGCCAATGGTGGATTCAATCAGCCGCTGCGTGAGGTTCAACTCCCATTGAACCGTCTTCGCCGGCGAATTCTCGTCAAAGTGCTCGTGAGTGTAGGTGTGATTGCCGATTTCGTGGCCTTCCTGGTATTCACGCTTCAACAGCCCGGGATGCTGGTTGGCCATTACGCCGATGTCAAAAAATGTGGCCGGCGCATTCTTCTCTTTCAGGATGTCGAGGATCTGCGGTGTCCATTTCGGGTCCGGCCCGTCGTCAAACGAGAGCGCGATCTTCTTCGGCGCATCCCCCATCTGCTCGATGCGCCAGGAAAGCGGGATCTGCTTGTACGTTTCCTCCGTGATAGTGTCGGAATCCGCGTCGTAATCGAATTCGCGCACGCCGCGCTTCGGTGTGTCAAGGATCCGCCAGATGTCACCCGTATTGGGGCCTTCGAGGATCAGGTCGGGTCCGGCCCCTACATCCTTAATCAGTGCGCGCGTGGCGTCATCGGGATGCAGCGTGTCCCAAATGTGCCACATCGAGGTATCCACCAAGCCCAGCCGCCACACCGCCGTGCCTTGCACGCCTGCGCGTTCGGCCGCGCGCAGCTCGTTGTAAGCCGTGACGGCGTCCGTGAACCAAACTTGGTGGACGCGGTTGTCCTCGTCTTCATACGAGTAATGGGGGTTCAGCGAATCATCGTCGAATTCAATATCCGTTTCGGATTCATACGCCCGCACGAAGGCCTCCTGTACGGAAAGAGGTTCCGCGGGTTCGTGCTTTTTCTTGTCCACGGTCCAGTCGTAACCGTAATTCGCGATGCCCATCACGATTTTCTGCCGGGGCACGATGGTCAATATCTTCTCGAGGTTGCCCGTAAACCAATCCTGCCCTGCGATCGGCCCCGGCGCCGACGTCTGCCAGTGCTGGTCGTAATTCATCAGCACGATGGCATCGGCATGTTCGCTGAAGAATGCGTAATCGTAGCTCCAGTCCGCGGCAGGGAGCGCGACCATCAGTTTTAAGCCCTTGGCGTGGAGTTGCGTCTCGAGCTCCGCAACGAACGCGCCGAAATCCGATTGGCTCTTGTTCGGAACACTTTCCAAGTCCAGACACAACCCGACTTCATGCATCCCTACCGCGTAGTTCGTCAAATTGGTTTCCAGCCGTTGCCGAGCGGCCGGGTTCGCGAGCATCACGGCGAGTTTTTCTGTTTGGAAAATTGTCCCGTCGGAGTTCTGCACCAGCGCCATCACCGGAAGATCAAACGGGGCGCCCTGCGCGGCCTGTTCCTTTTCCGTTGCCGCCAGCCACAGGTGCATTTTGTCCACGGCCTTCAGGCGAATCGCTTCGTTCGAGTCTATTCCCGTGTGGACGTTGTTCTGGCCGTCCACAACCGTGAGGGTCCCGTTCGCTGTCGTCGTCAACAATTCAACGGGGATCAGCACGTCTAGGTCTTTGTAATGACGCATCAAGCTGACAAAGCCAAACGCATCATCTGGCACGTAAAACGCCATTCGAACGGGATCGTATTTGTCCGGCAATTGCCCGAGCGCCGCCACGCGCCGCTTTCGTCCTGGGCGCGGCGCCGCTCTCCGCGCCGCGGCATTGCGGTCCGCCGGCGCGGGGCGAAGAGCGGGAGTTGTGTCGCGCAGCAGCAGGCTTGGCAATGCCACCAGGTGCATCACCGAAATGAAGAAAGTCACCATCAGCAGCGCGACTACCGCCCCGCTGATCTCCAGCGCTCGCCGCGTGAAAAACCACCGCCAGCGCTTCTCGTCGTAGAAAATTGGCTTGCTTTGTTTCACTGCGTCATTCCAAGCTATCTATGCCGTAGGAACCTGTCAATGACTCGTCATCCACATCTCCGCCCATTATCCACCCGGAACCTGAAGGCATCATGAAATCCGCCTCGGTTTCCCGTTGGCCTTGGGTTGCCGCGCTCGCCGCGGGCCTGGCGATTCGCGTGTTCTTCATCCTGCAATTCCCGGCCCACACGGGCGACGGCCCCTTGTATCTTTCTCTGGCCCGGAATTGGCTGCACCATGGTATTTACGGTCTTGACCTGAACGGGCGGCTGGCTCCGGTGGACATCCGCGCGCCGGGCTATCCTGCTTTCCTGGCGGCGCTCTCCTTTGTATTTAGACGCGGTGACCTGCCCATTTTGTTGGCTCAAGCCGTTTTGGACATTTTAACCTGTTTGCTCGCCGCCGTGTTGGCGGGATGGGTCGCGCCGGAAAACTCGCGCCGACGCGTGCAACTCGCCGCGCTGTGGCTTGCCGCGCTTTGTCCATTCCTGGCGAACTACTCCACAGCCGTCCTGACCGAAGTCCTCGCCGCTTTTTGGACGGCCGTTGCGCTTGTCGCTTTTGTGCCTGGAATCTCGGGCCGTGAAGCGTTCCAGTGGAGTCTGGGCAGCCGGCATCTTCGCATCAGCGCCTGGCTCGCCGGCGGCTTGGCCGTCGGCATTGGCACGCTCGTCCGCCCGGAGACTCCCCTTCTGCTCATTGCCCTGGCACTCGTGCTTTGCTGGCGGCTGCGCCGTCCTGCGGATTGGCCCCGCCTCGCGCGCATGGGAGTCCTCACCGCCGCGGGCTTCGTCCTTCCGCTTCTGCCTTGGGGAATCCGCAATGCCGTCACGCTTCACGAATTTCAGGTTCTCGCTCCGCGTTACGCCACCCTCCCCGGCGAATTCGCGCCGCGTGGTTTCTTTTCGTGGACCGGCACCTGGCTCGTCCGCTACCGCGACGTCTATCTCACCGTTTGGAAATTGGATTCCGACCCGTTGCAGTTTTCCGACGTTCCCGCTTCGGCGTTCGATTCCCCGCAAGAACGCGATCGCGTCGCGGATCTCTTCTCCGATTACGACAATAACTGCTGCGACGTTCGCCCCGAGTGGGACGCTCAATTCGCCCAACTCGCCCGCGAACGCACCGCGCGCCACTCACTCCGCACCTATCTCACGGTGCCGCTTACTCGAGCTTTCACGATTTGGTTTACGCCTCGCACGGAACTCCTTCCTTCCGCCGGCGGCGTGTGGCCCATCCGAAGTTCGATGGACACCGATCCCGGGGGATTTGCCGTGGCGCTGCTCTTCGGCGTTGTCGGCTTCGTATACGTGGGTCTCGCATTGGCTGGCTCAATCCGCGGGTTTTGCGCCGGAGCGCTCGCCGGCCCGCGCCTCTGGGCCGCGGCATTTCTCGTGGTGTTCTGCCTCGTGCGCACCGCGTACTTCACGCACGTCGAGACACCCGAGCCGCGCTATGTCTTGGAATGTTTGCCCGCGTTTTTTGCGTTGGGTGCGCTTTTGTGGTCGCGCCGCGCCGAAACACGCTGAAGGATTTCTTCCCCGGCTAGGCAGGACGGCTCGCGGCGCTTCGCGCGTGGGCCGCGCCTGATTTCCACCACTGGCTGATCTCTCCCACCAGATAGAGCGAGCCGGTCACGAACACAACATCCTCGCGCTCCGCAGTCTCCAGCGCCCGCGCGACCGCTTCGCTCGCGTCCGCCACCACGTCTATTTGCGGCGCAAGGTGGCGCGTCATTCCCGCCAGCGCTTCCGCCGAAAGAGCCCGCGGCTGCCTTGGCGCCGTGATGGTCACATGTGCCGCTCGCGGAAATAGCAGCCCCGCAATTTCGTCCACCGATTTATCTCGCACCGAGCCATACACCAGATGAATTTTCCGCCCCGCGAGATGCTCGTCCCAGAATGCCGCCAACTCTCTCGCGCCCGCGGGATTGTGCGTGCCGTCAAGAAAAATAGTGGGCTGCTCGCCGATTCGCTCCAGCCGCCCCGGCCATTGCACCATCGCGATACCCGCCGCAATGTTCTCGTCCGTGATTTGGAATCCGCGCCCCGCCAGCGCGCGCGTCGTGGCAAGCGCCGTCACGGCGTTCCGCATCTGATACCGCCCCGCAAGCCCGGGCTTCAACTCAATCCTCCGCCGGTTTGGTAGCACAGCCACTCCTGGCTGTGCGTCTTTCTCTCGCAGTTCCCCGCCGGCATCCACAACAGTCGCCAAATAGAATCCTTCTTGAGCGCCTAGCTCTTCCACGCGATACGCCTCGTCAATTTCCACCAGCGGCGCTTTCATCTCCGCTGCGCGCCTCTGAATCACCGCCCTCGCTTCCGGATGCTCCGCGGCGCTCACCACCGGCACGCCCGCCTTGATAATTCCCGCTTTTTCCGCGGCAATCTCCGCGATCGAATGCCCCAGAAATGCTTCATGGTCGAACGCAATCTGCGTGATTACCACTGCCTCCGGCGCCACAATGTTCGTCGAGTCCAGCCGCCCGCCCATCCCCACTTCGAGCGCCGCGATCTCCACGCCCTTGCGCGCGAACACATCCATCGCCATCGCCGTCACGCATTCAAAGTACGTGGGGTGCGCGGCAAGCTCGCCCGTCGAGAGCATCTCTTCGATAAGGCCGCGCAGCCTCGTAAAAGCCGCCGCGAATTCCGCGTCGCTGATTTCCGCGCCGTTTACCCGGATTCGCTCGTTGATCCGCTCGAGGTGCGGCGACGTGTACAGTCCCGTCTTGAATCCCGCGTGTCGCAGGATGGACTCGACCATCGCCGCCGTCGAGCCTTTCCCGTTCGTTCCCGCGATGTGCACGCTCGCAAATTTCCTCTGCGGCTCCCCCATCCGCGCCGCCAGCGCCCGGATGTTCGCCAGGTCGAACTTCGCCGCCCGCGCGTGCGACGGCGCCGCCAACTCGCGCCCCAGCGTCAGCAGATACCGCACCGCATCGTTGTATTCCATGGGAACCTGCGGGTCAGCCTAGAAAAATCTCAAGCGCGTTGGAAATGTAGCCCTTCAAATCCTTGCGGTGCACAATCGCGTCCAGAAAACCATGTTCCAGCAAAAACTCCGCGCGTTGAAATCCTTGCGGCAATTTCTGTTTGATCGTTTGCTCGATCACGCGCGGCCCCGCGAACCCGATCAGCGCGCCCGGCTCCGCGATGTTCAGGTCGCCGAGCATCGCGAAGCTCGCCGTCACCCCGCCCGTTGTCGGATCGGTCAGCACGGAAATATACGGCAGCCGCACTTCATCCAGCCGCGCGAGCGCCGCCGACACTTTCGCCAGTTGCATCAGCGAAACCGTCCCTTCCATCATCCGCGCCCCGCCCGAACACGACACGATCACCAGCGGCGTCCGCCGCTCCATCGCCAGCTCAATTGCTCGCGTAACCTTTTCCCCGACCACCGCGCCCATCGAGCCGCCGATAAACCGGAATTCCATCGCGCAGCAAATCACCGTCCGCCCGTTCATCATCCCCTCGGCGGTCGTAATGGCGTCCATCATCCTGGTCTTGCGCTGCGCTTCACGAAGCTGCTCGGCGTAAACCTTTGTCGCCGTAAAATTCAGCGGATCGCTCGATGCCAGCCCCGCGTCGTGCTCGATCCACCGCCCATCGAGCAGCAGCTCCAGCCGCTCGCGCGCCCCCAGCGGAAAATGGTGCTGGCATTTGGGGCAAACCCGGTGATTCGCCTCGAGGTCCTTCTTCCAGATTGTCGCCCGGCAGGCCTCACACTTAATCCACAGCCCCTCGGTGCGAACCGTCCGTTCGTCCGGAGGCACCGGTTTCGCAATCAATTTTTTCTGTCTCTTGAACCAGGCCATGGTTTTTAGATATTGCAGTCCGCTGATTTCAATCTTGCCTTGCTAGCCACCTGTCACTAGCCACTCGCCACTAATAATCTATTCCTCTTTGCGCCAAAATTCCCTTTGTATACGGATGCTTCACTTCGCGCATTTCCGTCACCAGGTCCGCCAGTTCCACGAGCTTCGGATGCGCGTTCCGGCCCGTGCAAATCACGTGCAATCGTTCCGGCCTCCGCCGCAGCTCTTCCACCACTCGCTCCGGGTCAAGCATCTTGTAGCTAATCACGTAATTGATCTCGTCCAGTATGACCAAATCGTACCGCCCGCTGTGCATCTGCTCCACCGCGAACCGGAACGCCTCCTCGCACAGCCGGATGTCTTCCGGGTCCGTTTCCGCGCCTCCGATCTTCACGAACCCCCGGCCCATCGGACGAATCTCAAATTTGTCCTCGCCCAGCATCTTCGCGGCGTCCAGCTCGCCGTAGTGCCACGACCCTTTGATGAACTGCACCATCAGCACCCGCAGCCCCTGCCCCACCGCGCGAAACGCCGTACCCAGCGCGCAGGTGGTTTTCCCCTTCCCGGGGCCTGTATAGACGATGAGCAGTCCCTTTTCTTCCGGCATGGAGTTGCGGGAGCCCTCAAGCCTGCCCGCCGTGGCGGGCCTGCCGCAGGCAGGCCAACGGTGCGCCCCGTCTTGCACGCACGTTTGGAAACATCAGAAGTGTGCAAGCCCGCCGCGCAAACGTCAAGCCGCTTGCCGCTCGCGCCGCCAACCACGGCCGATGTAATATTTTGCCCGTGGAATCCCACGCAGCAGGCGATTCACCCCACGCCGAATACTCCCGCCGTATGGAAGCGCAGCGGCTCGCACAACCTCAACTTCAGCAGCGCCACTCCCAGTTTGGCATCGCAAAGGTGGCCGTTGCCGTCGTATTCGTGGTCCTCCTCGTGTGGGCGCTGCAATACCGCACGATCTCGATTGCCTGGATCTTCGCCCCGTTCTTTGCTTTCATCCTATTGAACGCATTCCATTCTCGCGTCCTCGCATCCTTGCAAAAGTCCGCACGGGTGATTGCGTTTTATGAGCGCAGCCTGGCCCGCCTCGAAAACCGCTGGATGGGCGCCGGCGAAACGGGCGATGCCTTTCTCGACCCTGTGCATCCCTATGCCCGCGACCTCGACATTTTCGGCAAAGGATCGCTCTTCGAGCTTTTCTGCACAGCGCGCACCGCCGCCGGTCAGGAGCTCCTCGCTCAGTGGCTTCTCCACCCTGCCGCGCTCGATGAAATCCGCGCCCGCCAGGACGCCATCACCGAACTGCGCCCCCGGCTGGACCTGCGCGAAGCCCTTGCCATCTCCGGCGAGGACGTTCGCTCCGGCGTTCGCGCCGATTCGATGACCTCATGGGCCGAGGGGGAATCCGCGATTCAGCCTGCCCGGTTGCAAATCGCCGCGCTTCTTCTCTCCGCCCTGTGGCTTTTCAGCTTGGTTGCGTGGGCGGCCTGGGGCCTTTGGCCGCTTGCTCTTGCCGTCAGCCTCGCAAATTCGATTTTCAATTCCAGGTTCACGAAGCGCCTCACCCACTGCGCTCCCGCCCCTGCAATGGCTTCTGAACTCGGTCTTCTCGCCAGCGTCCTTGCTCGTCTTGAGCACGAATCGTTTTCCGCGCCAAGGCTGAAGGCCATGCAATCCTCGCTCACCGTAGCCGGACGTCCGCCCTCGCACCTCATGCGGAATCTCAAGCGCCTCATCGAATCCCTGGAATCTCGCCGGAATCTCCTTATCGTCGCTGTAGACCGGTTCCTTCTTTGGTCTTTGCAGTTCAGGCTTGCCATCGAAGCTTGGCGCCGGAAGTATGGCCATGCGATGCGCGGCTGGCTTGCATCTGTCGGAGAAGCCGAAGCCCTTTCCGCGCTCGCCAATTACGCCTACGAACATCCCGCTTGCGTTTTCCCTGAATTCGGGTCCAACGATGCTCTTTTCGAGGCCGCTGGCCTGACGCATCCTCTCCTTCCCGAATCCCGCGCCATCCGCAATGACGTGCGTCTCGGCGGCGAATTGCGCGTGCTGATTATCAGCGGCCCCAATATGGCCGGAAAAAGCACCTTTATCCGCTCGATCGGAGTCAATGCCGTGCTCGCTCAGTGCGGTGCGCCTGTTTGCGCGCGGCGTCTCCGGATGTCGCGCCTCGCCGTCGCCGCCTCGATCTGCGTCCTGGACTCGCTGCAGGGCGGCGTTTCCCGTTTCTACGCCGAAATCATGCGCCTGAAGTTGATTGTCGGAATGACGAAGGGGCCTCTCCCCGTCCTGTTCCTTCTTGACGAACTCCTTGGCGGCACCAATTCGCACGACCGCCACGCCGGCGCGGAAGCAATTGTCCGGAGTCTTGCCGCGCGCGGCGCCATCGGGCTGATCACCACGCACGATCTTGCGCTCACGCAAATGGCGGAGGATTTAAGCCTGAAGGCCGAAAACTCTCACTTCCAGGACAGCCTGGATAAGAACCAACTCCGCTTCGATTACCGCCTCTATCCCGGCATCGTCGAAACCAGCAATGCCCTCAAGCTCATGCGCTCCATAGGTCTCGAAGTCTGAGTCCTCGAAACATCGGCGAAAATCCCGCGCAATCGACAAGCCATCGTGACGTTTTCGTAGGGGCGGCGGGCTTGCCCCGCCCCCACTGAATCCCGCGTATCACATCCGCGCTTCGTTCTTCCCCAAATTCACAACAGCGCTGCGCCACCGAAAATATCTTGTCATCCTGAGGGCATCCGAATCAGGATGCCCGAAGGATCTGTGTGAAAACCCCACCTTGAGTTTAATTTTGTGCATCATTCTCATCATCCTTCTCATTCTCCGGCCCGTGCGGCTTGTCCCCCGAGAAGGTCTTTTTTTCTCGTACGCGATACTTCTCTTCCACATACGTCTTCACCCGGTTCGGCTGGAAAGCTTTGTGCAGCTCCGCTACCCCGGCCCCCAGCATCGAGCTGCGCTTTGCCTCCGCCTTAAACTCATCCTCCGTCATCTCCGGATGCTCTTCCTTCGCCCCAAGCACAAGAAGGAAGGCCACCACCAGACCCACTACAATCACTGCTGCAATCCAGAAATACATTCGGTCACTCCAAAGCGATACCTGGATTCTATCTCGGGTATGGATGCCCAGCGAGGATGGCAAACGCTCGATAGACCTGCTCGGCCAGCACCACGCGCGCCAATTCGTGCGGCATCGTGAGCGATGAGAGCGACAATTTCGCTGTAGATTGCTTGCGCAGCGACTCCGGAAATCCTTCCGCGCCGCCGCAGAGAAACACTATCTCCCGCGCGCCGCGGGCGCGCTCGCGTTCGAGCCATCGCGCGAATTCCGCCGATGTCTGCGCTCTCCCTGCCGCGTCGAGAAGCACAATCGTCGCGCCCGGCGCAAACTCCAGCCGCTTCAGCGCCGCGGAGTCCTCACGCACTTCGGTGATTTCGATTTCTGCGTAGCGCCGGATGCGCGCGGCGTAGTCCTCAATCATGGCGCGGCATTCCGCCCGGCGCGTCTTCCCCAGAAAAACAATTTGGATTTTCATTCCAGGCCGTAGCGCTTGCGCTTGTCGAGCAGCGTCTTCCGGCTGATCCCGAGGATTTCCGCCGTCTTGGAGATTTTATAATGCGTGGCTTCGAGCGCCGCCGCTATCGCCTCGCGTTCCAACTCTTCGAGCGACCGCAGCTTGGAAACCGCGTGCGTCGTCCCCGTTCCATACGCCTGTACGTTTTCCGGAAGGTCTTCCGCCGCGAGTTCTTCGCCGCGGTTCTTGCCGAAGATCAACGCCCGCTCCAGCACATTTTTGAGCTCGCGGATATTTCCCGGCCAGAAATAGGACATCAGCGCTTGTTTCGCTTCCGGTGAAAGTTGCACCACTTTTCGGCCGTGCAGCGGCGCCAAACGCGCGAGCAGATGTTCCGCGAGCGGGATGATGTCCGCGCGGCGCTCGCGCAGCGGCGGGAGGTGGATGCTCACCACGTTCAGTCGGAAATAAAGGTCTTCGCGAAACCGCCCCGCCGCGATGAGTTGCGGCAGCACGGCATTCGTCAGCGCGATCAGGCGCGCGTCGAGCCGCAACGTTTCCGTCCCGCCCAGCCGCTCGAAATTCCTCTCTTCCAGCACGCGCATCAGCTTCGATTGAATGCCTGTCGTCAGTGCCGCGACTTCGTCCAGCACGATGGTCCCGCCATAAGCCAGTTCCAGGCGGCCCAGCTTTCGCTCGACCGCGCCCGTGAACGCGCCGCGCTCGTGCCCGAAAAGTTCCGATTCGACAAGTTCCTGCGGCAGGCTCGCGCAGTCAATTTTCAGGAATGGCGCGTCGTGCCGCGGCCCGAGTTCGTGGATCATCCGCGCGAGGTGGTCCTTCCCGCTGCCGCTCTCGCCCGTGATCAGAAGTGTCGCCGCCGTCGGCGCTACTTTGCGCGCCAGTTCCAGCACGCGGATCGAAGCGGGGTCGTAGGCGATCCACGTAATCGGCGTATAGGGCATGTTGGGAGCGGTCGCCACGGTTCAACTCGCTTCTTCCGCCGAGCGAGTGGAATTGCGTCCGCCCGGCGGGCTAAACGAAGCGGATTCGGGATCGGGGATCACGGTTTTCTTCGCCGAGCGCCACAGCCGCTCAAGATCGTAAAAGAGCCGCGCGCGCTCCGTGAAAATGTGGACGATGAAACCGCCATAGTCGAGCAGCACCCATTCAGCGCCGTCGCGGCCTTCGCGGTGTTGCAGCCGCAGCCCGAGCCGCTCAAGCTGCGCTTCGATCTCTTCGGCGATGGCCGCCACTTGCGGCGAGCTGAACGCCGTGCAAATGAAAAACCAGCCGGTAAATGCGGCAAGGCCCCTCAGGTCAAGCAGTGTTACGCCCGCGGCTTTCTTGTTGTGCGCGGCCTCGATGGCGCGCTGCAGCTCAGGAGGAAGCGAGTCTGTATTCACCGGTATAGAGCCTGCTTTTCAATGTATTCCTCGACGCGCGGCGGCACAAGCCCGCTGATGGGCTCCCCGTGACGGATTCGCCGCCGGATCTCCGTCGAAGAGACGTCGCTCGAAACCGTTGTGAGCGGGTAAACCACCGTGCGCCGCAACACGATGGCATCCGAATCCGCGTGCTCCGTGTGGGCGCCGCGCCGCCCGAGCAACTCCGGCGGTATCACGAGCCGCAGTGCCTCCATGGGGAATCCCGGCCGGTTCGCCACGATGAAATCGCACAGCCCGAGCAGCGTCTCATATTCTTTCCATGTCGCAATGCCCAGAAATTGGTCCGCGCCGAGGATGAAATAGAGATGTTCGTGCGCGTGAAGCACATGCTGAAAATGCCGCACGGTGTCCACGGAATAAAAAACCTGATTGCCGCTCTGATCCTCGCCGGCCTCCGCGAGCGACGGCACAAACTCCGGATGGTCCGTGCACGCCAGCGACACCATCGCCATGCGGTGCGCGAACGGCGCCAGATGTCGCCTCGGTTTGTGCGGCGGAATGCCCGACGGAATGAAGTACACGCGTTCAAGCCCAAATCGCTTCACCGCTGAGCGCGCCACGGCCAGATGCCCCGAATGGATCGGGTCAAAGGATCCGCCAAAGAGAGCGACCGATGCCGGCGTTTTCGCGTGATGTTGGGTCATCGCGTCTCAATTCTCTTTCACATTAGACGCCGGCGCGGCGGGCGTGTGTCCGCCCTCATCTTCCGCTCGCGGCGTCATGCGCTCGCGCGAGTCTTCCCCGGCATCGCTCTCGGGTCTCACCCGGGGCAGGCGATCCAGCGCATCCGCCATCGCGTAAATCAATTCGGCGATGCCCTCGCCCGTCGCCGAAGAAATCGCGTGGAATTCCAGCCCGTGCTCCCGGCAGAAATTCCGCAGCGCTTCAAGCTTCGTGCGATCCGTCGTCATGTCGAGCTTGCTCGCGACGACGATCATCGGTTTTTCGGCCAGCGCGGGACTGAACGCCGCCAGCTCCTTGCAAATAATCTCAAAATCCTTCAAAGGATCGCGCATCGAAGCGTCGCTCGTGTCCACCAAATGCACGAGCAACCTCGTTCGCTCGACGTGCCGCAGGAATCGCGTGCCCAGCCCCGCGCCTTTATGCGCTCCTTCAATCAAGCCGGGCAGATCCGCCACGACAAATGTGCGCATCGTCGCCGCTTCGCGCGCGCTCCGTTTCGCGCCTTCCGCGGACACCACGCCGAGCGCGGGCGCGAGCGTCGTAAATGGATAGTCCGCGATCTTCGGCCGCGCCGCTGAAATTCTCGAAATCAAAGTGGACTTGCCCACATTCGGAAATCCGATGAGCCCCACATCCGCGAGCAATTTCAATTCAAGTTTCAGCTCGCGTTGCTGCCCCGGCTCGCCGTCTTCCGCTTCGCGCGGCGCCTGGTGCCAGGGTTTGGCGAAGTGCTGATTGCCTCGGCCGCCCCGCCCACCCTGCGCCACGAGCACGC
>Ga0187818_10000282_pt1 | contig 17223 bp, 13 predicted proteins | sample NC_wetland_sal_i_14_FD_130581 | JGI IMG/M metagenome (GOLD analysis project Ga0187818, IMG submission 130581) | Wetland sediment microbial communities from Neuse River Estuary, North Carolina, USA - SO4_3 | ecosystem: Environmental > Aquatic > Freshwater > Wetlands > Sediment | place: USA... | reverse complement strand
GGAATTCTGTAGTGGGCGTCATCCTGAGCGTAGCCGTTCTTCAGGCGGAGTGAAGGACCTCGCGTGGACACAACATGTGCGTATGCCACTCGCTGGACGTGGCTCCGTCCTCGCTCGTGCCGGTTCACCACGCCCAGGCATACGCATCCACCCGCGGATCCGCGCCGGCGCTGAGAACGCCCGTATTGGCATCAAGCACGATCCCGGCGTTCGATCCGAGCGACCATGCGGGTGTGACGCGCAGTTTGTGGCCGCGGGCAATGAGCGCCTGCTGCGTGGTCTCCGGGATGCGCGCTTCGACTGCCATGTCGCCGGGATACATGGTGTGCGGGAAGGGTGATGCGGGAAACGCCTCCGACGACCAGCGCGGCGCTTCGATGGCCTGCTGGATGTTCATACCGAAATCGATCATGTTGATCAGCGTCTGCATGGTCCGCATCACCTGATCGTCACCGCCGGGACTGCCCAAAATGGCGTACGGCTGGCCGTCTTTCATGACCAGCGTGCTCTGCAGCGTGCTGCGCGGACGCTTGCCGGGTTCAAGGGCATTGGCCTCGCCGCGGACGAGCGAGTAATAGTCTCCGCGGCAGTTGAAGATGATGCCGGTGTCGCCCATGACGATCCCAGTGCCGAACAATTCGTGCAGGCTGGGCTCAAAGCTCACCACGTTGCGATCTTTGTCCACGACCGCGATGTAACTGGTGTCACCGTCGTGGCTGGCACCGCCGTCAAGCACCTCATGCAATGGCCGGTCGAGATGGCTCGCACTGCTCGAGAATTTTTCCGGCGAGCCGGGACGCAGTTCCAGCGATGCCTTCGCTGGATCGATGAGCTTTCTGCGCTCGCGGGCGTAATCTTTTGAGAGCAGGCCGTCATAGGGAATCTTGATGAAGTCCATGTCACCGAGATACTTTTCGCGATCAGCCATGGCGAGTTTGATGGCTTCCACGCTGGTATGGAGAAAGTCAGTGCTGTTGTGGCCCAGCGCCTTCAAGTCGTAGCCTTCAAGAAGATTGAGAGCTATCAGTTCCGCCGGTCCCTGACTGGCCGAAGGATTCTTGTAAACCTGATAGCCCCGGTAGTTGATCGACACGGGCGTCTCAACTTCGGCCGAGTATTCGGCGAAGTCCTGGTAGCGAAACAGGCCGCCGTTGGCTTCAGAGAACGCGGCCAGGTCTTTGGCAATGTCGCCCTTGTAAAAACGATCGCGGGCTGCTTTCAGCGCTTCGTGCCGTCCCTTCGCCTGATTCGCTTTCTCCGCTTCGACTAACATCTTGAGAGTGCGCGCCAGATCGGGATTGCGGAAAATTTCACCCGCCTTGGGCGGCCGGCCATTCGGCAGGTAGATTTTGACGGTCGTAGGATATTTGAGAATCTTCTTCGAGCCCGCAATATAGTGCGCGCCCCGTTCGCTGAGCGGGAAACCGTTCTCGGCCAGTTCAATCGCTGGGCGCAGCACCTGTGCAAAGCTCATCGTGCCCCAGCGATCGAGCAGCGTGTACCACGCGTCCACCACACCGGGCAGTCCGCCGGAGAGCAGGCCGTCACTCTCGGGAATCTGGCCCCCGTTGTTCTTCTCGTACCACTCGATGGTTGCCAGTTTGGGCGCGCGAGGCTCGGCGTTCACGGAATAGACTTTCTTCTCGCGAGCGTTGTAGACGAGGACCACGGCATCGCTGCCCATTCCGTTGAGCGCAAAGTCGGTTACGCCCAGCGCCGCCTGGCCGGCTACGGCGGCGTCGAACGCGTTGCCGCCCGCATCCAGAATCTGGCGAGCGGCTTCGGTGGCCTCGGCTTTCATGGAGGCGACGGCGGCTGTGCGTCCACGAATCACGGGACGCATGGTCTGACCAGTGGAGTCGCTGGTCTGAGTCAGGGCTTGGGGAACAAGAACCAGCAAGAGAACCACCGCGGCAACGACCGGCAAGCTGTGTGACATGGATGATTTGCTCCTCGTTGGTACTACCAGCATCGTGAGAACTTCTGTCGTCCCTGCGGGACTTGGGCCAATCTCCAACCTCACCCAGGGCTTACGCCCTGAGCTAATACATGTCGCCGCTGCGCGGCCGGACTGAGGCGAGTTTTCGTCCGCCGTTTTCCTAACGTTAGTTCTGACTCCCTAGCAGCACCTGGGACGGCGCCCTTGACTCGCTTCCCGCTCACGCCAGAAGGCGGCGTAGGCGGCCGGAGATGACGTCATCTCGCTGCGTCGCAAAAAACGCGCGTAGGCGGCCTCGTCGAAAATTTCCCGCAGAGCCGCCAGAAAAACTCGGGCTGCTTTAACGATGCGGCTCATGCCTGCTCCTCCAGCAGGTGGGTCATCACAAACGGAGTTTCTTTCAGGCGCGCTTCTTTCCTGCCGCTGAGGACTCCGATCCATCCCCGCACGGATTCCATCAGCACCAGTGCAACCATCACGACAAAAACGGCGGTGAGCGCGGCATCCAGACGGTTGTTGAAGATCAGTCGCGGCGTTGCGGCCGTGGCCGGGCCGGCGGCCAGGGCTCGGGCCTGCGCCAGAAATCCCAGGTGCGGATCAGGACTAAAAACCTTCTGCCACGCGGCGGTAAATGTAACCGCGACCAGCCACGCCAGAGGCACCATCGTTACCAGCACGTATTTCGCGCGGTGCATTTTGATCAGGATGGTCGTGGCCACGCACAGCGCCACGGCGGCCAGCAACTGATTGGAAATGCCGAACAGCGGCCACAGGGAATTGATTCCGCCGAGCGGGTCTTTGACTCCCTGCCACAGGAAGTATCCCCAAGCGCTCACAATCAGCGCGCTGGTAATGAGAATGGAAGGATACCAACTGGTCTGGCCCAGAGGTTTATAGATGTGGCCCATGGCATCCTGAATCATAAAGCGGGCGGCACGGGTGCCGGCGTCGAGCAGCGTCAGAATGAACAACGCTTCGAACATGACGGCGAAGTGATACCACAGCCCCATCACCTTCTCGCCGCCCAGGCTCTGCGAGAAGATGTGGGCCATGCCTACAGCAAACGCAGGCGCGCCGCCGGTGCGGTTAAACAGCGTTTGCTCGCCGACGGCGTGCGCCAGCGCCTGCATTTCGGGGGCAGTCACGGGAAATCCCCAGGCGGAGATGGTCGCGGTCGCGGCCACCGGGGTCTCGCCGACGACGCCTGCGGGGCTGTTAATCGCAAAGTAAATACCGGGCTGGAGGACGCAGGCAGCGGTAATCGCCATGATCGCGACCGCAGACTCGGCCATCATGGCGCCGTAGCCTACGATGCGGGTCTGCGTCTCCCGCGCGATCAGTTTGGGCGTGGTTCCGCTGGAGATCAGGGAATGGAATCCGCTGATCGCGCCGCAGGCGATGGTGATGAAAGCGAAGGGAAAGATTTTCCCGGCAAATACTGGGCCCGTGCCATCGGCGAAACGGGTCACGGCGGGCATGTGCAGCGCGGGGTGCAAAACCACAATGCCGATAGCCAGCAGACCGATTGCCCCCAATTTGACGAAGGTGCTGAGATAGTCGCGGGGCGCGAGCAATAGCCACACCGGCACCGCCGACGCCGCGAATCCGTAAACGATGATGAGAATCGCCAGGCTGGACGCCTGCAACGAAAACACGCGCGCCACGGCGGGAGTCTGCGACGCCCACTGCCCTCCCCAGATCGCCAGCAGCACCAGGATGAAACCAAAGACGGATACTTCCAGCACTTTGCCCGGACGAATCCGGCGCAGATAAACGCCCATGAGTAACGCGATCGGGATGGTCATCGCGATCGTGAACGTGCCCCACGGACTGCCCTTGAGCGCGTTCACCACAACCAGGGCCGCCACGGCCAGGATGATGATAAGGATTGCGATGACCGCGCCATAGGCCACGAAACCGCCCACGCGCCCAATTTCTTCTCGTGCCATTTCGGTGACCGATTTTCCATCGCGGCGAACCGAAAAGAGCAGAATGACGAAGTCCTGCACGCAGCCGGCGAAGACCGCGCCCGCCAGCACCCAGAGCGTCCCGGGAAGATAGCCGAACTGTGCCGCTAGCACGGGACCAACCAGCGGCCCCGGTCCGGCAATGGCCGCGAAATGATGCCCAAAGACCACCCATTTGTTGGTGACCACAAAGTCGCGCCCGTTCTCCAGGCGCTCGGCAGGTGTGGCCCGTAGCGCGTCCAGAGCAAGGATTTTGGCTGCGATAAACTTGCTGTAGAAACGGAATCCCAGCGCATAACAGCAGGCGGCCGCCATTACCAGCCAGAGCGTACTGATGGGTTCGCCGCGATGAACAGCTACTACTCCCACCGCCAACGCACCGAGCGCGGCGACGGATCCCCAGCCGAGGATTGCCAGGAGTTTGCTCATGTTTCGCCGAAGCATTGTGGCCAATTCCGTGCCAGAGTGCAATGCCCGCCGAGGAGATCGGTTGTGTTACTCTACTTATTCCGAACGATTGCTACCCCCGCGCTTCGGGCCATCTCGTCCTGCCCCTGCACTCGGGGTGCACTCCAAGGACCTCTTTTCCGAACTCATAACTTAGGAGCGAACGATGAGAATTGGCATGTTAACCGGCGGGGGCGACTGCCCTGGCTTGAATGCGGTGATCCGCGCGGTCGTGCGCAAAGGCGTGTTCCATTATCACGACGAATTTGTCGGCTTCATGGAGGGCTGGCGCGGCCTGGTCGAAGACAACGTGATGGTGCTGGACCTGGACGCGGTCAGCGGCATTCTGCCCCGCGGCGGAACTATTCTGCGCACCTCGCGTACAAATCCCTCCAAGCGTCCGGACGGCATTGACCGCTGCGTCGCTGCTCTTGATAAACACAAGATCGAGGCGCTGATCGCCATCGGCGGCGACGATACGTTGTCCGTTGCGCAGAAGCTCCACGAGAGAGGAATCAAGGTCATCGGCGTGCCCAAGACCATTGATAACGACCTGGGTGGGACCGACTACACCTTCGGCTTCGATACAGCCTGCAACATAGTCTGCGAAGCCATTGACCGCGTTCACACCACGGCCGAGGCGCATAACCGCGTGATCGTGGTTGAGGTGATGGGGCGGGATGCGGGCTGGATCGCGCTTTACAGCGGCATCGCCGGAGGCGCCGACGTAATTCTCATACCCGAGCGGCCGTTCGACGTGGACAAAGTGGCGGAGTCGATTCGCCAGCGCCACGAGCGCGGCCGCTATTTCTCTATTGTGGTGGTGGCCGAGGGCGCGAAGTTTGCCGCCGAAAGTGGCAGCGGATCTCCCATTCTGCAGGATATGGGCAAGGATGAATTCGGTCACGCCAAGCTGGGTGGCATCGCAAATATTCTCGCCCGCGAAATCGAGAAGCGTACCGGCTTTGAAACCCGTGCGGTGGTCCTGGGACACATCCAGCGCGGCGGTTCACCCAGCGCGTTTGACCGCGTCCTGGCCACGCGTTACGGACTGGGCGCGATTGACATGGTGCATCGCGAAGAATTTGGGTGCATGGCGGCGCTGCGCTCCAACAAGATTGTCTCCATCCCGCTGAAGGAGGCGATCGCGAAGAACCGCACCGTGGACAACGAAATGATCCAGATCGTGGATGGCCTTTTCGAGGAGGTCGGCACCAAGGAAGCGGTGGGCGACTAGACCTTAACATTGCATTCCGGCCTCCGACCGCCGCAAGCGGTTGGAGGCTTTTTCGTTTTGCCGGACAGCTGGCGTAAAGTAGTGCGGGATCGCACTCACCACGATGCAGGACCTTTACCTCCGCCTCGCTCCAAATCTGCTCGTAATCGTGGAACTGGTCTTGATGGCCGCCGCCGGACTGCTGGTGGTTCGTGCGGGGCGGCGAGTTCCCCGCAGCGAGCCGCATTTCCTAGCTTCGCTGGAGCGTGCCTTTGGCCGCCTGGCGCGGCGGCAGAGACTGGCCGCGTTGCTGGTTGGTCTCAGCGTAATTGCGGTACGTGTTGGGTTAATCCCGCTGTTGGGAGTTCCCGAGCCCAGGTGGCACGACGAGTTCAGCTACCTGCTTGCTGCCGACACGTTCGCGCACGGACGGCTCACGAATCCCACGCATCCGATGTGGGTCCATTTCGAGAGCTTCCACATCATTCAGCAGCCCACTTATATGTCGATGTACCCCCCGGCGCAAGGGCTGGTGCTGGCCGCAGGGCAACTTCTCGGGCATCCATGGATCGGGCAATTGCTGGTCACGGCGGCGTTGTGCTCGGCTCTGTGCTGGATGCTTCAGGGATGGATGCCGCCGCCATGGGCTCTACTGGGCGGAGCGTTGGCCGCGTTGCGACTGGGCATTCTCAGTTACTGGATGAACACTTACTGGTGTGCTTCGGTCGCCGCTTTAGGCGGAGCGCTGGTGCTGGGAACGTGGCCGCGCTTGCGGGCGCGCCCGAGGGTGCGCTGGCCGCTCATTCTAGCTGCGGGTCTGACCATTCTGGCTAACAGCCGTCCGTACGAGGGATTCGTATTCTCCCTGCCCATCGCCTTTGCCATGCTGGCATGGATGGTGTGGCGAGATCGCCCAAGAGAGTCTTTCCCGCGTGTAGTTCTCCCGATACTCGCGGCGCTGCTCGCAGGCGGGCTGGCAACCGGTTTCTACTATTATCGCGTCACCGGCTCACCGTTCGTTATGACCTATCAGGTGAATCGCGCCCAGTACGCGACTGCGCCTTACTTCATCTGGCAGAAACCGCGGCCGGAGCCCGCATATCACCATGCGGTGATGCGCGATTACTACCGCTGGGAACTGGGAGAGTTCCAGCGCAATCGGACCTTCAGCGGATACGTTGCGCGCGGCGCGGAGAAACTGGCGGCCTGGTGGCGATTTTATCTGGGTCCGCTGCTGACGGTGCCTTTGTTGGCTTTGCCCTGGATCGTCCGCGACCGGAAGATGAGAATGCCTCTGCTCTTGTGTGGCGCGATGGCGGTCGCATTCGCGATTCAAACCTGGACGTTCCCCCATTATTTTTCTCCGGCGACGGGCGCCCTCTACATCCTGCTCATGCAGGGCTTGCGCTACCTGCGGACATGGCAAAGGAACTCCGGCGCCGGATCCGCGCTGGTCCGCGCCGTTCCGCTGCTGGCTGCTGCTATGATCCTGATCCGCGTGACGGCCGCGGCAGCACATGCGCCGATAGAAGCGCACTGGCCACGCGGCAATCTGGAGCGGGCGGCGGTGCTGCGCCGGCTCAGCCAACTACCTGGTGGACAGTTGGTGATCGTTAGTTATGACGATCGGCCTTACGACGATCATCGTTACGGCGACCAGCACGACCGGGACCAGGAGTGGGTGTGGAACGAAGCTTCGATTGACGATGCCAAAGTGGTGTGGGCGCGCGACATGGGCGCGAGCGCAAATGACGAACTGCTCCGCTACTTCAAGAATCGCCGCGTCTGGCGGATCAATATGCCGGATCGTGGGGACGGTCCTTCGCCTCGACTTGAGCCGTATTCTGGTGGCGCTCCTCGCGACTGATGGTTAGAACCTCGAGCGCCAGAGCGGATTGTTAATTAGGATTCCTGTGGTCTTGAACGGGCGCGGCGCAGCTTGCTCATGGTGATCGAATCGAATCCGAGTGGATGGCTGACGGCCCGGCGCTTGCGCGCTCACGGGACGATTCTCGCCCTGTGTTTGTGGTCGGTCTACCTGTGGAATCTTGCGTCTCCGGGCCTGCGCGACCGCAACGGCAATCTCAAAGGAACCGACTTCCTGCATCTCTACACCCTGGGTTCGCTCGCGCTCGCGCATCGTGGGGCCGATTTGTACGACATGAACGCGCAGGCTGCGCTGGCGGCACAGCGCGTGCCGGAGGCGGCGGGCGTGCGGTATTTGCCGCTGTATCCACCACAGGTTTCGCTTCTCTTTGCGCCGCTGGCGCATCTCTCATACGGCTGGGCATTGACGATCTGGTGGGCATTCAGCGCGCTCGTCTATGCCGCTACCTGCTTCAGCATTTGGCGCGCTTGTCCAAACTTGCGGGATTATGGCGGAACAGTCGTCATTCTCGCGGCAGCATTCCCTGCGTTTTTTCACATGATTGCCTGGGGCCAGACGTCCGCCCTGGCGCTCGCCTGCTTCACGCTGGCGTTTTTCCTGCTGCGCGCAAAACGTGACTTCCTGACCGGAGTGGTCCTGGGATGTCTGATTTTCAAGCCGCAGCTAGGACTGGCCGCGGCTGTCGTTTTTCTATCGCTGGGCGCGTGGAAGACTCTGGCGGGAGCAGTCCTCTCGGCGGCAACGCAACTTGCCGCCGGATGTCTCTATTACGGAATGAATCCCCTGCGGCAATGGATACGCGCTCTGCGCAATGCACCCGCAGTTCTGCCTCTGCTTGAACCCAAGCCGTACCAGACTCACAGCCTGCGTACATTCTGGACGATGCTGATTCCCTGGCATGATCTTTCGCTGGGCTTGTACATTCTGACCGCGGCCGCCGTGCTCGCACTGACCATTGCTTGCTGGAGGCGCGGCCCATCCGCGCCGCTGGCTCTGCGGTATTCTTCCCTGCTTCTGGCAACGGTGCTGGTCGCGCCTCACCTCACCGTATACGACCTCGTGATTCTGGCTCCGGCTTTTCTGCTCCTGGCCGAATGGCTGTTAGCGCGCGCGCCCTATTCGTTCACTCGAACACTCGGGACACTTCTTTACTTGGTTTATATGCTGCCGCTTCTGGGACCGGTTGCGCGGTGGACGCACGTCCAGCTTTCCGTCATCGCGATGACGGCCGGCGTCTGCGTGATCTGGAGCATGAGCCGTCAGACTAATCCGGCAACGGAATGATGGATAGCGGGGCAGCCGACTATGGCGTCCCAAACAGAAATGTCAGCGCTTCAGGAAAACGCCTGGCCCAGGGCGATTCGTGATGCGTGCCCCCGCCTTCGATGACCAGTTTCAGCCGTTTGTCGTCCAGGCCGGCGCGACGGAGGATTGCGGCGAGTTCGCGAACGTCGTCCACGACGCTTTGATCTCGATCTTCCCGTCCCATTTCCGCCGTGCCGGTGGCAAGAAAGATCCGCTCCGGCCAGTGTTTCGCGTTGCGGCTTTCCCTGATCGCCTGCCGGTTCGAGGCCCACAGCGAAGGGCTCTCCAGAAGCAATCGGCCAAAAGCTCCGGGGCGAACGCGAGCGGTGTAGAGCGCGATGAGCCCACCCAGAGACGATCCGCCCAGACCGGTATTCTCGGGGCCAGAGGCCACACGGTAATTCCGCGCCACGAACGGCATGACTTCCTTGATCAGGAAACTGGGATAGCGGCTGCCCTGCACACGCAGCATCATGGGGTGCAGCGAGCGGTGCGGCATGTACTCGCGGATGCGGTCTTTGGCGGCGTTATCGACGCCGACCATGATCATCGGCGGAACTGCGCCTTCGCGGATCAGGCGGTCCGCAGTTTCATCCACCTGCCACTCCACGCCGGTAAACGACGTCTCTGCCTCGAACAAGTTCTGCCCATCGTTGAGGTAGAGCACCGGGTAGCGCCGGCCAGCGTTTGAGGGATCATCGTACGCGGGAGGAAGCCACACGCGCAGAAAGCGGGTGTTATGAAAGATGCGGCTAAGAAACTGGTGCAGGCGCAAGTCTCCGGTCGCAGACGTTGCGCGGATGGCGGATATCGCTCCGCCGGCCTGATTCTCATCGATCGGGTTCTCAGTTTGCTGGATTTCTTCCATCAGGAAAAGCGCACTATCAGAATACAACGCCGGCCGGGATCACGAGCGCGCACTTCTCAGTTTGACGACCAAGGCGAGAACGCTGATCAGCGAAATCAACACCAGAGAAATCAGGCACAAGATGCACCAAGTCGTCAGAACATAGGCTTCGATATAAGTCAGATACAAGGCGAACGCCAGTCCGGCAATGGCCGCTCCCAGCAACCGGATGGGCGTTTCGACTCTCGATTTCCAGAAAGTCGCCAAAATAAAAAGCGCGGCGTATCCCAGCACACCGATGCCGGCCACCGGAATCCCCATGATGCTCGAGTATTCGCTGCGGTTCACGATGTCGCAACTGAATTGCTGGCTGAAGTCGCAGAACTCCGTCGCCGACTTTGCATAGTGACGTTGCAACGATATCGCTGACACGATCATCCCCGCCAGTGAGAGAACCGCGATCAGCAGAAAGAACATTCGATTCGCGCCCACTGTACCCGGGTGGGGCGGCGAAGGAACATCCGCGGAAGCGCTCACGGCAGGCTGCACCCGGTCTTGTTGCTCAGGGCTTCGAGAGACAAGACTCCTTCCTTCGGCGGATCGGCGCCAAACTGCCAACTGGGATACCCCTTGATCCCCGCAATCTTGCACGCCGGCGCAGGTTCTCTGGATCCTTTGACGCCGCATTCTACATATGGAACGTAGCTAAATGATGCACCGAATTCTCGCTTTTGATCTGCGCAGTGCGGGCATAGGTAATGGCCATACATCTTGGCGTCGTGCGCGGCCAGGCATTTCGCGAAAGAATCGTATTTGTGATTCCTGTAATACCGGCCTGCTACGAATGCGGCCACCAGCAGAAGGACGACCCCGCCCCACTTGAGGTATTTCCGTCCATTCTCGCTGCCTTCATCAGCTCCCTGGCGTTCCTGCTGTCGTTTTCTTCGTTCTTCAGACATGACTCATTTCTTATATCACGGGCGCTAAGCTGCATTATTCACGAAGCAGCTTTGAAAGGGCGCGGCTGGAAGCCGCGCCCCTTCAAACCGGAGCAATCCTTATGAATAGTCCGGGTTAGGCCACTACGTTGAGCACGCCGGGCAGCACATCCAATTCTTCGCAATGCAGGGTCAGCACTTCCCCGTCCACCATCACGTCAATGGGCGCGTCCAGGTTGAATTCAACGCGCGGGACGGCTTTGCGCTCAGCCAGCGGGTGCTGAATGTGCGTGCCGTCATAAAGCGTAGGCAGATTGCGGATCAGGCCCAGCCGCCCGATCGGGCCCCACCGAACGTATTCCACCAGGCCGTCGTTGATCTCGGCCTGGGGAGCAATCATCATGGTGCCGCCGGTGTATTTGCTGTTGCTGAAAGTGAGGAAGAGGCAGTGCCGGCGGTCGAATTCGGACTGGCCTTCGACTCGAACCGGAAACGGGCGCCGGTTGAAGCGCGCCAGCGTCAGGAAAATCGAGGTGATGTAGCCCAGTTCTCCCCAGTTGCTGAATCGGCGGGCGCGCAACGTAGCCACGTCTGCCGAGAAACCCATACTCAACAAATTGATGTAGTGAATGACTCCGGCACGGTGGCGCAGACGCAGCACATCACAGACGCGGCTGCGCCCCACCAGCAGCGATTCCAGCGCGTGGTCTACGCCGCGATCGCTGAAGTCGCGCAGAAACGAGTTGCCGGTGCCCAGTGGCAAGAAAGCCAGAGTGGGACGTCCGCCGGTCAGGGCCTGCGGATACAGGCCGTTCACCACTTCATAGGAAGTTCCATCGCCGCCGACGGCGATGAAGTTCCGGACGCCGCGCCGGTAGGCCTCATGCGCGATCCGGGTGGCCTCGCCGGGAGCGAGGGTCTCCGCGACTTCGACGGCAATGCCGTCGGCCCGCAAGCGCTCGAGCGCGGGCGCGAGCAACTTGCGGCTTCGGCCTCCTCCGGCCGCCGGGTTTACGATTGCGAAGTAGTTCTGCCCCAAGTCTCAGACCGTTGTACGGAGATTGAATAGCGACTCTTGCGAGCCGGCGCGGCGCAAATGATTGCGCCTCAGATCGCCACAAACCGCCCTTACAGATTTACGACTTTCCCCCGGTCAATCGTTCCCGCGATCTCCTCCGCCAATACCTGCCGCTTGATCTTCATCGAGGCGGTGCGGGGAAAATCCTTGTCCCAGATCAAGTATCCACCCACGCGCTTGAAATCGGGCAGCCGCCGGTTTTGCGCGGAGATCTCATCCAGCAGCTTGCTGTCGAACTTCTGATTCTGCTCCAGGCGCAGCACCAGCACCAGCGTTTCGCGGCCCAGTTCCTTCCTTGGCCAGATGTAGTTTGCCGCAAACACGGAATATTCTTTGACCAGCAATCCATCGAAAACAGTTTCGATATCCTCCGGGTAAATGTTTTTTCCGCCTTCGGTGACGATCATGTTCTTCTTGCGGCCAAAGAGCTGCAAATGGCCGTGTCGCTCAAACCGGCCCAGATCGCCGGTCAGAAGCCAGCCGTCCACGATCGTCTCCAGGGTAAGTTCGGGATCGTCGAGATAATGCGACATCACGGTCTTGCTGCGGACCGCGACTTCCCCCACGCCCTCCGCGTCCGGCTTCAGGATGCGCAGTTCGACTCCCGGCAGCGGCTTGCCGACGGTATCGGCGCGAAACGGCTTGAGATCGTTGAGGGTGAGAGCCGTTCCGGCCTCGGTGAGCCCGTAGCCGTTGACCACGGGAATTCCGAGATCATAAAAGAACTGCATGGTCGAAGGCTCCATGAACGCCCCGCCGGTGATCAGGGCCAGCACGTCACCCCCAAAAGCGCGGTGCACGCCCCGCAGCAAAATGCGGCTGAGCCTGACTTTCGGCCGACGGCGGGTCAGGAGCCGGTTCGTGGCGATCATCGTGTTGAGGAAACCGCGCTTCCACGCGGGCAAGGCGTCGAATCTCGCGCGCAGGCCGCGCTCCAGATTCTTCACGATCATCGGGACCAGCGATACGTAGGTGATGTGGTAACGCACGAAGGCGTCGCGCACCAACTCCGGGCGCAGCGTGCGCAGGTGCACCACGCACGCGCCGCACACGAACGGACCGATGAAGCCCACCATGAAATCAATCGCATGATTGGTGGGCAGGATGCTTAGATAGCGCACCCCCGGCCAGAAGGGGTACCACGCCGTAAGCGAGCGGCATTGTTCCAGGTAATTCTCGTGGGTGAGCACGCAGCCCTTCGGCCGCCCGCCGGTCCCCGAAGAATAGACGATGCAAGCAATGTCTTCTTTCTGCCGCATCACGAAGTCCGGCGCACCTTTGCGCTTGAAATCCTCCCAGCGGAAGGCGCCTGCCAGGTCCGCGCCCAGCGGAGCCTCGGTCACCAGCACGATCTTTGTCCCGATGGTTTGGAAGCCCGGCGATTGCATCAGCGCCCGCCACAGGTAGTACTCGACGATGAGCACCTTGGCCTTGGAATGAGCCAACAACTGCAGGTGCTCGGCCGCGATAAGCTTGTAATCCAGCGGCACCACCACCCCACCGCAATAAAAGACGGCGTAGGCCGAAATCAGCCACTTCGACTGATTCGTCATGATGATGGCAGCGCGCTCCCCGGGGTCGAAGTCGGCGTCCTCCAGCGCTCGCGCCAGGGGCAATGCGATCTCTTTGAAATCGGAATATGTCAGGCGCACTTTCTCGCGGTCGCGGTCTGCTTCGATCAGGCAGACTTCCGAAGAGAAACGCTCCAGCGCGTCGCTCAGCGCAGCGCCCAGACAGGTGTATTGGCGGAGATCGAGCATAAAAACGTTGATTGTTGATTGTAGATTGTTGATTGGGGCAGCGGATATGGCGCCGGTGGTCGGGTTCCCCGGCAATCAACGATCAAAGTCAACAATCAACAATTAGGAATCCTCCTACAACCGCGCTTGGATTTTGCCGGCCAGCGTGCGGAAGTCGGTCACGCCCTGCAGTTCGTAATCCGGCAGTTCAACATGGAAGTGATGTTCCAGTTTGGTCAGCAAGTCGAGTGTCTGCAGGCTGTCAATGCCGAGCGCCTTGAAGAAGTCGTCGTCGGGATTAAGTCTTTCGCGCGGCACTTTGAAATGTGCAGCGGCGAGGGCAAGGATTTCGTCCAGCGTCTTCTCAGCGGTTTCCATAGGCGGTTATTCTAATTCAGTCCAGATTCAGTTCGTCTCAACTACTTTGGGCTTCAACTACGGCAAGTACGGCTGCGCGTCTGTGCTCTCCACAAATTTCTTCAGCCCGGCCTGAACCGCCGGCCGCGGGAATAGCTCGCAGAAAAGATCGATTTCCATCTTCAGTTCGTCATACGGAATTGGCTTGATGAATTTCTTGGCCGTGACCGCAGTCTGCCGGGCGAACTTTCCTAACTGGACGGCGGTGGCGCGCGCCGCACGCAGCGCCTCTCCTTCCGCGACGACCTGGCTTACCAGCCCGATCTGCTGCGCCTTCTGGGCATTGAAGCTGCGCCCGGTCAGCAACAGGTCGCGTACCACGGCATTGCCCAAATCCCGCTTCAGGCGCGGGATTCCGCCGAATCCGGGAATCAGGCCCAGCCTCAGCTCGGGAAAGCAAAAGCGCGCCATCTTGTCCGCGATGATCAAATCGCAAGCCAGGGCGAGCTCAAATCCTCCCCCGAAGGTAACGCCATGAACCGCGGCTATCGTGGTCAGGGGAGCGGCGTCAAGCGTATTCAGCACATGATGAATGCGCTCCAGAAAATCGCGCACGCCGCTCACGGCGTCGGCCATCTCCATGGCTTGCGAGCGCTCGTAAAGCTCGCGCAGGTCCGCACCGGCGCAGAAACCCGACTTCAGCTCACTGTAGATGATCAGCGCGTGGGCATCTCGCTCCAGATCGGTGAGCGCCGCTGCGAACTTCTCGAACTCACCCAGCGCGATCGATCCCAGTTCATTGCAGGGCTCGCGATGCAGCGCGAGCTCGATGACTCCGTTCGTGAGTTCCCACGATAGCGCCTGACCCTTGAATTGCTTCACGCCTGATATGGCCCCTCTCGCGGCCAGTTCCGTGACCTTACACCGCCTGTTTTACGCGATACATGTCTTCGATCTCGTTCTTCATGCACGCCGAAATCAAATCGCGCTTCAGCTTTCCGTTTGCCGTCAACATTCCATTCTCAATGGAGAACGGCTCTGGGCGCAAACAGAACGCCCGCACCTGCTTATAGTGTGGGAATCCCGAATTGACGGCATCGAGAGCGGCCTGCACCTGTTCGCCGGTTAGGTTACCAGTGACGATGGCAGAAAGATATCCGCGGCCATTGCCGACCACGACCACTTGCGGCGCACCCGGCAGATAGCGAATGATCTCGTCTTCGATCGTTTCGGGCGCAATCTTATGGCCCGAGCCGAGAACGATCAGGTTCTTAATCCGCCCTGCAATGCGCCAGTTCCCGGAAGCGTCCATTTCACCCTGATCGCCGGTGTGGAACCATCCCTCGCGGAGCACCTCCGCCGTCTGCTGTGGCCGGTTCCAATAGCCCGGAAAGACGTTGGGCCCGCGCACAACGATCTCGTCATTCTCGGCGAGCCTCATCTCGATGCCGGGAATCGCTGGTCCGACGCGGCCGGGCACGGGATGGTTGGGATCGTCCATGGTGCAGATGCCGGTCGTTTCCGTCAGCCCGTAGACCTGCAAAACCGGGACGCCGAGCATGTTGAAGTAGTCCTGAGTCTCCGGCGTGAGCGGCGCCGAGCCGCAGATCAGAGCCTTCAGATTTTCGCCCGCCATTTTCTTGCGGATCGCTGGAAAGACAAGGGTCGCGCCCACCCACAGCCAAAGGGCATCGGCAGGCTTGGGCTGGCTCGTCTTCTTCCGCGTCCACGCGGCCCTGGCTCGCGAGCAGATGGTCTGCGTGATGCCGCCCTTTTGTGCGATTTGGTCATCTATGCCGCGACGCATGCGCTCCAGCAACTGCGGGACATTCAGGAAGTAGTGGGGCGCGACGGCGGGCATGTCGCTCGGAATCTTCGTCAAATCAGTGTTCAGAGTCACCAGGCTTCCGCGCAGGATGAAACTCAGCACCGCGATCCAGGACGCACAAAAACTGAACGGCAGATAATGGAAAATGCGGTCCCGGCCCGAGCGGTCTCCCATCAGCGAGTCCAGCCGTGCCGACGTGCAGCCCAGCATGAACCCGACGTTGGCCGCAGTAAGCACTACACCCTTGGCTTCGCCGGACGTGCCCGACGTATAGATGATTGTGACCGGATCCGCATCCCGCACCTGCGGGCGATCCAACTGAACTCCTTCGACACCAGCAAAGATCTCGTCAAACAGAAAATGCGGCGGCGCGCCGGGCCAGTTCTGCTGGATTCCGGCGCGCAAGATTTTGTCGTCGCAGCACACCAGCGACGGGGTGCTGTCTTTTGCCATGGCCATCAATTCCGCGGGGGCTTGACGAAAATACAGGGGCACAACGATCAACCCCTCGGCCATCGCGGCCAAGTCGAGGGCCACCCAACGGATGCTGTTCGCGGCCAGCAGCCCGCAGCGGTCGCCTTTCTTCAGTCCCTTCGAGGCAAGAAACGTCCGCGCCCTGCGTATCAACTCGAGCAGTTCGTTGCCCGTCACTCCCGTGATCTGTCCGTCGCGGATTTCCGCGAGCACCGTGGTGCCGGCCCCGGTCTTGAGTTGCGAAAATATTTCCCCGACGAAAAGCATGTCCTTATCACCGGAAACGCGACGGAAATCAGTTATACGCCGCGACCAACTGACGCAACGAAGCGCTCATGGGCGGCAGGTAATCTTCCCAACTCCATTCGCCCCGGCGAGTGGGGAATTCGGGATAACGCCGCTGGACTTCTTCCTCGAAATACACGCCCATCCGCGCCATCACCTTCAGATTCTTGACTACGGTGCGCGCAATCCCGTCGGCAATCCGCTCGCCTTCCGTGGCCAGCTTCTCCAGGGCTGCAAGCAATTGCGACTCAAGGTCTGGATCGTCCACATTCATCAGCAATTCCTGATGCCCGCGCTCCCGCATCAGGTTACGGATGCGCTCGTCCATGGTGATGCCCGCCGACGGCACCAGGGTCGGCATGGAGGTCACAATGCCGTGGTAGCGCGACGACGCCATCATGTGGCAGGCGCGCAAGATGCTCACTAGTTCGTACATGTTGTACTGATCGGAGGTCAGAACTGGCACCCCGCCCAGCTTTTCTGAGATACGATTGGCCGGACGCGCATCCAGGCGCTCGGTGGCCGCGAGAATGACGAACACTTTTCTACGCTTGCGGAACGCGTCGACGGCGTTGGTAATGGCAGTCAGATAATGCTGGTAGGCGCGGTCGGCAGCCGGGCCGGAGTTATGAAAGTAAACGGTGCGGTAGTGGCTGTCTTTGTAGGCTCCGGTCAGACTGTGCAACGCGTACTTCGCGACCGAAGCCCTGACCGGCCATTCAAAGGGATTGATGGGGCACACCACCAGCACGGGAGTGCGCCCGTCCCAGCCAGCTTGCCGCAGTACATTTTGTCCGTACTCCGCCGGGCTGGGCTCAAAGGTCCAGGCGGTATCGGTACCCAACTCGGTTGGAACTCCCAATTCGCGCAGAAGCGTCCGTGACTCTTCATTGCGCGTAATTATAAGAGAGTTCT
>Ga0187818_10000281_pt1 | contig 17247 bp, 16 predicted proteins | sample NC_wetland_sal_i_14_FD_130581 | JGI IMG/M metagenome (GOLD analysis project Ga0187818, IMG submission 130581) | Wetland sediment microbial communities from Neuse River Estuary, North Carolina, USA - SO4_3 | ecosystem: Environmental > Aquatic > Freshwater > Wetlands > Sediment | place: USA... | reverse complement strand
CGCGCCCGAGATAAATTGCTTCTGGCCGTCGAGCACGTACTGGTTGCCGTCGCGGGCCGCGCGGGTGCGTAACGCCGCCGCATCCGATCCGGCACCCGGTTCGGTGAGGCAGTAGCTCGCCAGCTTTTCCATGCGGCACAGTCCCGGCAGCCAGCGCAGGCGCTGCGTCTCTGTCCCGAAGCGATCGACCATCCAGGCGACCATGTTGTGGATCGAGATATAGGCGGCGATCGAGGGGCAGCCTTGCGCCAGAGCCTCGAAGATCAGCGCTGCGTCGAACCGCGTCAATCCCGATCCGCCCTGATCCTCGCGGACATAAATGCCGGCCAAGCCGAGAGCGGCGGCTTCGCGGATGACATCGGCGGGGAAATGCTTCTTCTGATCCCACTCGACGGCCTTCGGTGCCAGCCGATCGGCGGCGAAGGCCCGCGCCATGTCGCGGATCGCGATCTGTTCCCCGGTCAGTGCGAAGAATGCCGGGACCGTCTCGTTATCCATTGGCTTTTCTCCGGTTCATAAGGGCCTCGGATTGGGGTTAAGGCAAAATAGACGTATTCGGCCTCTTTGGGGAACGCTATCCCTACCGAAACTTGATTGCCGATGATTTCACAGATCGCCTGCGCTCGGTTCGATATGTTCCTTGTTCACGCCAGCGGCTTTTCTGATAATGCGAAGCAATTCCTGGTTTTCATCATGGCCGACGGCTACTTCCGGGTCGAGCATCGTGCGGTTTCTGGCATTAGTCTGCCGGGCGGGTTTCGAGGCGCCGTGTAATTCTAGGTGGGAGAAAATCAATGACGCTCAAGCTTCGCCGGGTCGTTACCGGCCATGACGAGAATGGACGCGCCGTCGTCAAGATCGACGAGGTTGCGAAGAATATCACCGCGAGCCGGCCCGGCGTGTCGGCTTGCGTCATCTGGTCGACCGATACGAGCCCGGCGGATAATTCCGGCGATTTTGACGGGTCGCTCCGGAAGCTCGGCACGACGATGAAGAACGGATCGGTCTTCCGGATCATCGAATTCGCTCCCGGGGCCGCGCCGCGCAATCACCGAACCGATTCCATCGATTACGCGATCGTCTTGTCCGGTGAGATCGACATGCCGCTCGACGATACCGAGGTTCATCTCAAGGCGGGCGACGTCCTGGTCCAGCGCGGAACGATCCACAACTGGATCAACCGGGGCAATCGGCCCTGCGTCATCGCCTTCGTCCTGATCGACGCAAAACCGGTCACGGCCGGCGGCAAGACGCTCAACGCGGTCGGCTGACGATCTCCCCATGCGCTCAACGCGCCGGCTGTACGTGCCGGTAGGGGCGATAGACCGGGTTCCAGATCTTGGCGCGAAGGCGGAGTTCAAGCGTGACTTCGTCGCAGGGCGCTGCGAGCTCCTCGGCCTGCGCCTGCTTGGCGACGGCGCGCGCCACGCCGAGCGAGATCGCGCGCGAGTCCCCGATTGGGGGCAGCAGATTGGCGCGGGGATCGCGGCGCGCCGGCGAGGTGGCGGCAAGGGCGTGGGCCGCGGCCATGAACATGCCGTCGCTGATATGCCGCGCCTGCACGGCGAGCGCGCCTAGGCCGATGCCCGGATAGACATAGGCGTTGTTGGTCTGGTCGATGCGGAACGGCTTGCCCTCGCGCATAACCGGCGGGAACGGGCTGCCGGTGCCGATCACGGCGCGGCCTTCGGTCCAGGCGAGAAGATCGAGCGGCGTCGCCTCGCTCAGCAGCGTCGGATTCGACAGCGGGAAGATCACCGGCTGCCTGGCACAGGCCGCCATGGATGTCACGATTTCGCGGGTGAAGGCACCTGGCTGGCCCGAGCAGCCGATCAGCACCGTGGGGCGGGCATTGGATACCACCTCGGCAAGGCCGATGCGGTTCGGGTTCGGGAGATTCCAATTCGCGATATCCGCCGGCATCCGTAGAAAGGGCCCTGGAAAGGTTGGATGCCCGTCATGCCTTCGACCAGCAAACCCTCGTGATCGACCAGAAAGAAGCGCTGCCTCGCCTCGGCCTCGGACAGGCCATCCGCCTCCATTGCCCGTAGGATCAGGGCGCTGATGCCGGAACCGGCCGAGCCCGCGCCGAACACGGCGATGCGCTGCTGCGACAGGGGCACGCCGGTTACGTTGATGGCTGAGAGCAGCGTGCCGACCGCGACCGCGGCAGTGCCTTGGATGTCGTCGTTGAAGGTGCACAACCGGCCACGATAGCGGGCCAGCAGGCTGTTGGCGTTGGCTGTCGCGAAATCCTCCCAGTGGAGCAGGACATGCGGCCAGCGTTCGGCCACTGCCGCGACGAACTCTTCGACGAAGGCGGCATACTCGGCGCCACGCACCCGAGCGTGGCGCCAGCCGACATAGATCGGGTCGGCGAGCCGTTCGGAATTGTCGGTGCCGACATCGAGCAACACGGGCAAAGTCTTGGCCGGATGAAGCCCGGCGCAGGCGGTGTAGAGCGACAGCTTGCCGATCGATATGCCCATGCCGCCGGCGCCCTGATCGCCCAGGCCGAGGATGCGTTCGCCGTCGGTGACGACGATGGCTTCGACGCCATCGAATTGCGGATGCGCCAGGATACGGCGGATGCGATCCTTGTAGGGAATGCTGAGGAACAATCCCCGCGACTTGTGAAAGATTCGGCTGAATTGTTGGCAGCCGCGCCCCACCGTCGGCGTATAGACGATGGGCATCATCTCCTCGAGATTGGCCAAGAGTAGGGCGTAGAACAGGGTCTCGTTGGTATCCTGCAGGCCGCGCAGGAAGATGTAGCGGTCGAGATCGTCCTGGATCGCGCGGAATTCCGCCAGGCGCCTTGCGACCTGCTCCTCGAGCGCGGCGACGGTCGGCGGCAGCAGTCCGTAGAGATCGAAGGCGTCGCGTTCGGCCTCGGTAAAGGCCGTACCCTTGTTAAGCAGCGGCGTGTTCAACAGATCGTAACCGGAACGGGAAACCTCCACGGCTTCCTCCTCCGGCATCGCTGGGTTTTTCGCTTTCGGGGTCATTAGGTGTCGGGTTGGGCGCTCGGTTGCCGCTTCAGATTAAGGGTTTTTCGACCCGCCGAAAATGACGGGTCGAGCCGCCCATGTCCATCGCGGGATTTCTCCATCTGCCGATATGCTGGCGGGCATCGTCGACGCCGTCCTCGACGCGCCGCGGCCTGCAGGGCGTGCGCGACATCAAGCCGCCGGCCGCGACCCTCGCGGTATGGCAGGCGATCCAGGCCGCCAAACCCGTCATGCCGTGATTCCGGTGTATCGGCTAACCCCTTGTGATATAAAGGTTCATGGCGGTTTCCGAAGATGGCCCCGGCAAAAACGAATCACCGTTCTGGCGCTTCTCCTTGCGTTTTTATGCGCTGCCCTGCGTGGCGCCCGCCTGCCTCGTCTTGCAAGACAAGGCCAAAGCCGACGTCAATTTGATGCTTTATCTTTTCTTTCTTGCCACGCAGAAACGGGCGCTCGACCGCAACGAGATCGCATCTCTCGATCAAGCGATTTCGCCCTGGCGCGAGCAAGTGATCAAGCCGTTGCGCGCGCTACGCCGCCATCTCAAGGGCGGCATAAGCGGAATCGATGGTAAGATCGGCGAAGCGTTTCGCGACAAATTGAAGGTGCTTGAGCTCGATGCCGAGCGCGTCGTCCATGATACGCTGGTGCGATCCTGGCCGCCGCTGAACTTCCGCGCCGATGCCGCCTCGCCGCAGGATGCTGCGCAAGCAAGCCTCGATGCTTATGGGAAATTTCTAGGCCACCTGCCGGGTGAGCCAGTCCAAATCTTACTTGGCGCTTTCACCAGTCTTTAGTCGCGGCTGTTGCCGCCTTTCTTGTCGAGCTGGTCAGGGCGGAACTTGGTCTCGGGCTTGATGCCTTTGCGCTTCAATTGCGCACTAATCTTGCCGTTATCGAGATAGCGTCCCTCGGCGGCGCGTTTCGCCGCCTCGTCCCACACCGGCAGCCAATCGCCGAGAGAATAGCCGTACCAGGGCGGTTGTGGATGGAGGCGTTGCAGCCCAAGCTCTTCCCAGATTTTCTTGGCGCGCTCCATGTATTCGCGCTTGGGCAGGGCCAAAGGCGGCATGTCGCTCTTCATGGTCGCGTCCATCAGCAGCGTCGAATCTTCTTCACCGTCATGCTCGCGCTTGGGTCCGTGGCCCTGGCCACGATGCAGCACCAGCTGGACATCCGCGACCGGGTTCATACGGTAAGCCATCGCCCAGAGCAGCGCGTCGGCGTTGCCGGGGTCGATGTCATCGTTGACGGCGATGCAGATTTTGCCAATGTCGCCCTTGAAGAAGGCGGCACCGTAAAGCGCGCGCCAAACCTCGGTGCGCGGCATGCCTTTCTCCAGCGTCACGATCAACACGCGCAGCAACCCGGTCAGCGGTTCGTGCAAGCTGACGCGCTTGACGCCACGAATGCCGAGCGCATTCCTGAGATGAGCGAGGAACAGCGGCTCATAGGCGACGCGCTTGATGACGCTCGATTCGCTCGGCGCCACCTGGCTGATATAGGACGGGATGACCGGGTGCTTGCGATGCGTGATCGCGGTCACCCGCATCGGCATGTTGTATTCCTCGAGCGCGACATGGCCGTGCGATTCGCCGAACGGCGCCTCGGGCTCGACATATTCGGTGTCGATCACACCCTCGATCACCAGTTCGGCCTCGGCTGGCACCAGCAAATCGACGGTTCGCGCACGCACCACGTTGATCGGCGCTCCGGCCAATCCTCCGGCCACGGTGAATTCATCCACGCCGATCGGCAGCTTCTGCGGCCCCATGAAGGCGACATAGGGCGGGCAGCCGAGCACGATGGCGCAGGGCATGGTCGCATCACCGCGCTTCTGGTGCTTGACGTAATGGAGATAACCCTCGGCGCCGCCGACCCGCGTCGCCATGCGCACCACCAGCCGGTCCGATGCTTTCAAGGCGGCCCTATAGGTTCCCATGTTCTGCACGCCGGTTTCGGGATCCTTGGTGATGACGTTGGTCGCGGTCAGCGTCGGCGCGCTGTCGAAGCCGGGGGTCGAAACCGGGATCGGGAGCGCGTCGAGACCCTTGCCTTCGCCTTGCAGATCCTTGCCCTCGATCACCACCTCTTGGCACGCCGCCTTGTTGACGATGCGTGGCGGGACCGGGTTGGCGATGGCGTTGTTCCACTTGGCCTGGATCTGTTCGACCGGCGCGCCCATGCCGACGCTGTAGATCGCCGGGTTGGCGGCGATGGCGCCGACCACCACCGGCATGTCGTATTTCCGGCCCTTGGCATCGACGACGTTGGTGAACAGAAAGGCCTTGCGTTCGGATTCGTCGATCCCGCCGACGAATTGCCAGCGCACCAGCGGATGCAACTCCGAATCCTTGTCGATCGGCCGGTCGATGGTGAGTAGCAGGTTGCGCTTTTTGAGCGTTTCGAGATGCTCGTGCAGATCAGGATAGGAGCGGCCTAAATCCGGCATGGCGGTCAGATGGTCTGCGCCTTGGCCATGGCTATGATCTTGGCGCGGTCGAAGTTGTTGGCCTCGTCGATCAGCGCGTTGGTGTAGAGCGGCTTGAGATCGGGAATCTGGAGATTGATGAAATCGGCCTCGCGCCGCAATTCGGCCTCCTGGATTCCACCCATCTTAATGCCGGGATAGGGCGACCGGTAGAGCAGGATGCGGCGTTTCATCGCGTTGGCGGTCTTGATCGCGGCTTCGGTGGGGTTCAAGCCTTCTGGCGCCTGGCCGGGGTAGAGTTCGAGGAACGCCTTGGCTCCGGCTGGTGGGTTGGCGAGAATATATTCCGAGGACATGGCGATGGTGCGCGCGAAGGCGGCGCACAGCGCATGATTTTTTTCGATAAAATCCCGGCGCGCGCCGATGAAGAAGCCGCCGATGAATGGCACCTTGGGCGGGCGCGGCAGATAGCGCATCTGGATTCCGGCGTTTTCGATCAGGCCGAAGCCGGTGTCGAAATACGCGAGCGCGTCGATGGCGCCGCGGTCGAGCGCCACGCCGGCGGTCACGCCTTCGCCCACCACGACCCAGGACACGTCGTTATCGGGGTTGATGCCGAGATTGTTGAGCACCTCGCGCGTCACCGGGTAATCGGTCGCGCCCAGATTGGAGACTCCGATTTTCTTGCCGCGCAAATCCTGATAGCTCTGGATCGGCGAGTCCGGCTTCACCGCCACGTCCCATTTATAGGGATAGCTGTATTCATACATGCAGCGGATTGGCGGCAATTCGCCCTTGGCGAAAAGCGGCAACGCCACCGACGGGCTGATCACGCCGAACTCGATATCGCCGCGATCGAGCGCGATGAAGGTCGCGCTCAAGGAGCCCAAAGACAGGCCCTGAAGCTGGAAGCCTTGCCGGTGAGTGAAGCCCAGCGGCTCGCCGATCATCACGTTCATGAAGGTGATGTTGAGCAGCTTGAGGCCGACGCCGAAACGGACCTGGCGCAAATCGGTCGCCAGCGCGCGAGATTGACCCAGTGCGGCCAGCGCGCCTCCGGCCAAGCCCGACAGGATCAGATCGCGGCGGTTCAAATTCATAAGGGTCCTCCCTATTGTCGTCAGTCTTTTTTCCGGTTCGCCCAGTGGATGGTACGGCGCTCAAACACGCGGATGGCCAGGTGAAAGACGATGCCGACGACACCCAGCAGGATCAGGCAAGCGAACACCGTTGACACGTTGGTCGCGGTCTGAGCCACGATGATGGTAACGCCTATGCCCTGCTGCGCACCAAGGAATTCCGCGACGATGGTGCCAAGCAGCGCATAGACCATGGCCATGTCCAAGCCAGCAAAGATATAAGGCGCGGCTGAGGGCAGCTTGACGATGCGATAGGTTTCGAGCCGCGAGGCCGAAAGCACGCGCATCAGGTCGAGCCGCTCGCGCTCGGTGCCGCGCAGGCCGGTGAAGGTGTTGACCATCATCGGGAAGAAGGCAAGCAGCGCCGCCATGGTGATCTTCGAGCCGTCGCCGAAACCGCACCAGATTACGATCAGCGGCGCGATCGCCACCTTGGGCAGCACTTGAAAGGCAAAGGCATAGGGCATGAGCACGGTCTCGATGGGGCGGAATTCGGCCATCAGCGAGCCGCAGGCAATGCCAAGCACGACCCCGATCAGGAATCCGATGACGGCGTTGAGGATTGTGCTGGCAAGCGGCAGGTAGAATCCTACCTTGCTGGTCAGCGGCACATCGAGCCCGGCCCACAGCGCCATCAGCACCCGTCCAGGCGGCGGTAATATATAGAGTGGCACGTCGAGCCAAAGCACCGCCGCTTGCCACAGCCCGATCAGCACTACGATGCCGCCCAAGGTCAACAAAATCTTGCCGGCGTTACGGCCGAAACCGGTGTCGAGTGCCAGATCGGTCTCGGGCTTGACCGGCAACAGATCGGAACCGCCGGCGCTCATGGTGTTTCTCCCGTGCCGCGGTCGAGCAAACTGCGGATTTCGCGCGTCAGACGCAGATATTCAGGATCGCCCGGCGTGGTGTCGAAGCGGCGCGGCCGCGGCAGAGCGATGGGGAAATCACCCAGCACGCGGCCCGGGCGCGGCGACATCACCACCACGCGGTCGCCCAGGAACACGGATTCGGCGATGCTGTGGGTGATGAGCAAAATAGTCTTGCGGGTGGCCTGCCAGATGTCCTGGAGCTCGACATTCATGCGCTCGCGCGTCAGCGCGTCGAGCGCGCCGAAAGGCTCGTCCATCAGCAGCACCTTGGGGTCGCGCGCCAGCGCGCGGCAGATCGCGGCGCGCTGCTGCATGCCGCCCGAAAGCTCGTAGGGATATTTGTCCTCGAAGCCGCCGAGCCCGGTCTTGGCCAGCAATTCGCGCACCTTGCCGTCGCGCTCCGCTTGCCGCCATCCGATGCGCAACGGCAAAAGCGCATTCTCCAGGATGGTGAGCCAGGGCAACAGCGTCGCATCCTAGAAGATGACGCCAACGTCGCGCGACGGGCCGCGCACCGGGGAACCCGCCAGCGTCAGCCACCCGGCGCTAGCCTGGTCGAGTCCGGCGATCAGCCGGAGAAAGGTGCTTTTGCCGCAACCCGAAGGACCGACAACGCAGACGAAGTCGCCGTCGCCGATGGCGAGGCTAATCCTAGCCAGCGCCTTGATCGCATCGCCCGAGGTAGTGCGGTAAGTCTTGGCGACATCCTCGGCGACGATCAACGGCGCCGCGGCCTCGCGATGTCTCGTCCTGGCTTCAGGCCGCGCCATGACCGCAACCGCAATCGATGTGGAACAGCTGGATGGCGTTTTCGCCGAGAATGTTTTTTTTCGCCGCATCGTCGAGAGACGAATTCTCGACCACTTTCGCGGGCTCGGGATCGCCGATGGGGAAGGGGTGGTCGGAGCCGAGCATCACCTTCTCCGCTCCGGCGACTTCGCACAGGAATTCGAGCGCGCGCGGCTCGAACAGCACGGTGTCGAAATAGAGCCGGCGGAAGGATGCCGCCGGATCGGCGTAATCCTTCGGATGGATGTCGTAATTGCGCTTCAGCCGGCCGAGGGCGAAGGGCAGGGCCGCGCCGCCATGCGAAACCACCAGCTTGACCCCGGGATAGCGCGTCAAATGCCCCGAGAACAGCAGCCGCGCAACGGCGATGGTCGTGTCGGTCAGCCGCCCGGCGGCGTTGACCAGGTCGTAATCGTTCAAGCGGTCGTCGCCGCAGGCGAACATGGGGTGGAGGAACAGCGTCGCCTGGCGTGCCGAAGCGACCTGCCAGAACGGCTCAAGATCAGGTCCGTCGAGCGCGCCGCCGACGCCCTTGGGCTGGGTCCCGATCATGGCGCCGTGAAAGCCCTGGCCCAGCGCCTCGTCGAGGATCGCGGCGGCAAGCTTGCCGCTTTGCAGCGGCACACAGGCGAGCGGCACGAAGGCCTCGAACAGGGCTGCGCCCTTGCGCATATGCTCGTTCAGGAACTGGCACCAGGCGGCGCCTTCCTCGGCCGGCAGCTCGTAGCCGAACATGTCGAGCCATCCGCCTACCACCTGGCGGTCGATGCGCTGGCGCTCGAGCCATTCCTTGCGCTGCGCCAGGTCGCTGAGGCGCGGCATCACCGGCCTGGTCGGCGGCTGCTTGGCGAAGGCCAGGCGCACCGCCCCGCGCTCACCCAGCACCTCGACCGAGGGAAATCGGCGCCGTTCGGCGCAAAGCGCGTCGAGCAGACTCGCCGGAACGTAATGAGCATGGGTATCGACGATCATTCCGCCTCCTCAAGCCGCCTGCTCGGTCGCCAACGCGCGCAGGATAGCGGAGCGGATATCGTTGCGCTGGGATTCGCTCGTAGCCTTGTCAAACGACGCCTCATAGGCGATGGCGGCCGGCCGGTGGAAGACCAGGATGCGCCGCCCTAATTGCAGCGCCTCGTTGATCGAATGGGTGATGAAGATGCCGGTGGCGCCGGTCTCGCGGACGAGATCGAGGAACTCGGCGCGCAAGCCATTGGCGGTGACCTCGTCGAGCGCCGAGAACGGTTCGTCGCATAGCAGGATATCGGGTTTGACGGCGAAAGCGCGGGCGATGCTGACGCGCTGGCGCATGCCGCCCGACAACGCGTGGGGATAGTCCTGGGCGTGGGCGGAAAGGCCCAGCCGGTCGAGCCACTTCCCCGCGATCTCCATGCGCTCGGCCAAGGGCGCATGGTTCAATTCCAGGCCCAAGGCCACGTTCTCGATCGCGCTGCGCCAGGGCATCAGCCGGTCGTTCTGGAACACGATGCCGATCTTGCCGCGGAACCAGGCGAAGTCGCGGAACGGGTCGCGGCCCTGCACCGTCACCTTGCCGGCGGAAGGCTCGATCAGGCCGGCGACGAGATTGAAGGTGGTCGACTTGCCGCAGCCGGTCTTGCCCAGGATCGCGACCAACTCGCCGCGACCGACCGAAAAGCTCAGGTCGCGAACCGCATAGCTGCCGTCGTCGCGCCCGAAGGTCTTGCTCACATGCTCGAATGCGATCTCGGCCGTGGTCACAGTGAACGCTCCGCCGCCGGCCGGTAACGCAGGACGGAGTTCTCGATCGCCGTGATGATCCACTGCACGATCAGCACGAAGAACACCAGCACCAGGGTCCATGCCACCGCGCCCGCCATGTCGAAAAGCTGCTGCTGTTGCAACAGCTCGTAGCCGACGCCGCCGGTCGCGCCCACCAGCTCCGCCACCACCACGACGCGCGAAGCGTTGCCGAGATTGACCTTCCAGGCGGTCAGAATCCCCGGCAGCACCGAGGGCCACACGAGCGTGCGCAACAGATTGTAGCGCGACGGCCGGAAGGACAGCGTCATCTCGAACAAATCCTTCGACATTGCGCGATAGGAATCGAGTATCTGGAAGCTGAAGGCCGGCAGGGTGGTCATCACCATGATGAAGAAGATGCGGAATTCGATGCCGCGGAACCAGATGATCGCGATCACCACCCAGGACAGAGCCGGAATGCCCTGATTGAAATTCAATAGAGGATGGACGTAACGCGCCAGGCGTTCCGACCGCCCCATCAGCACGGCGAGCACGCTCCCCAGCACGAAGGCGCCGGCCAACCCCGCCAGAATCCGGCCGGAAGTCACGAGCGCGTCATAAATCGTATCCCAGGCGGTGAAGATCGCGATCAGGCGTAGCGTGATGGCGGGGATCGAGGGAAACAGGAAGGGCGGCACGAAGTAGGAGACGATCTGCCAGACCACGGCCAGCCCGGCTAGCGCCGCCACGCCCTCGAACTTGATTCTGGAACGCGGCGCCACGGCGCCGCCATGGGGCCGGCCCGCTTGGCGCGGCGCCGCTTCGGTCATTCCATCGGCCCGGAATAGATCGAGGCCGCCGACGGCATGGCGGGCAATGTGCCGACCGCGATTCCTGCGCGATAGACCGCCAAGATGCCGTCCTTGAGCTTGCCGGCGGGCGCGACCTTCATACCGAGCCGCGTGTTGTGCTGGATCAGGTTGACCAGGGCCTTGCGTTGGTCGTCATCGGCATTGGCGCCGCCGATGATCGATGCGGCCTCCACCGGATCGGCCAAAACCCAGGCGGCGGCGGTCTTATAAGTGCGATAGAGCGGCGCGATCAGCTCGGGATGCTTGTCGATCCAGGATTGCTGCGCGGCAACGCCGAGATAGGGGATCGAGTCGGTATGCGCGAAGCCTCGCCAAGTCGGCGCGATGTTGAGATCGAGCGTGCGGATGCCGGGTTTCTTGGCGAGCAGCACGGAATAGGCCGGCTCCCACAACTGCACGGCGTCGGCCCGGTCGGCCAGCGCGTAACCGACCAGGCCGGGCGTCGCGGTATTGACCACGGTGAAGGAGTCCGGCGCCAAACCCTGCTGCTGCGCAAACCAGGCGAACATCGAATAATTGGTCGTGCCGCGCGCAGCGGCGATCTGTTTACCCTTGATGTCCGCCAGCGTCTTGATGTCGGGCCGCTGCGTCACCACCGCGCCCCAGTAATCGAACAGGTTGAAGAGATAGGCGGCTTTGACGCCGCGCGTATCGGCCAGCCCGACGGTGAGGACCGCGGCGCTGCCGCCGAGATCGAATTCGCCGGTATTGAATTCAGTGGCGTAAGCGTCGGGCGTGCGTTCGGGGAAGCTGATATCGAGGCCATTCTGCTTGTCGAAGCTCTTGGCCTTGATGACCGGCGGCAGGAAGGCGCCGAGCGAGGGCGCGCTGAACACCACGATGGTGATCGGCGTGAGGGGCTGCGCGCGAGCCGCAAGCGGGACGAGCAAGAGGCACAGCGCGGCGAATAGCGCCCGGGTGCCGCAGCGGAAACGATGACCAATCATGATACCCCTCCCGCGTTTTCCTTATCGTTTACCGCCTGGAGCGGCGGCGAGCAATTCCTCCAGCACCGCGACCGACATCGGCAGGCTGGCGATCGACAGCCCGAGCGGCGCGAGCGCGTCGTTGACCGCGCAGGACACCGCTGCCGGAGCGCCGAGATAACCCGCCTCGCCCGAGCCCTTCTGGCCGAAGGCGGTCAGGGGCGAGGGCGTGCAGTGATCGACGATGACAATATCCGGCACTTCGTGGGACGAGGGAATAAGATAATCCATGAACGAGCCGCTCAAAAGCTGGCCGTTTTCATCATAGGCAAAGCGCTCGTAGAGCGCGGCGCCGATGCCGTGTGCGATCCCCCCATAAGTCATGCCGTGGACGATGTCGGGGTTGATGATGGTGCCGCAATCGTGGCCGACGGCGTATTTGCCGATTCTGACCTGGCCGGTGACGCGGTCGATCTCGGCATAGACCACATGCGCTTCGAAGGCATAACAGGGATACATCTGCACCCGCCCGTCCGGACTCGGCAAGGCGCCGCCGCCCGGCACCTCCATGACATGGGTGATCTGGAGCCCCGGCTCCATGCCGGGCGGGAGCAGGTGGAATTTACGGTGCGCGATATCAACCAGCTGGTCCCAGCTGAGCCGCTTCCCCGGATCCGCGCGCAGGACGACATCGCCGCCGCGATATTCGATATCCTCGGGCGCCACGCCAAGATTATGCGCGGCGATGGCGATGAGCTGGACTTTGAGCTTCTTGGCCGCGCCCGCCGCGGCGCCTCCGAGCATGATCGCCATGCGGCTGCCGACTGGAGAGTTACTCGGCCCCGCCGTCAGCGAATCGGAATGCAATGCCCGGATGGTGTCGGGGTCGCGCTCCAGCACCTCGCCGATCACGGTGGCGAGCAGCGTCTCGTGCCCCTGGCCCGCGGACGAGGTGCCCATGGACGCGATCACCGCGCCGTTGAGATCGACCTTGAGGCTGCAGGATTCCATCCAGGTGGTGGTCTCGTTCTTCGGGTTGAATAGAGGCTCGAAGGCGGCGTTGCCGCCGCTCGGCTCGAGACAGCAGGCGATGCCGATGCCGGCGAGATTCCCCGCTGCGCGCGCCTTGTCGCGTAGCATCACCAGGTCCTCGTAATCGGCTGCCTTCAGCGCCTTGTCGAGAACGGCGTGGTAATCACCGCTGTCATAGGTGCTGCCGCTCGGAATGGTGTAGGGGAACTCCTCGCGGCGGATGAGGTTGCGGCGGCGCAGTTCGATGCGGTCCATGCCCAAATGCCGCGCCACGCAGTCGACCGTGGTTTCGATCGCGAAATTGGTCGGCGCCTGGCCGAAGCCGCGCACCGCCTCCTGCGGCGTCTTGTTGGTGGTAACGCTGATCGCCTCGTATTCGACGCTGCCGATGCGATAAGGGCCGACGATGGCGCCGACCGGCTTGCCCAGTTGCAGCGGCGCGCGGCCGGCATGGGCGCCGACATCGTCGAGTGCGCGGATTTTGAGCGAGCGGATAACGCCGCCGCGGTCGAATGCCACCTGCATGTCGAAGATGCGGTCGGGGCCCTGGGCGTCGCCGCCGCGCATGTTCTCGAGACGGTCCTCGATCAGGCGCACCGGGCGCCCCAGCATCTTGGCGAGGTATCCCGCCAGAATGCTGTGCTTCAAACCGCGCTTGACGCCATAGCTGCCGCCGACATCGACGTCGAAATGGACGCGTACCGCGTTGCCGGGAAGCCGCAGCGCGCGGGCGAGCTGATCGGGATATTTCGGCATCTGGATCGAGGCCCAGATTTCCAGCAATTGCGCGGCATGGTTCCAGTTCGCCACCACGCCGAAGGTTTCGATCGGCACGGTCGAGCTGCGGTGCCAGCGTGCGCGGAAGGCAAGCTTGTGCGAGGATTCGGCGAAATCCTGCTCGACCGGGCCCCAGACGAATTTGCGCCGGTACAGCACGTTCGAGCCGTGATCGGGGTGCACCACCGGCGCCTCGGGCTTGAGAGCCTCCTCGGGATCGACCACCGCCGGAAGCGATTCGTACTCGACCTCGACCAGTTCGGCCGCGTCCTCCGCGACGGCGCGGCTTTCGGCCACCACCGCCGCGACCCATTCGCCGACATAGCGCGCGAGCCCCAATGCCAGCGGATAACGTTTGACCTTCGGCAGATCGAGGCCGCTCATCACCGGCTCAATGCCGCGCGCAAGCTCGTCGCCGGTGAGCACGGCAAAAACGCCGGGCAAGGCCAGCGCGGATTTGGCGTCGATGGAATGGATGCGCGCGAAGGCATGGGGGCTCGCCACCAGCGCCACGTGCAGCATGCCCGGAAGATCGATGTCGGCGGCAAAGCGCCCGGCTCCGGCAACGAAGCGGCGGTCTTCCTTGGTGCGCCGCTTGCGCGCGATATAGCGGAATTGGAGATTGCCGGCGGGTTCAGCCACGGCCGCGCCCCGCCTCGTTCGATCGCCGCATGCGCTCGGCGGCGAGCAACACGGCCTCGACGATCTGCTTGTAGCCGGTACAGCGGCAGAGATTGCCGCCGATGGCCTCACGAATTTCATCATCCGAAGGCGAAAGGGTCTGGGCCAAGAGCGCGCGCGCCGCGATCAGCATGCCGGGCGTGCAGAAGCCGCATTGCAGCGCGTGGGTTTCCCAGAAGGCGTCTTGCAGGATACTCAAGGTCTCGGGATCGGGAGCGAAGCCCTCGACCGTCTCGACCGCGGACCCCTCGGCCTGGACGGCGAAGATCAGGCAAGAACGCACCGGCCGCCCGTCGAGCAGCACCGAGCAGGCGCCGCACACGCCGTGCTCGCAACCCGTGTGCGTGCCGGTTAAGTGCAGCACGTCGCGCAGGAAATCGACCAAGGTCATCCGCGCTGGCGCTTCGGCGCTGAGTTTTCGGCCATTGACGGTGAGCGAAACCAGGTGCCGCGACATGGGATCAGGCTCCGCCCGCCATCGCCTCGCCATGCGCCTCGGCTATGGCGCGCGCGGCCAACGCGCCGGTGACGCGGCGGCGGTAATCGGCCGAGACGTGGAGATCGGATTGCGGCTCGATCGTCTCCTGGAGGGATGCTACGGCGTTCTCGATGTCGCGCGATTCGAGCCTTGTCCCGGTCAATCGCTTCGCCGCTTCATCGGCGCGGAACGGCGCCGGTCCGACACCGCCGAGAGCCAGGCTCAGGCGGCGGCAGACGCCGTCCTCGCCGAGCACAAGCTGGCACGAAACGGCGACCAGCGCGAAATCGCTGCGCCGGATGCTGATTTCCTTGAAGCCGGTGCCGATACGGCCGCGTTCGCGCCAAGGGGACAAGCGGATTTCGGTCAGGCACTCTTCGGGCTTGAGCGCCGTCGTCATCGGGCCCAGGAAAAAACCGCCGATGGGTATCACCCGTTCTCCGCCATCCTTCCGGGCGACGATCTGGCAGTCGAGCGCCAGGCAAGCCAGCCCGATCTCGGCCGACGGATCGGCATTGGCCAAGCTGCCGCCGACGGTGCCGCGGTTGCGCGTCTGCGCATGACCGACGAAGCCCAGCGCCTTGGCGAGGAGCGGCAGGCGTGCGCGAATCTCGGCATGGGCCAGCGCGTCGGCTTGGCGCGTGCAGGCGCGGATCGAAACCGCGCCGTCGCGCGTCTCGACGCCTTGCAGGGATGCGATGCCATTGATGTCGACGAGCAAGGCGGGACGCGTCAGCCGCATGGCAAGCAGCGGCACCAGCGTCTGTCCCCCGGCGATGATCTTGACCTCGCCCTTGGCGCCGGCGAGCAACCGACAGGTTTCGTCGATGCTGGCGGCGCGCGCGTAATCGAAATCGACCGCCTTCATCCATTGCTTCCCGGGGCGTTCCGCCGCGTGGCGCGCGCCCGATTATCCCTCTATCAAATCAAGGGTATGGAAGCCCCGCCATGGCGTCAAGAAGCGGGTAAGGTTCAGCCCGCTCCGGCGGGACGATAAGCCACGCTCACCGCCTGGCGACGCATGAAATTGGCGGCATAGGCCGAGGCCAGTTCGGGCGAACGCAGCACCAGCAGATTCTCGGCGTTGCAGCATTGCGCCGAAATGGTGAAGTTGAACGAGCCGGTGATCACGGTCGCGCCGTCGATGACCATCACCTTGTTGTGCGCGATCTTGGGCTTGTTGTCGACGAACACCGGAATTCCGGCGGCGGCAATATCGTCGGCGCCTTCGCCGCGCGCGCGCGGGCTGGTCTTGTCGAGAATCACCGTCACGTCGACGCCGCGGCGGCGCGCATCGATGATGGCGGCGATGATGCTCGGCTCGCTGAAATTATATGCCTGGACCAATAGCATTCGCCGCGCCTGCCCGATTTCATTCACCACGAGCGCGGCGCAATCGCCGCCCGGCGCCGAGTGATTGCCCGAGGTGAAGCAGACCGTGGCCGGCCCGGCTTGCGGCACGGAATAGACCGCGCCCGGATCCGCCGCCTGAACCGGCAGCGACAGCACGATCAGCAGCGATGCGAACAGCAACCGGCGCATGACCTATTGTAGGCGCGCAAGCCGCGCGTTGCCGCTTCGTTTTCCTAAAATGAATCGAAATTCATGCGTTTCGCATACCAGGGCGTGCGAATTTCACGCTGGCCTATGTTGAGTTAAGAAAATTTAATCTCAACTTTGTGCGGCTTGGGTACCAATTTCGCGTCGCGGGCCCCGAGCGATTGCAGGAAGGCGAGCAGTTGCTTGAGCCGGAGCATCCCATCATCCCCCGGCCGGTCAGGCCGGGTTATTGATGGCGCGGATGGGCTTGGCCTGAAGGAAGGCACGGATATCCTCCACCGCCTCGCCGTAGATTTGGCGATAATTTTCCTCGGTGACGTATCCCAGATGCGGCGTCGTCAGCAAATTGTCGAGCGCCAGATAGGGATGATCCTTGGCCACCGGCTCGCGGTCGAACACGTCCACCGCCGCGCCGGCGATGCGGCTCGATTTGAGGGCTTCGATCAACGCCTTTTCCTGGATGATGGGGCCGCGCGACGTGTTGACGAGATAGGCCGAGGGCTTCATGCGGGCGAGTTCGGCCGCCCCCACCAATCCGCGCGAGCGGTCGCCCAGCACCAGGTGGATGGTCACGACATCGGCGCGGGCGAACAACTCGTCCTTCTCTACGCGCTTGACACCGGCGGCTTCGGCCTTGGCCTCGGTCAGGTTCGGGCTCCAGGCGATGACGCTCATGCCGAAGGCCTTGCCGATGGATGCCACCTGGGAGCCCAGCCGGCCGAGGCCGACCACGCCCAGCACCTTGCCTTTGAGCCCGGTGCCGAGGCGCGATTGCCATTTGCCCTCGCGCAAGGATGCCCATTCCTCGGGAATCTTGCGCGCGAGCGCGATGATCAGGCCCCAGGTCAGCTCGGATGTCGGATAGCCCAGGGTCTCGGTGCCGCAGACCTGGATGCCGCGCGATGTGGCCGCTTCGACGTCGATCGCGGCGTTGCGCATGCCGGCGGTGACGATGAGGCG
>Ga0187818_10000279_pt1 | contig 17256 bp, 16 predicted proteins | sample NC_wetland_sal_i_14_FD_130581 | JGI IMG/M metagenome (GOLD analysis project Ga0187818, IMG submission 130581) | Wetland sediment microbial communities from Neuse River Estuary, North Carolina, USA - SO4_3 | ecosystem: Environmental > Aquatic > Freshwater > Wetlands > Sediment | place: USA... | reverse complement strand
TTCGCCCGCATCATGGGCCGGACCCTGCATCGGTCCCTTCCGCCTCGGACCCACAGGGCCGGGTCGGGCCGTGCGTAGTGGGTGAGCCGCGAGGGACGATGGGGCCGCCAGCGATCGGTTCGAGGCCCGAAAAGCCCCAATAGAAAGGTCCCACCTTCTCAACGTCTTTCGGGACCGAAGTCGGGAAGGTTTCATCTGGCACGACGAACCTCCTTCATCGCAGCGGAGGACGAGCCGAGTTCGATGCCGGCCCAGAAGCGAAGGGAGTGGGACGAGGTCCTGGACAACTTGGGGGAGAACCTGATCCGGGTCGGGACCGCCCTGAAAGGACTGGCGGATCCATCGGCGGCCAAGTCCGACGACGCCCAGTATCACCAAATCGTCCAGGGGATCTCCTCCGCGTTCGAACTCGCGTTTAAGCAGGCGGAGCCGGCCCTTCTCAGCAACGAAGGAGATTTCGCCGTGCTGCTCCAGGCGAGCGGGGGGTCCGACCTACGGATCGTGGCCGCGGAAGGGCAAAGTCCTCACACGTACGCGTTCACCCTGCTTCGGGAAGGTCGGCTGGCGTGCCGGGAGGCCCGAGCACTGCTGCAGGACCTGGTCCACTCCTCGGAGTTAAACCCAGGGGTGGCGCGCGCGTACCTTCAACCGCTCCTCCAGTCGATCCCGCTCAGCACGGAGGCCGTGGGTTGGGAGCTTCGCGCGGTCTGTAACGAATACGAATCCGAGATCGAGCTAGGCCGACCCGAGCGTTCTCGAGCGAAGGAGGCCGTTCCGATCTCGATCGGTCTGGTGCGCGACATGGCGGCGGCTGCCGGTCGACTGCGCGCCGTGCGAAAGGAGTGGTTCCGATTGCGCGAGGGACTGGTCCGCACCGTCGAGCGGTCGAAGTCCCAGCCCAGTTAGCGGCGGGGGACTCGCTCGCCGCACCCCACCGCCGGGCGACGCCTGCTGATCCGGAGAGCCTGAACCGACCGGCCCGGTCGAAGTCCGCGGGAGCCAACCCGGGGCTGCTCTACCCAAGCCCCGTTGACCCTTCCGGATGCAATGGGGGGCGGACGCCACCCTTTCCTTGGGACGAGCGTCCAGCAGGGGCCTCCTCCATCGGGGCTCACGGTGGGTTTCCACCGATGCCCGCGAGACGCCGGACCGAGGAGGAAGCATCCTCACCAATGTGCTGAACACACGTCAATAGTACTAAATCAGTAACTTTAAGGTAGTAGGAACACATGCCCTCCTGATGCCGGTCCGGTCCCTTTCGGCCACCGAATCCCGAGTCGTTCTTTCCCTCGAGGCGGATGGCGAGAGCGAGTTCTCGCTGGACGCCATCGAGGCCCGGGCTGGTGTCCGACGGGGCTACGCGCGGAAGCTGGCCCACGGCCTCGTGCGCAAAGGGTGGATCGAGCGGGTGGGTCGAGGACGCTACCTCCTGAACCCTAGTCGCCACGGACCGGAGGCAATCCCCGACACGGACCCGTTGCGGGCCGGGAGCCATATCGTGCGTCCGTACTATTTTGGATATGCGTCCGCGGCGGAGCTGTGGGGCTTCCTCTTGCAAGCCGGTCGAGTCTACTACATCGTGACCCCCGTTCGCACATCCATCCGGTTGACGCACCCGGCCCAGTTCCAGTTCGTTCGGATGCGGCCCGAACGGTTCTTCGGGTCGAAGGAGATCCGCCGGCGTAACGAGTCCGTCCGCGTCAGTGACCCCGAACGGACGGTCATCGACTGCGTGGACCGACCGGACCTGTCGGGTGGGATGGGGGGTGCCGTCCAGGTGATCGATAGAGCCAAGCCACGGATCGAATGGAGTCGCCTTTCCGACTACCTGGAGCGGATGAACAATCGCAGCTTGGCCCTGAGGGTCGGGTTCTTGGCGGAGCAGGTCCGCCCTTCGGTCTCCCCCCCACGAAGTTGGGGGAAACGATGGCGGGCGCGACCGGGGGACCCCTGGGTACCCCTGGGACCTCCCCGAACGTTCGGTCGGCGCGGTTCTCACGACCCCCGATGGCACATCATCCGCAACGTGCCGGACCGAGTCCTGTACGCTGAGGTGGAACGTCCGTGATCGCTCGGTCGGTGGCCAATCGGTTCGCCAACGTGATGGGAGTCGACCTGCACATCGCGCAGCAGGAGGTCGTCCTCCTCTATGCGCTCGACGCACTCGCCGCTCACGGCGTACTCGACCGCCTCGTTTTCAAGGGCGGCACGTACCTACGCATGATGGTCACGGGGGACGTCGGTCGCCTGTCGGAAGACCTCGACTTCACGAACCGGAACCTTCCCGACGACCCGGAGCCTCTCCTCAGGGAGGCGTTCGCGGTCGCCCACCACGACGTTCGGTTCGCCATCCGTGAGCCGTACCGGACGACGCGCCGGAACTGGGGCTGTCAGGTGGACTATTCGCACGAGTGGGACACCGGCGCCTTTCGACTTGAGATCAGCTATCGAGAGGCGCCCTTCCTCCCACCGGCGCGGTGGAGCCCGCTCCCCCAACCGTATTTCCCGGCGCTTCCGTTCACCCCTCCCGAGATCCCGTCCCTCCGGGTCGAAGAGGCCCTCGCCGAGAAGCTGAGGGCCATCCAGCAGCGCGCGACCGAGAGGGACCTCTACGACGCGATGCGATACGGCCGCAAAGGGTTCGACGCGGACCTGGTTCGCTTGCTCGCCGTGGGGAAGCTCTGGAACGAACGGGAGGCGTTCGACCCGGACCAGATCCTTCGCACGCTCTCCGAGGGCCGTCGCGAGTGGCCCGACCTCGAACGACTGATCGGCAGGAGCCGCCGACGGAATTGGAATCGGGAGGCCGCGCTCGCGGCGGAGCGATTCCGATTCCTGCGGGATCTCACCTCCTTCGAGCGCGACCTCGTGGCAGACGCTCGGCGTCATGCCCTTCGGGCGGAGCTCGTTGGTCATCTGTCGAAGTACGCTCCGCCCGGGCGGTCGATTCGGTCCGCCGGTGGTGCACCGTCGAACCTCCCTTGAAGGTGAGGCTCGACCGCGGCTTCGGGTCCGGAGGAGCCAGGGCCCGAACGACCCTCCCGGTACGAGAGCCCCGAGGGTAGGCCGTCGTGCCCTTCGGGAGTTCTCTGAGGGAATGCTGTCGAGGTGAAGCGTCAAATCGTTCCGTCGACCCGAAATCGGATTGTCGTATAACCGACTTTATGTACCGGAAGTCCGATGGGGGCCCGCGGGTCCCATGGTAGCGAAAACGGGTGGGAGACGAAGAGCAACATGGATTTCGATCGCGACCTTGACGATGATGGTCGTCAGCGGCCTCTCGATGGGCGCCGGCGGGGCGGCGGCGAGCCCCGTCGCGAATTCGCTGACTGATCATTCGAGCGTCACTTCGTCAAGTCTGGGGACCTATTCCCCCACTTTTGTCGGTCCCGCCGCCACGGGTTGTAACAATCCGGGATGCTCTCTGCTCACCGGGCCTTTTGGGCCGTTCTCCCCTCTCGCGGTGACTCCCTCCGCAGCGGGCGCGGCGCTCGCGACGCCGTTGGCCCACTCGGGGATGCCCTCTATCAACCCCAGGGGAGCGGTGGCGCAGAGCCATGAAGCGCTGAACGCGAAGCCGGCATTGAGCGTCCCTCCGGTCGTTAGTTGCGACCCGATGCGCGCCGGCTGCGATTTTATCAACCAAACATCGGGCGGCGCGGTTGGAGTGAAGGGATTGAACGCCTTCGAAACCGCTAACCTCTACGGCGGAGAAATCGTTGAACCCGCGGACCAGGGCCTGTGCGCGGGCAATGGTTACGTCATCGAGACGAACAACCTGGGAGAGATCTTGATCTTCAACCCAGCGCTGGGTCTGCTCTCCGCGCCGATCTCGTTGGACACCCTCATGGGGCTGACGACTCTCGGATGGAGCAGTGGGGGCGACGTTTCGTGTCTCTACGACTACAACCACGGGGGACACTGGTTCTTTACGGAGTTCGTTTCACCGACGTCTGAGGCCAGCGGGGGTATCTTCGCGGGCTGCTTCGCAGGGGTCGCCAATACCTGCTACGAGGGCATCGCGGTCAGCGTGGGCTCCAATCCCTTTGGCCACTACAACCTGTACCTGCTGAACGCCAACTACAACCCCGCCGAGCCGGGCTACCCGTACGAGCTCAACGACTTCGCGAAGATCGCGACCACGCAGGACGCGTTCCTCGTCTTCTATGACGAGTTCCCGCTATACTGTGGCGGGTTCGGCCTCGGCTGCTTCAACGGAGCCCAGGAATTTGCCTTCGACAAGAAGGCAATGGAGCTGGGTCTTCCGACCACCCTCCATAGTGGAATGCCGAACCCCAAGTTCAACGTGGCGATCGAGAACATGGGCTTGTTCCCAACCCCAGACGGAACATGTCCGGGCACGCATGGAGCCACCTGCTGGTACCAGGTAATCCCGGCCCAATCCCCCGACCCGACCCAGTTCGATAACAGCCACGGAGGGTCCGGATTCATGCTGGCCGCGCTCGACTTCTTCGGTGCGGGAGACAACCGGATCGCAATCTTCGATTGGACCGGCCTGAGCCACTTGGACAGCCTGAAGTGCGGTTCGTGTTCGGGGATCATGTTCGGCGGGCAACTCTTCTCTGGCGTCGAGTCGTACTACAACCTCGGGTTTGTCGCTCCGCAGAAAGCCGGGCGGATCCCGCTCGGCGACGCGTGTGTGGCCAATGGCCTGAACACGACGAACGTGTCCGTGGTCAGCTGCCCCGAAGGTGGAATCGCCACCAACGGAGACGGGTTCACGCAGGTCTCCCTGGCCGGCGGCCAGGTGTGGGGCGCCATCAGCACGGCGATCCTACAAAGCTACAACAGCGGAGTAGGCTGCCCGTGCCTCGAACCGCATATGGGAGCCGCATACTGGGTGATCGGGACGGACCCCTTCGACAGTACCGGCTGGTTCACCCTGACGAACCAGCAGTACGTGACGGCGATGCACGAGGACCTGGAGTTCCCCGCCATCGCGGCTGAAGGCTCGTGGTCGCAGGACGGCGGAAACCTGGGAGCGATCATCACGTTCACGCTGTCGGGCAACGGCGGACCGACCGGTGCGAACCACGGAGGATTCTACCCCAGTACCGCGTACGGCCGGTTGACCAGTACCTCGAATGGCCTCGTGGGAAGGGCGGTCTACATCGCGGACAAAGGCAAAGCGCCGCAGGACGGCTTCACCGAGTATCAGGGCTACCCGAACGGCACCCGTCCTCGCTGGGGAGACTACAGCTGGGCGATCTTCATGCCGAACTCCGGGGGTAAGGTCTACTTCGCCACGAACTACATCCAGAGCCCGAACTGCAGCGATGCCAGGTTCGCCATCGACCCGACGTGCGGCGGAACCCGAAATGCATTCGCGAACTGGGGGACCTCGGTGAACTTCGCCGTACCCTAGCGACGAAACCCTTCGGGGCGGGTGGGAAACCACCCGCTCCCTTCTTCTTTTTCTTCCCTCAAGGTTCTCTTTATCCATCGGTTCGCGCGACGCATGCGATCGTCATCGCCTCGGACGAGACGGTCGGGTCCCGCGAAGGGATAGTCTGAATTCGACGCGCACCGCTTTACGGGGTCGTCCGCGGTCCCTGGAATGAGTCTACGTCCTGGATGGGTCGCGGCCCTTCGGCCGGTCCCGCGTTCCCTTCGGCGATGCTAGCGGGCCTCCGATCCGGCCCCCACTCGCCACGTCCGTCCGGCGGCCACCGAACGAACCCCGCAGCGAGCCGGTGCGCGCGGCGCACCGTTCAGCGACGGGCCCGATTTCCACCCAACGGTACCTGGCGGCGGCGTGCAGAGATCCTTCGCTGTCGCGCCTTATGGTGCCGCTTCTTTCCGGCCGCCGATGGGCGTTTCCTTGGAGTCCGTGTCATGCGTCTACCCTCTCCTTGCTGAACAGAGGGGCCACCACGGTGGGTATCATAACACCGACCAGCGGGACCGGGATGCGACGGTTAGAGCGGAGAAGAACCCGGATCGAGACCGTTTCGGGAACGACCCGAGATCGATGAGTGGGTGAAGAATTGGCGCGCGCCCCGAACGACTTCGGAGAAGGTGATTCCAAGGGGGGAGAGGGCGAACCCCGCGAGAAGCAACAGCCCTACGACCATGACCGCATCGAGAAGAACCCCGCCTCGCCGTGATCGGTGCAGTCGCATGGTCAATCCTCCACTCCATGGGGTGAAAGCCTCGGTCATACAAGTAGTTCGTCGTCCAAAGGCGCTCAACTGTGTGGGTCACGGCGACGCGGTCCCCGATAACAGCGCCTGCAGGCCGGAGGTCCAGCTCTCCGGTGAGCTGTGGAATACCCGTCCGAGGAAGAGCGCGCGGACAGCCTTGAGATCCTTCAGCTTTCGAACGGCCAGCTTGTACTCGCCGAATCGTCCGGAGTCGATCTCCTTCTGGGGCGCGTACACGGGCTCCCGATAGAAATTCAGCGCCAACATCGCACGAGAAACGGTCGCCGCGGTGGCGGCGTACGGGTCGCGATCGCCCTCGCCGACGGGGCAACGGTACACGTAGGTCGCATACCCTTTCCGACCTGAGTCGACCTCGACTGCCAGGAATCTTCGGTCCCCCTCGCGGATGCCAGCGAGGAACCACCATAGAAAATCTCGCTCGGGTGCGGCTTCGTTCTCGGTTCCAGGTTGAGAGGATTCCGCCGTCGGGCTATCTGGCTTCGAGTCGATCTGGGAAACCCCTTCGCCGCGCCTTTCCGCCTCCGAGAGACGTCGCAGACCGAACCATAGGGACTCCCCGGCCCTCCCTTTGAGTTGAGCGTAGGATTCCGGATAGGCGGCCTTCTTCTCGACCAACTCCTCGATCCGTTCCCAGAGCCAGGGGACGACCTGGTCGAGCTGGCTTTTCGGGGCGGCTCGCCCCCGGGCGAGTAGGGCGGTCAGCGGAACGACCTGAGAGAATTCGAGGGAGGGGAACAGCTCCACCAGGAGGTTCGACGTCTCCTCTTCCATCTTCCGACGTTCCGCTTCGATCGACCGCTGGAACCGTCCCAGGAAAGTCGGCTCGCATCCGTACAGTGTGGCGGTCAGTTCCGAGGTCGAGCAGACCAGCCGATAGTCCGGCGTCCGAACCACTGACTGGAGATCGGCCATCGGCAGTTGGAACGGTTCCCCACCGTACGGCATTCCGACCAATCCGCTCGAGTAGAGGTGAACGAGGGCGGGCTGCTCCAGAAGGTCCGGCAGCTTCACGGTGCATTCCAGCGTATCGACCGGAGCCCCGTCGACATAGCGGAGCAAGTAGGCCCATCGGAGGCCGCGGAGGTGGGAAAGGTGGACGAACAGCGGCCGGACGAGGGCCCCGTCCATTGCGTCGAACCGAATCGACCCTTCTGGAAACATCTGGATCTCGACCCCGTCCGAGGTCTGCCGAAACGATTCCAACTGCTCGTACCCGATCCGATTCGACCGGTCTCCTTTGATGACGAGGAACGAATCGTCGAGATGGAGCTCGCACTTCCCCTGAGAGACGATCCGCCCGCCCAGGGTCACGGAATGGTTCGCTCGGTAATCGCGCATGACTAGGTCGGTCATCGGAATCGTTGCCTGGGATTCCCGATTCTCCTCCGAGGATATGGGTTTCTCGTTGTTTCGACCCGGTTGGCTCCTCCAGCCCGCGGTTCGCGGGCCGGTCCTTCGGCGCGAGCACCGAATGCGACGCTATGAGCGTCCTCCGGACCGGAGGCGGAAAGGCCTTGGACACCCTCGGCTTCGAAACCGCGTGAGCCCCCTCGTGCATTGGCACTGTGTCGCTCTCGGACGGGTTCAGGGCGTGAACTACCGGGCACGAGTCGCGGAGTCGGCGCGGAGTCATGGCCTCGTGGGCGCCGTGGCGAACCGGCCCGATGGCACCGTCCTCATCGACGTCCAGGGCCCGGTCGACGCGGTGGAAGCGTTCCTGCGTGAGGTGAGCGGTCCCCGCGGTTTGAGCCACGCCCGCGTCGTGCAACGCGTGGCAGAGGTGCCGGTGGCTCCCGACCTTCTCGGCTTTGAGATCCTGCGAGACTGAGGGCTCAACGAGAGCTATTGGAAGCGGTTCAGGCCAAGCGGTACAGCCAAGGAAGAGCGGGTTCGGTACCCGTCGAACCAACCCACTACTCCGATACTGGGGGATGACGGGGCAGCGTTCGAGATGGGCCGCACCGGACGTCGGTGTGGACCCCCCCGAACCAAATCCCCTCGGAGGATCAGCGAGACAGCGGCCAACGGGGGATTTCACGAGTCGTAGGAGCTCGGTCATCCTGTCGGTTGGTCGCATCGCCTCGGGGTGGGCGAAACGAGATCGGGCCGACGCGCCGTTCGGCGGACGCCACCGATCTACCCGCTTGCCGGGTCTAATGAGAGGGAGCCCTACCGTTTCGCGAAGGTCATCTGCGCGAGCGCGGAGTACGCGTCGCGCCGGGCATCGATCTCACCGGGATGGGCGAGGTACGTCGGATCGTTCGTTGCGATCAGCCGCATGGCGTTCAGCGCTGCCTGCTGGGCCCAGCTCCGAAGGTGCTCCATCGTGTGGAAGTAGAATCCTCGCAGGTTTTCGGGCAGGTTCGCCGGGTAGCTCACCACGCGAACCGCTCGATCGCCCTTCTTGAACGGACCGTTGCACCACGGGCACGGACTGCTCTCGTCCGCTACGGTCACGGTCTCTAGCGTGAACGGAGACGCCATCAATCCGTCAAGGCGCCCACGGACCATGAGTTTTGCCCCTTAGACATCGGCTGCAAGAACTCCGATAACGGGCGCCAAGCGGAAACCAAAATCCCCACCTCCGTCACTGCCCTCGGCCCGGCCTTGGGTCGAGGCTGCTTGAAAGTTCAATTACCAGCGCCGAAGGGCTTGGGCCACCTGCTTCCGCTCGGCCCTCGTCTGATGGCGGGGAGCATTCCGGGTGTACGCCGAGCACGCACACGCGCGACAGTGGTCGTCCGCCCCGTGCAACCGCCGCTGGTGAAGGCAGCCTGGGGTCTCGCATTCCGTCGTCATGCCGCCCACCTCAACGCGTCGATCAACGGATTACCTAGCATGGTCGAACACTAAAGGACTGCCTGCCTCGGATACGGTGGTCGCTCCGCCCTCATTCGACACTCACGGGAAGCCCGAACAACCCGTCCCGAGCGTCCGGAAAGGGCCGCCCACGCGTAGGAGGCGAATCCTGTCCGGTCGTCAGGTCATGAAGCGGCATGCGCCCCCGATCCGAACCTCGCTACCGTGAACCCTCCGTCTCGCGGGAACATCGAGCAGGCCAAGAGAGCCGGGAGCCTTAAATACCTCTTTAAATAGTATATATATCGTATTATGAGCCGCATTCGAATCGAGAACGTAGTCGCCTCCACCTCGCTCGGCGCCGAACTCGACCTCAAGGCGCTCGCTCTCGCCCTCGAAGGGGCGGAGTACGACGCCGACCGGTTCCCCGGGCTGATCTACCGGTCGAAGCAGCCCAAGACCGCGATCCTGCTCTTCCATTCGGGAAAGGTGGTGTGCACCGGCGGGAAGAGTCTAAGGCAGGTGGACGACTCGATCCGGATGATCTCCGAGCTGATCCGCAGGAGTGGCCAGAAGATCCTCATGCACCCGAAGATCCAGGTCCAGAACATCGTGGCAACCGCCAACCTCGAGAGCGCGATCAAACTGGATTGGATCGCGATCACCCTCGGGCTCGACCGCGTCGAGTACGAGCCCGAACAGTTCCCCGGACTCGTCTATCGCCTCGAGGAGCCGCGCGTGGTAATCCTGCTGTTCAGCAGCGGGAAGCTGGTCTGCACCGGAGCTCGCCGACCGGCGGACGTCGAACTCGCGGTCCAGAAGGTCACCAAGGAGCTCCAGGGCGCGGGTCTCTTGCGCTGGGAACGGAGCCGGACGAATGCGTCGGCCGGCCGAACGTTGGGGAAATCCGTTCCGTCCTCGCCGGTCAGCGGTTTGCCCCCGCCGGCATCGGTCGCTCCCATCGAAGCATCTGCCGCCCGGACGGCCCTCGCCGTCTAAGCGCGTTCCCCTTGCATTCCGACGGTCGTTCAACCGCTCGCGCAAGGCTATCGCCCGAAGGGGACCCAGGTCCCTGGCCATCGACCGGGCGCGTGCTGGGCCAGCGTCTTGCCGAGAACCTAGGCGGCTAGCTCGATTCGAGGTGGGCCGAAAGAACATCGCGTCGGGTTACAATCCCCACCAGGCGACCCTTTTCCACGACCGGCAGCCGGTTGATGTGGGAGTCGAGCATCCTCCGGATCGCCTCAACCGTCAGTGCCGTGGGGGCGATCGTCTGGGCGGGAGAGGTCATGGCAGCCTTGACCTCGGTTTCCTCCATCACTCGGTGGCAACGGGCCAGCATGTCCTTCTGCCGGGCTTCCGACGGCTCCAGAAGCAGGTCGAACAAACCCCCGGGGAGGACCAGTCCGCCGTGCTTTTGAAGGACGCGCACGATGTCCTTCTCGCTGAGCACCCCTACCACTCGCCCGCTTTCCTCCACGACCGGCATCCCCGAGATCCTCTTGTGGCTGAGGAGCAAGGCGGCGGTGCGCAGCGTCGCGCCGGGCGCGACGGTTACGACGTCCCTGATCATGACGTCCCCCACGAGAGAGCCGTACAACGGTTGGCCGACCGAAGCTGCGCCCCGTCGGTTCGGGGAATGACTGGGCTGGGTCGCAGGTCCGGTGGATGGATGTGAGATTGACGGTGGGTTTCCCGGCCCGCTGGGACCCGACGGTGTCATACGATTCCCGAGCATTGGACGGGAGCTTGAACCATAAAGGCTCAGTCAAGTACAATCTACCGTTCGGCCGACCTGACCAGGATGAGGCAGGGCTAGCCCGCACCGCGGCGTTCCTTCATGAAGGTCCGGTCCGATAGGGACCTTTCGCTAGAAACCGTCCCCGGTTCCGACCTATTCCTGCGGTTCCCGCCCCTCCGCGCTAGGGACTTGGCGGGTCTCGGCACTCGCTGATGCGACCGAACGTGCTTGTGGGTTCCCTCGGATTCAAGAGCCCCGGAGGATTGCCCCGGCCGTGCCGCGGGGGCCGGCTCGACGGATCCGCCAGGTGCTGACGGGGTGGCTCGCGATCGAGTTCGGCGCGGCCGTGTTTGCCATTTCGATTGTCGTCGCGGTAGGACCGCTCGTAGCCGTACTTCTGCTCGGCCCGATGGACCCGTTGCTGGCGATGGTTGGCGTCCTCTCCATCTCCGTGCCCGTTGCAGCATTTCTCGGAAGCAGTGCTCTGAAACTGAGTTGGGAACTCCTCCGGCAGGCCGCGGCAGGGTAGCAGGGACAGGGACCCGGCGGACCGCAGGTGGCTCGGCCGGAGCGAGCACGCGCCCTCGGGAGGGATACGGTCCCTCAGTCAGTGCGGACCTCTTTTGGCCGAGGCCAAGTCACTCCCTGGGGAACCGTACTCCCTTCGCCCGGGGAACACACCCTCCATACGGCCCCGGATTGACAGGGGCCAGCGGAGGCATGGCTCGGCAGGTCTCCAATACGTTCAGAGAGACGAACGCGGGCCAGGTCCACCCATGAGCAGGCAAACGAAGGTGGGTCTACCCGACAGTTCATGTACGAGTCCGAAGGTGGCTACCCCATGGCGGCCGCGTTCTGCACGAGATGCGGGAAACCCCTTCCTCCGGAGGCGGGGTTCTGCACTTCGTGTGGTGCACCCGTGCCGAGCCGGCCCGCCTCCTCGCCGGGCGGAACCGGCGCTGGATCACCCGGGCCGGCCGCGGGCGGGCCGAGCTTGAGCCCGTTGCCGGGTGGTGCCATGCCGCTCCCGCCACCTCCTCCCCCGACCGGTCCTCCCAGTGGGCCATCGCTCACCGCGTCCCTACGCCTTCAGGGACAGAAACGGTTCCTGGTCCAACACCAGGTCCTGTCCATGGGGCACAGCTACCAGGTGATGGATCCGGAAAAACGCCACTTGTTCGCGGTCAAAGGAGACGTCGGCCAGAACCTGCGGGCCAACATGCTTGGCGGACTTGTCCGTCAGGCCACTGGAAGCTCGTACGGCGCGCGGATTGCCGAGCGTAGCACCAACATGACCTACTCGCTGGTCGACGCTCAGGGAACGGTCATCGGGAGCTTCGCTAAGCAGGGGGGCGCCAACACCTCGATGTTCACGCTTACCGACCTCACGGGCCGGCCTTGGGTCACCGTTACTCTCGACCGGAGCGCGTTCGGGGGGATCAAAGCTACCGCGGTCTACCCCGACGGCCGTCCGATGATGGAGACGCACGGGAACCTGATGCGGCATGACTTCCTCATCAAGGACCCTAACGGGGGGGAGTTGGCCAAGGTTCACGAAGCCTGGGCCGCGGTTCGGGACACGTACAACATCGACATTGTGGGGAACATCGACCCGCTCTACCCGCTTTCGTTCGCGATCCTGATCGACTACGAGAAGGTCAAGTAGGTAGCCAAACGGTTCGAGCCGCGACGTCTCCACGGCGGTCCGCCTGTCCGGTTGGCTTCCCGCGGGCGCTGGTCGGGCGGTTCGACTCGACCGGCTCCCAACCCGGATAGGTTCGCATGCTGAATCGGACGACCGGTCACATCGCACGGCTGCATTCGCTCACGAAATGAAGAGCCACATCGCTCGGGATCGATCGCCACGTCGATCCCTAACCCCAGCATGTGTACGGTACCGTTCCGACGGCGGTGGACCGAGGGTGGGAGAGTCCGGTGTCGATTGGCTTGGGCAAGCTCAGCAACCTGCAGCGATTGATTGCCGATCGTACGGCGGTCGGCAGGGACCGCGGCTCAACCGGTGAACGGAAGCAGTGATGGGACGGCCGAGAACAGAATCGTCAGCAGACCGACGGCGACGAGCAGCCCGCCTAAGACCACTCGGAGGCGCTCCTCGGGCACGTGCTTGTGAAGGTACCCCGCCCCTCGGGACGAGACGGCGGTAATCAGGACCAAGGCCGCTGTCGCCGCCACGAACACGAGGACGACATTGCCCGTCGAAGCCACAAAGACGATGGCCAGGATCTGGGTATTGTCCCCCATCTCGAGGAGGAACGACAGCCCGAGCGCGACGTACCGAACCTGTCCTGCGGTGTGCGCCTCCGCCTCAGTCCCCTCGCCCGGCTCGTGAACGGGGCTGGGAACTTTCACCATTTCGCGAATGCCGAAGGCGACGAGGACCAGCCCGCCGGCGACCTTCACCCAAAGGATGTAGGGGCCGAGGAAGGCCTCGGCTCCGTATCCTAACGTTACAGAGACAGCCGTCGCCGCCCCGAGGCCGATGGAAGCCCCCAGAAAGACGTCGCGATACGGGTGGCGCGTCGCGAGCGTAATGACACCGAAATTTGATTTGCCCGGAAGCTGGAGCGCCGCGATCACTGCGAAGACCACGATCCCGTCGATTAGTGGATTCGCGTCCAAGAGCCCCGCCTCGACCGTTCATGGCCCCGAAAGGATGACGGCTTCGGGGGTTCCTCGTAGACGCCTCGACCGAATGCGTGGCGATCCTGCGGTGGGGGAATGGCCCTCCCACGCCGCAGAACGCTGTCTAGCTTAGCCGGTGGGAAGGCGTGCTCCAGGTGATCGAGGTCCGACGCGAGGCCGTGCCACCGGACTCTTCGTGGGTCGGGGGGAGCGCGAAATGGCTCGGACTTGCCGAACCTCGGCGCCATCGCTGGTAACGAGACCCTGAACCTCTTGGCCCACTCGATCGCCGATCTCGGGGTCGGCGCCTCGACCCTGCAGCAGATTCGCCCGCCTTCCTTATCGACAGGGGAGTTTCGAGGGTCCACGCCCAGCTCGCTTTCTATCGTAAGACCCATAGCGGGGGCGGCGGCAGCGGTGCGGGGCCGTTCTCCTTGTCTTGCGCAGAACGGCCCGGTAGATTTGCAGGACGGCCGCCGGCCGCGATCCTCTCGAGACGCGTTCGCGGGGCGTAGGTGGTCCGACTATCCCTTCGCGTAATTGCTGGTCCCGGCCCAATCGACGAGGACGACCGGCTCTTTCCCAACAACCCAGGCGTCGTGGCCGGAGGGGAGCGTCACGACTTCGCCGGGACCTACCTCGAATTCCGAGCCGTCGGCCATCTTGACGTGAAGTCGACCGGCGATCTGATACTGAAAGTGAGGAGCTTCGCACCACTCCGTCTTCGCGATGGGCTTGACGTGAGAGGACCAGCGCCATCCCGGTTCGAGCGTCAATCGGCCGACGACCCCGCCCCCGATCTTGACGAGCTCGACCTTCCCTTTCTCGAACCTGCGAACCTCATCGGGAGACCCGAACCCTTTTCGTTCTGCTTTCGCCATCGTAACCCCGTCCGTGTGTACTGGAACCGTTTCGGCGGCCCCACGATGGATGACGCGTCCGACACTTAGTCCTTGCTGAGCCGTTCGTTCCGTTCTTCAACGCCCGCCGGAAGCTGTTCGGACCGCGGACCTAGGATGCGTGTGGGTAAACCCCTGGGACGGTAGAACGACCGCGTCCTTCGAGAAGGTCTAGGTCAACGTCGCAACCGGAGGTAGGGAGCCGATATTCCTCTTAACCGAGAAGGGGGATCGGCAAACCCGGCCCGGAGGAGGGTGGGGTTCAGGCAGAGGTAGGCCGCGATGGCGCACTCAGCCTTGGGTCTGGCACGGAAGCAGGCCGAGCGGGGGGTCGTGGAGGTCGACGGTAATCGAAAGGGTCTGGCAGGGCAAGGTCGCTTGCCTTGGTGGGGAGAATGAACAGCCGTTAGAGATTATTTCCCGCGCCTCAATTCGACCCGTCCCCGGATTCCCTCGCCACTTCGAAAGTAGGCCCATTTCCGCCGACGCAAGTCGTATCTACGTTGGAGCCCCTTGCAGCCCTTCGAAATCGATGACCCTTTCTTCCGCCACCGCCGACTCGGAGGTGCGCCGAGAGCGAGAGCCTCTCGTGCAATCCCACCTGTACCACCCGCGGGACTTCACTTACTATGAGGATGCGGAACGCCGATGGACGGGCGTCGCGATCTACGGCACGATCCTCATCCTGGTGGCTGCTCTGCTCCGTGGACAGGGCTACGTGCCCGTCATAGGCTTGGGTGTAGCGATGGCAGCATTTGGAGTGATGGTCATCGTAATCGTCGCGGGAGTGCTTTTGGTGCTTCTCTGGGGAGAGGCAGCGATCGGCGCGATAGCGGCAGGTCTCACGCTGTTCGTCACGGGCATGACGGTCCTGGCCGGGGCGAATACTGACTGGCCGTTGACGATTCTGGGGCTCGAGGCGATTGGGGGCGCTTGCCTAGTCATTGGGGCAGGCGCGGCCATTCGATATTGGAAGCTCTCGAACGCCAACGTGGACTAGCTCGCCCCCTGTCCCTTCGAGCCAAGATCCGAGCTGTAGGAGCCAGAGGTCCGGTGAATCGCCGCGATCGCTTCCCGTCTCACCACAATCAATGCGTGAGTCATCACACGGTTGTGCCGCCTTTCGGGTCAAATCCGGGCGAGGGGTTCGGAACCGATGCGCTTCGCGCGTCCGTCGCTGCACTCCCGAAAAATGGGTTCAATCTTGGTTGGACCCACTCTGACCGGACGTTCTACTCGCTCGGGACGGACTACGCCGTACCAGAGACGGAGGAAGGTTGATTATAGTAGCCGCCTTCGGAGACGCCTGTGAACCGTGAGCGCCGCGAACCTCTCCCTAGCTACCGCTGGGAAGAGGCGGAACGGCGCGAACGCTGAGGCGACGCTCGCCATTCCGGCAGCGTTCCTCATTGTAGCCCTGCTAGTGTTGTCGACACTCGTCCCGTTGGGGGCGGCTTCCAATCCGCGCACCATCGGCGACACGAAGCTTAGCCCCTCCGCGCAGACAAACATCACCATCCTGCCTCTCGCGCGCGCCACGAACATATCGAGCGCCTTCTGGGGAATCAATGTCGTGCCCACTCTTCCGTTCAACGTCTCGGAGGCGGGCCAGCTGGCGACGACCCCGGTTACATACATCCGGTACCCCGGCGGCAACCCTACCGAGCAGCTGAACTACACGAGCGGCAACATCACAAACAATAACGGGAGCGTGTCGCGGGCCGTTAACAACGCGTCAAACTTCGTGGCCTCCTGTGAAGCCATCGGCTGCTACGCCATCCTAGGGCTTCCCGCAGAGATCGACAGTCCGGCCACCGCGGCATACTATGTCAACTATGTCGAGCATACGCTCAATTTCACCCCGAACTATTGGGAGATCGGAAACGAACCGTCGGCCTGGAAGCATTTCGATCAGCCGTGGAAGAACTGGTCCAACCTGACCACGAGCACGGTCACTACAGCTCAGTTCACGGCGCTGCTACTGAACTACACGGCGGCCTTGCGAGCGGTTGACAATAAGACCCCGATCATCGCCCCCGCGCTCGGCCAGGGGTATCTCAATGGCACCATCACCTGTTTGAAGTGGTGCGGACCTGTAGTGGCCGCTGATGGGGCAAACCTTTCCGCAGTATCCGTTCACAGTTACGTAGCGTATCCTCCCCCGAAAGACACGTCCCTAGCGTCGTACTTCTCCCGCCTGGGTACGTCTCCCTTCGCGCTTCCTACCGTCGTTCCGAAAGACCGTGCCGTCATTGCGAAGAGCTACTCGGGAAGCCTTCCGCTGTTCGTCGACGAGGTTGGCGTCGTGAACAGCTTCAATGGCAGCCAGAAGGCGTTCGGTGACTACACGAAGCAGCTCTACGGCGGGCTGTTCCAGGCCGCGGAGGTCACGCAGTTTCTCGCCCTAAACGTCTCGAACGTGGACTGGTTCGACTGGGCGTCCACGGCCGGGTTCGGCTGGTACGGGAGTGGCAGCGGTCCGTGGAGCCCGATCGGGCGGGTCTTCCAGACGTTCATGACCCAACTGTACGGGGAATACGACAATACGACCGCCCTGGGGCCGTCGACGCTCTACGCGGCCGCAACGACGGACGGGACGAATCTCTCGCTGCTCGTCGTGAATGTCAACACCACGGGGTCCTTCTCGTTCCCGCTCTCGACCCTCTTTTCTGGCGCGGTCAACGAGACCTCCTGGGCCGAAGGTTCGAACATCACGGTCAACTCCACGGCCGCGAACACTAACGCGACGGCCGTTCACCTATCCGTGAACGTTTGGCGAGGACACGGGTACGTGGCGCCTCCGACGAAGTACCCGATTACCTTCCTGGAAAGCGGCCTTCCCTCAGGCGTGACATGGAACGTGTCGGTGAACTCCGTCCCGGAGTCGTTGACCACCGATGGGAACACGGACGCTCTAGAATGGCCCGGTCTGACAAACGGGCACTACTCATACTCGATCACCGCCATCTCGGGCTGGTACCAGGGGACC
>Ga0187818_10000276_pt1 | contig 17310 bp, 18 predicted proteins | sample NC_wetland_sal_i_14_FD_130581 | JGI IMG/M metagenome (GOLD analysis project Ga0187818, IMG submission 130581) | Wetland sediment microbial communities from Neuse River Estuary, North Carolina, USA - SO4_3 | ecosystem: Environmental > Aquatic > Freshwater > Wetlands > Sediment | place: USA... | reverse complement strand
GAGCTCCGCGGGCGAGCCATGAGACTCTGTTTCACAGATGGCTTGCAGCCGCTCCATCCCGAAGCTCTCTCCTTCGGTGTCGAAGGCGTCCGATATCCCGTCCGTAAAGAAAAGCATGGAGTCGCCCGGCTCGAGCGCCATTCGCAAGGTCTCGTAGACAACCGACGGATCGAACAGACCTGGTGGTATTCCCGGAATTTCCAGCACGCGGCAGCCTCCCGCCGAGAGATGAAACGGGCCAGGCATGCCGGCGCTGGCGATTTGCATCTCGCGGCTCCGCGGATCGAAAACCGCGTATTGCACCGCGGCATGCGGCCGATTGGTGCCGCGAATCATCAGTCGCCGGTTCAACGTAGTCAGAACCAGCGAGGCGTCGATGCCTGTCTTGTGCACGCCGCGCAATGTTCCGACCGCCAGCGCCGCATACATTGCCGCGGGAAGACCTTTGCCGGACACATCCCCGAGATACAGTCCCACGCAGCCGTCCGTCAGCTCGAAATAATCCAAAAAATCGCCGCCGACTTCGGCCATCGGCTGAAACGCGTGCGAAATTCTCACCTTGCCGGCGCGCAGCGATTCCACGGGAAGCATCACGCTCTGAATCGAGCACTTCCTCGAGTTCTTCCTCGCGCAATTTCTCGATGGTGCGCAGCTCCACGGGGGGCGCTGTCGTGTTCATCTACTGTTCCAGAAAAGAACGTCTCACCGGGAAGGGGGTTCGGCGGCAAAGCAATTCTAACAGCGAAGACCTCCGGTTCGCTCGAAAAGCCTAGCGTTGTTTCCTTCCGCACACGCGGTACGCAGCGGCATTGCCTGCCCCGCGCCCATGACGCCACAATTTCTTCATGCGCGCTTTGGCCATGCTTCTAGTCGCTGCCGGATTTCTTTTCGGGGTCTACCAGTATTATCTGAAGAAGATGCCCACTCCCGACCAGGGGGCCGCATCGACGCAGGCCATCAGCTTGACGGGCGTTCGCGCCGACCTCCTGCAGATCGCGCAAGCCGAACGCGCCTACACCGCCTTGAACAGCCACTGCGCCTCCCTGGTCGAGTTGGTTTCCTCAAATTCGCTATCGATGGCGCGTCCCGAGCGTGATGGCTATTCCTATGCCGTCGAGTGCTCCGGCGCCGACTTCACTGTCACTGCCCGCCACCCTCCTGCGCCGGCCAGCTCCCCGATTCGTTACCCCAACCTGGCCATCGACCAAACCATGCAAGTCCGCGAAGTCAATTAACGCTTCCTTTTTTCTGTGACCGTGTAGCCCCAGGGGCTTTACGTCCCGGCCCCCTGCCGGGGTGTCGGCGCCCCCGCCCACGGAACTTTTGCCCTTCGTCTCCCGTACCTTCTTCTGCTATCGGTTCCCCACAGTAACCGCGCCACCACGGCGCAAACGAAGGAGCACCACATGGACGGTCAGTTAATCGGTCTGGTTGCCGTAATTATGAGCCTGGGCATTCCCCTCGGCGCGATGTACACGTACTACCGGGTGCGCAAGCTGCGCACAGAAGAGCGCTTGGCCGCCATCGCCCGCGGCGTCAGCGTTCCCATGGTCGCGGAGCTTTCCGAGGGTGCGCGCTCCCGCCGCTACGGCATTTTGCTGGTTAGCACCGCACTCGGCTACATCCTCGCCTTTGGCCTCATCGGCCAAATCGAACGGGAACCCGACACCTGGGTTGCCGCCGCTTTCGGAATTATTCCGCTGGCGATCGGGATCGGCTATTTCATCGATGCCACGCTGATCCGGCGCGATTTGCACGCCGCCAACTAGCGCGGCGCCTGGGGAAGGCTGTCGCAGCGGAAAAAGTCCTGTGGCACAGCCATTTCTGGCTGTGCGCTTCAGCTAAGTGCTGTAGATTCAAAGCAGGCACAATCGCCTCGGACGCCAACTCCCTTCGAAACGGACCCTTTTCGTAACCTGGAAGGGCGGCCACGAACTAGCCTGGCGGAGAGCCTCGCACTCCCCTGTCCGCCGCCCTCTCTGTGCTAAAATTGCGGCGCATGCATCCCGCCATCCCGCGCCTTCTCGACCTCCAGAACGTCGATCATCGCATTGCCGCCTTGCGAGCGGAAATGGACTCCTTTCCCAAGCGTATCCTCGAAGCCGACGCCAAGCTCAGCGGCGCCCGAGCCGCCGTTGCCGCGGCCAAGGAAGCCAACGCCAAGGACGTCGCGGAGCGCAAGAAGCTCGAGTTCGACGTGACCCAGTGGAAAGACCGCGCTCGCAAATATCGCGACCAGAGCGGCGCCGTAAAAACCAACGAAGCCTACAAAGCCCTCCAGCACGAAATCGCCAACGCCGAAGCCGAAGTCGCCAAGGCCGAAGACCGCCAGCTCGAAGTGATGATGGCCGGCGAAGACGCCGAGCGCCGCGTCAAGAACGCCGAAGCCAATCTGCGCGACGCCGAGCTAGCCATCAACGCCGAGAAAAAACAGATTCAATCCTTGAACGCGCAAAAGAAAAAGGATCTCGACGTGCTCCTCGCCGAACGCGAGCGTACCATCGCTCCGGTCCCCGACGACATGCGCGATCTCTACGAACGCATCGCCAAGCGCCATCACGGCACCGCGCTCGCCGAAGCCCGCGACGCTCAATGCCGCGGATGCGGCATGCGCGTTCTTCCGCACATCCTTCAGCTTTTGCGTCAGGATGCCAACGAAGAAATCTTCCGCTGCGAAAGCTGCGGCCTGATCCTTTACTCGCTCGAGCCCATCCCCGCGCCGAATCCCGAAGCCGGCTCGGATAACGCCGCGTCCTCGGCGTCCACCACGTCCTGATGGCGAAACGCGTACCAACTCCTGCCGGCGCGAAGCTCTTTGCCGATGCGGCGCCTGGGCCGAAACCCGTTGCCGCCGCCTTTCGCGCGAATATCGACGGCGGCTCGCGCGGAAATCCCGGGCCCGCTTCGTATGGCGTAGTGATCCGCGATGCGCGCGGGCAAGTCGTCGCAAAGCTCAAGAAATACGTCGGCCGGATGACCAACAACGTCGCGGAATATTACGGCCTGATCGCCGCGCTCGACTACGCCCAGTCGCAAGGCATCCGCGCGTTACGCATCGAAAGCGACTCCGAGTTGCTGGTGAAACAAATGCGCGGCCAGTACAAGGTGAAGAGCGCCGAGCTGCGCCCGCTGTTCGAGCGCGCCCACAAAATGTCCCAGGCCCTCGAATCGTTCCGCATCGACCACGTGTACCGCGAGCAGAACCGCGAAGCCGACACTCTCGCCAACGAAGCTCTCGATGAGACCTCTGGACGCCCAGCCAATCCCGCGGCCGCGTCGAAAACTGAACCGCGCTCCGCAAGGTCCGAGCCCCGCCGATTCCGCGCCCGCTTCCGCAGCGGCGTCCTCTATCTCCTCGAAGACGTCGATCTCCCCGACGGCGAGGAAGTCGAAGTCCTAATCCGACTGATCCCCAAAAAGACCTGAACGCATCATCTCGTCCGTCTTCTGTCTTTTCTTTTGTTTTTTCTTTTGTCTTTGTATGTCTTTGTAGGGGCGCAGCGCGTCCCGCCCGCGTCCACGACGCGCGAACGCGCGACGCTACTTCAACGCGTACGACCGATACAACGTGTCTCGCTGCGCCGGAATGAACCCCGCGTCGGAAATGATGCGACGCAACTCGCCTTCATTGGTCCGGTTTTTCACCCCCGCCGCGAACACCACGTTCTCTTCGATCAGGATGCTGCCCACGTCGTCAGCGCCAAACTGCAAGCCCACCTGGCACACTTTGATCCCCGGCGTGAGCCAGCTCGACTGGATGTGATCGATGTTGTCAAGGTATAACCGGCTGACCGCCAGCGTCTTCAGGTAATCGACCGCGGTCGTCTCCTGCACTTTCTTGCCAAGCGCCGTGTTTTGCGCCGCGAACACCCACGGAATGAACGCCGTGAATCCGCCGGTATCCTCCTGAATCCGCCGCAATCGCTCGAGATGATTCACGCGATGCCGCAACTCTTCTCCGCAGCCAAACATCATCGTCGCGGTGGTGCGCAGTCCCAGCGAGTGCGCCACGCGGTGCACTTCCTCCCAGTCGTCGCTGGTGCATTTCAGCCGCGCGATCTTTGAGCGAATCTCATCGTCCAGAATCTCCGCGCCGCCGCCCGGAATAGACTGCAGCCCCGCATCCATCAGCCGCTGAATCGTCTCCCGCACGCTGATCTCAGAAACTTCCGCGATGCACAAAATCTCCGGCGCCGAAAAGCAGTGCAGGTGCACCTGCGGAAACCGCTCCTTCAGCGAGCGCAGCAGATTTTCGTAGTACCCGATCTGCAAATCCGGATGCAGCCCGCCCTGCAGCAGCACTCCCGTGCCGCCCAGCTCCAGCATCTCTTCAATCTTCTGGTAGATCGTCTCAAACGAAAGAATGTACCCGTCTTTCGCCCCCAGCGGCCGGTAAAACGCGCAGAACGAGCAGTACTCCGTGCAAAAATTCGTGTAGTTGATGTTCCGGTCGATCTGATACGTCACGATCCGCGGATCGTTCTTCTTCAACCGCAGCTGGTGGGCCTCCATCCCGATGCCCACCAGGTCATCCGACTCCAGCATCTCCAGCGCCTGCTGTTTCGTTATGCCCACAATCGGTTCCTTTTACGCCGCCCCTATTCTAGCCGCAATGCGCCCCGGAACGGTAAAACGTAGCCGTCGAAACGTTCGAGCGATTCGCACGCCGAAACGTGGCCACATCAGAGACCACAGAGAAAGTTGTTGTGTGGGGAATGCGAAGCGACCCGGGAGGGAGGGTACATCCCGGGGTGTCTTGGGAACTGTGAAGTATCCGATTGATTCCACAGCATTTGCGGGTGCACCTGTGTGCGAGAATTGCGCAGAGAGTTTGCAAAGTGGTAATCCCCCAGCAGTTTGTATGAACATCATTCCAGAGGGTTTGCGGGAAGGGCCTGTTTGTAACTGCATGAAAACAAAGGAGCACAGGAAACGGAAGGATGCGGAAGGCTTGAGGGAGACGCCACGCCCGGTGTTGCGTTGGTCCTTCGGTATCCCTTTGGGTAAAAAAGAGTGCGTAAGTGCCTGCTTTTAAAAGGGATAGAGTGGTGCTGTCGCGGAAAAGAGTGCGTAAGCGGCAGAGAACAAACGGGTTGAATGGAACTGGGGACGATTTGTTTGGGGCAACGCAACAAATGATTCCACAGATCGGTACGTTATGTCAAGGTAAACTTCCAGATCAGCCTGCGAGGGGGTTGCCGCAAGACGGGCTGCTGGGAGCGGTGCTCTGAAAGCGCTGTAGGTGCGTCATACGTTAGCCCAAACCGTAAGGGTTGGGAACGAAACGAGCAAACACATCAGAGCACCATAGGTGCAGCACCAACTCAACCGAAAACAAATTTCGGATCGAATTCAACACCATGTCGCTTCAGCAGTGCGAGGAATTCTTCCTCGAAACTCATCTTCTTATGATGAGCGTCCTGATTTCGTATATATCGAATGACCGCAGGAACAAGCGACGCACTCACACTGAATGCCCCATAGCCCCGCTGCCACTCGAGTTCCTGACCCTCCTCGCGCGCCCATAGGGACGAATTCGCCTTAATAGCCATAACCGCCTTAGCCAACGCCAAAGGCGGCGGAATTTGAATGAGCAAATGAATGTGGTCATCCAGGCCGCCGATTCCGTGAGCAAAAATCCCAAGGTTTTGGCAAATACCAGCCGCATAGGCCCATAGCCTCGGCCGAAATTCAGCAGAAATAAGTTTGCGCCGTTCCTTAGTGCTGAACACAACATGAACTACGTTTTGAGAGAGTATGTGTGAGACAAGCGTGTCGCGCCTCCAGCGCTCGCCATTCTACACATCACGTACCCAGCGCTCACGCGCTGGGCTAACGTTTAGCGTGCCTACGGCACTGGACGAACAGCGAAGCACGCGCGTGGCGGCAATCAAAGGCAAAGATACACGAGGTATGGGAGGCCCCTTCTCAGGACGGTACACCTTTGTGAACAAAGTAAGGCAACTAGATCTTGGCTCACATCAGACGGCTTTGGCCTTCTGGCAGGAGCGTTCGTCGTCGACGAATTTCCGGAACGCGGATTCTGCGTCCATGGGAGTCCGGTATTCGCCGTTTTCGCAGCGCTTTTTCATGTCTTCCAGAATTCGGTTGATGGCGCGGCGGCACGCAGGAGTTTTATCGATTCTGAGCTGGTGAGCCAGCCGGTTGAGGTATTCGGTATCCATAATTTTCGGGAACTCCACCAAAGGTTTGATGGGAGCAAGTGCAAGAAGGGCTGCATGAAAATTTCGATGTCTATGAATCCAAAGCTGCGTGGCCGAGCCGCCCTTCGAGGCTCCCCTCGTCCCTCGGGGCGGGCAGGGTAAACCCTTCGTGACTCAGGGCAAGCAGTCGGCGGCCGCTACATTCGGAGAAAGGCAAGATGGCGAGATGAACTCGGCGCTACAAACGACTGGCGAGACAAGCTCGCCGCTACAAAGGCGAGGGGCCTTCGCGGTACTTCGGAGACCAGTGTCGCCAACCTTAATTCAACATTGGTTTCACCTGTACGTCCGTCCAAGTTTCCGGGGTTTGGCGTACACCGTACAGTGTGAGTCGTGACGGACTTGGGAAGAGTTTGCGAGCGGATGAAATGCCTGGACTTGACTACATATCCTGCGTGTTGACGGTGCTCTCGACGGTGCTGATCGGGAAAAAACTATGGCACGGCTGGATCATCGCGGCGGTCAACAGCGTGATTATCTGCGTGATCGGGATGCGCACCGCTCAATTTGGGTTCGTTCCCGCCAACCTATTTTGCGTGGGACTTTACGCTAACAACCTAAGGAGCTGGCGAAGCAACCGACCATGAGAGCGAAAGCGACCAAGCGCGCCGGAGCGGCCGTCTTCTTGCCTGGGCTAGTACGCGGGCTCTTGCTCGGGCTCGTGCTCGCGATTGCGGTTGGCGGCGCACTGCCGGTCCGCGCGCAATCCAGCACACCGGCCGAGGAGAAACGCCACGCCAAAAATCTGGTGCAGCCGGTGTTTCCGGAGCTGGCAAGAAGACTCAATCTGTCCGGTGCGGTCCGGATTGAAGTGACGATTTCCCCGGAGGGCACCGTGAAACGATCGAAAGTGCTGGGGGGACATCCGGTGCTGGCGATTGAGGCGCAACGAGCCGCGGAGAAAAGTACTTTCGATCCGGGACCACGAGAGACGACCGAAGTGATTGAATTTAAGTTCTAGTGGATCGAGTGAGCACTGGCTCTAACGGCGCTTCGCGAACGCAAAATCCATATACCGCACAGGCTTATTTCGGGCCGCCGCAATCGCAACCGTATTCATGCGAGGGATCAGACCCATGGTGGCGGCAACAGTGAAATAGGCTGTAAGCCCGAGCAGGTTTTCCTCGTCCAGCGTGAAGTCGATATTCTCCGCCAAGTATCGCCGCAGTTGTTCCGCCGGAAGCGCAAGCTCGATGGCCGCCTGCTCGCTGATTTGTTCGAGGTGTTGCAGGCCTAAATCGCGGGACGTTTGAAAATCCTCGATGATCTCCGGGGTCGCGACGTCGCGCCGCGCCGCCCAAACCGCCAGCACGGCGGGAAGATTGGTCATGCTGCGCCATTCCTCGACCACGTCGTAGACGTGTAGCTTTTCCGCACCGGCGATGCCCGCGCTGCTGGCGGCGCAAACCTGCTCGCCGGACGCGCCCCGGGTGGCGTGCGGCTCGATCTCGATGCTGAAGCGCAGTGCGGGGTCGCCGATGAGCAGAGCGGCGTCCGCGCGCTGCAGCATCGCGCCGAGGTCCGGCGGCATCTCGAAGAATTTGGGCGCGAACTTCCATCTGCGTTCGCACAGAATTTTCGTAAGCGCTTGGGTGCTCCGCGAACTACCATCCAACGCGATGTTGCGCGCGTCTGCGATCGGCATCTTGGAAACAAGCAGCAAGCTCCGCACGCGGTTCTTCGAGGCGATGGCCATGTCCGGCAGAATCACCAGATCGTCGATGCGCTGATACTCGATCGCCGGGATGATCGCAATGTCGGCCGCGCCGCCGCGGAGCGCTTCGGCGCACAGCGACGGAACAGTGAAGGAAAGCTCGTACTTGCCGCGCAATGGGCCGTTGGTGAAGCCCCAGACGAGCGGCGCGGTGTTCAGATATTGAACGATTGAGATGCGGAGTTTGGGCGAGATGCGGAGGTTTGGCAAGTTCGCAGGTCTTTCGTGGACCGCTCAAGTATAGCAGACGCGATTTTGGTCCGCGCAAGGAGGCTTTTGATGTAAAACGTTTCCGCCATGGCAAAGGCGATGGATTCGGAGGCGTTGAAAATGTCGAAGCTTGCGTCCCGGTTGTTTGCGCTCGGGCTCATTGTTACGGCCGGCGCGCATTCGGTCAGTGCGGCACGGCGCGCCCATGCGCGCGCCGACGCCGACGCACCTGCCACCATCGCCGACAAAACCGCCGGCGCGCAGAAACTTCGCGGCTATTTCAATCTCTATTGGGACGCCAAGCAGGGCAAGCTATGGCTCGAAATCGACAAGTGGAGCACGGAATTTCTGTATCAGAGTTCGCTGCCGGCCGGCATCGGTTCGAACGACATCGGCCTGGACCGCGGCCAACTCGGGGCGACGCGCATCGTGCGCTTCGAGCGCAGCGGCGCAAAGGTCCTGCTGATGCAGTCCAATCTGGAGTATCGCGCGGTGAGCAGCGATGCCGACGAGCGCCGCGCCGTCCGCGACTCCTTCGCCGAATCTGCGCTGTGGGGTTTCACGGTGGCCGCCGAAGACGATGGCCGCGTGCTGGTCGATGCCACCGATTTCTTTTTGCGCGACGCCCACCACGTTCCCGAGACGCTGCACCGCACGAAGCAAGGCTCGTATCACCTGGATGCCACGCGTTGCGCGCTGTACCTGCCGCGAACCAAGAATTTCCCGCTCAACACCGAGGTGGAAACCACGCTGACGTTTGCGGGCGAGGAGCCGGGGCAGTGGGTGCGGCAGGTCACGCCTTCGCCCGAGTCAATCACCGTGCGCGAGCATCATTCCTTTGTGCAGCTTCCACCTGCAGGCTACAAGCCGCGCGTCTACGATCCTCGCGGGAGCTTCTTCGGCATTTCGTACATGGACTACGCGACGCCGGTCAGCGAGTCCATCGTGAAGCGCTTTATCGTGCGCCATCGCCTCGAGAAAAAAAATCCCGGCGCCCCGGAGAGCGAGGCCGTGCAGCCCATCGTCTATTACCTCGATCGAGGCGCGCCGGAGCCGATTCGCTCCGCACTGCTCGAAGGCGCGCGCTGGTGGAACCAGGCGTTTGAAGCCGCGGGGTACAAGAATGCGTTCCGCGTCGAGCTCATGCCCGAGGACGCCGATCCCATGGACCTGCGCTACAACGTGATCCAGTGGGTGCATCGCGCGACGCGAGGCTGGTCCTACGGCGAAGGCGTCACCGACCCGCGCACTGGCGAAATCATCAAGGGCCACGTTTCGCTGGGATCGCTGCGCGTGCGCCAGGACTATCTGATCGCGGAAGGTCTGCTCGCGCCGTACGAAAAAGGCAAGCCGGCCTCGCCGAAGATGCAGGAGATGGCGCTGGCGCGGCTGCGGCAGCTGGCGGCGCACGAAGTCGGGCACACGCTCGGCTTACAGCACAACTATTCCGCGAGCACGGTGAATCGCTCGTCGGTGATGGACTATCCGCCGCCGCTGGTCACGCTCGGCGCCGACGGCGCGCCTGACGTCTCCAACGCCTACGCCACCGGAATCGGCGAGTGGGACAAAGTCTCCATCGCGTGGGGCTATCAGGATTTCGCGCCCGGCGTCGACGAGCACGCCGCGCTGAACAAGATTCTCAGCGACGCGTTCGGCCGCGGCCTGCGGTATCTCACCGATCAGGACGCGCGTCCGGCCGGTTCTTCGAGCAGCGTCGCGCATCTGTGGGATTCGGGCGCCAACGCGGTCGACGAACTGGACCGCCTGATGAAGGTTCGCGCCGCCGCTTTGCGCCGCTTCGGCGAAAACAATATTCGCGAAGGCGCGCCACTCGCCACCATCGAAGACGTTCTCGTGCCCATCTACATGCTCCACCGGTACCAGGTGGAGGCCGCCAGCAAGCTCGTCGGCGGCATGGACTACACCTTCGCGCTGCGCGGCGACGGTGAAACGCCCACGCAGATCGTCGCAGCCGCCGAACAGCGCCGCGCACTCGCTGCGGTCCTCGCGACGCTCAAGCCGGATGTGCTCGCGCTTCCCGAACCGCTGCTTCGGATCATTCCGCCGCGCCCGCCGGACTACCAGCGAGGGCGCGAAGATTTCAAGATTCGCACCAGCCCGGCGTTCGACGCCTTAGCGCCCGCCGAAGCCGCGGCGCAACACACGCTGCAGTTCCTGTTTAATCCGGAACGTGCCGCTCGGCTCGTGGAATTTCACGCGCGGGATGCGGCGAATCCCGGCCTGGAAGAGGTCTTCGACGCCGTTCTCGAGGTCACGTGGAAGTCGCCGCACCCCGGGGCGTCGTATCCGGCCGAAATCGCTCGCGTTGTGGACAATGTTGTGCTGTACGATCTCATGGTTCTCGCGGCCAACGAAAAGGCTCCGGACCAGGTGCGCGCCATTGCGTCCCTGAAGCTCGACGAACTGAAATCCTGGCTCGTTTCCCCGCAAGGCGTGTCCACGGATCCTGCTCAGCGCGCTCATACTTTCTATGCCGCGCAGCAGATTGAGCAGTTCCAGAGGGACCCCAAACGCCTAGAGATGACGCCGCCTTCCGAGCCTCCCGACGGGCCGCCCATCGGAGCGGAGGAAGACTTCGAAAACGAATAGCCGCCGTTGGCACCTGCTCGACGGCTTCGGGCATCTAAAGGATGTACGATGCAGTTTGAGGCACCACTGTACCGAATAGCACTTTATTCGTCCGTGCCCGGGACTATCCTGAGTAACGCCAGTCCTGCAGACACGCATCCATTGAGGTAATCCATGAGGATACTCGCCCCGGTTCTCCTGGTCTCTTTGACCGTTTGCGGGGGTGTCGCTTCTGCGCAGGAAGAGGCGAAACCCGCTGCGGCCGCGCCACAGCAGCAAACAACCGACGCATCGGCTCACAAAGTGAAAGTCGTCTATGTCAGCGACTTTGAACTGGACGTGCGCGACAACGGTGCGGGAAAAAGCGCGCCCTCTGGCGCTTCGGCGCCTGCTGCCCAAGCTGACGCGAAGAAAGAGGATAGCCCGGCCGAGCAAGCGAGCAAGCTTATAGAACTGATGTCCTCCAGTTTGGTGAAAGAGCTGGAAAACGCGGGCTATACCGCGCACCGCCTGCGTCCCGGCGAAGCGCGGCCGGAGGCAGGCATAGACATAAAGGGAGTGTTTACGGAGCCGGACGAAGAGAATCACTTGCGGCGCGCGGTGATTGCAAACGGAGCTCGTATGGGCAAGATGGGGCTTTTCGTGGGTGTCGGCAATCTGGCGCGGCCCGATCAGCCGCTGTATGCGATTGTCGATCTGAAGGGCATCGAGAACAGCGGGAACAAACCGGGTGCGATGATCAACGTGAGCGCGTACGCCCCAGTAGCCAAGTTCGACGTGCAGAAGGACGCCACGGAGAAAATGATCAAGGAGACAGCCTCGGCGATCGTCGCGGACTTGACTACCCTCTTGAACACCAACGTCGCCGCAGTCACGCACTGAGGGCAGGACGGGTTTGTGTGGTAACCCGAAAAACGGGTCTCAGCGGCCAAGCATTAAGTGGCTGTGATGGTTGAAGTTGAGATTCTTCGGGCATCCTTATCGGATGCCCTCAGAATGACAATTTTGCTTTTTGCCGCAAACTGTGAAGCTGTGCCCTGATGTTGGCGTACAGATTCCGACGCTTGGTTTAGCCCCGGGCCCAATCCTTCCACGCAAGAGCCTTTACCCGGCTGAATTCGCGTACGTTCGCGGTAACCAGGGTATATACCAGTGGCTGGTCTATATCGCACAGTCTCATTCCCTACGCATCTCCAGAAGCTTTACCTCTGTTGTGTACCATGGTACATTTGTACCAGACGAGAGGAGGGTGCTGCATGGCGGACGAGCGGAGATTCATCGTGGAGCGAGTGCAGACCGGAGTGCGCATCGAGAAGCGGCTCCTGAAGGTGCTGAAGGCCCTGGCGGAGTACCACGACTTGACGCTTGGCGATTTGTTGGAAGGCATCGTGTTGCATGCGTTTGACGGGAAGTGCCCGTTCTCGAAAGACAATCTCCAGCGCATCAAGGATTTGAAGAAGTTTTACGGACTGGAACTGGATTCCCGCGCGAGCCACCGCCTGATCGAAAGCACCGCGGAGCAATCCAGCAAGAAACAGAGGCGCGGCTATGAATGAGTGGCTCAGGAGAATTGCGCTGCCCGGGCTGCGGTGGTCCCTAGGCCTGGTGGTCGTGTGGGAGTCCTGTGAATTTGCCTTTGGCCGGTCCGCGTTGCGGGCCTTCGCCAAGACCGGTCTGCCGTCATGGATTCGCCCCCTGCTCGGAGGTTCCGAAATCATCGCGGCGGTGCTGTTTCTTGTGCCTGCCGCAAGTCTTGTGGGCGGCTACGCGCTGCTGATCATTTTCTTTTTCGCCGCGGTGATCCACATCGTCCACGGCTGGTACGACGTGGGAGCGCTGGTGGTCTACGGCATGGCGGTGTTGGCGTGCATGGCCGGCCGCGAGGTGAGGAACGGCGGAGGTGGAGCTTGACTGACGATGAGTTCGTCGCACAGTTTGAAAACGGCACGCTTCCCATCGAATCTTTCCGGCATGCGGACCACGTCAAGATGGCGTTCTTGTACCTGCGGAGGTATCCGGTTGTGGACGCGCTCCGGCGTTTCTCCGATTCCCTGGCCAGGTTCGCGGCCGCGCATGGCAAGACCGGCCTCTACAACGAAACCATCACCTGGGCCTACCTGCTGATCATTCGCGAGCGGCTGGCTCGCGCAGGACGCGAGCAAACGTGGATGGAATTTGCGGCCGGCAACGAAGACCTGCTGAGCTGGAAGGACAGCGTCTTGAAGAAGTACTACCGGGAGGAGACGCTTGCCTCGGACCTCGCGAAAAAGACCTTCGTCCTTCCGGACAAGGCCATCCCCGCCTCCAACGCCCCCTCCCTGTATAAAGGCATACCGGGTTCGGCGGGCTGAAGCCCAGCGCCTACAGCCAAGAAAAGAGAGACGGCCCACCAGACCAACGCAGGGGTTTGCTCGTCTATAGGCCAGGGAGGACGAGTCCATGCGAATGCGCACGGTGGTTTGTCTGGTTGTGGCGGTTGTCGGTTATGCCGTGTTTTTGCACGCGGCCCGGGCTGGGGGGCAGTCCGGTGTTCCAAGCGAGCCGGCCGCGGCTGTGTTTCCAGGGGTACCGGCTATGCCGGCGATGTTCGCCGTTCCTGCCCATCCTGCCTGCCGGCAGAACCCGCTGCACCTGCCCAGCCTGCTCTCCCCGCTGGGACCTCGGGTATCTAGGCGGCTCGACCCAGTATAGCGATGAGCCCGTTGCCGATTGCTCCGGCCTGCACCTTCGATTGCGGGATGAGAGGCCGACCGTGGAATCCGAGGAGCGCACGGTCTCCAAGGCGGAGGCGCGGGTCTTGCGCGTTCATGAGATCCAGAACGGCGGGGTTCAGGTACAGGCCTGGGATAAGGATGTGTACCCGGTGACCGCGTGCAAGGCCGCGGTGGGTTCGGGCGAGGAGGCGCAGCAGCTGCTCTCCCAGATCAAACTGTCGGTGCGGGGTGGAGAGGTTTCGGTGACCGGGCGAGCCGCGATGAGTGGACGGTGTTTCTACTGATTCGCACGCCGAAGGCGGCGGACATCGAGCTGACCACGCACTATGGACCGGCGGGCTTCTACAGCGTGGATGGAAAGATCACGGCGCGGGCCACGAATGGGCCCATTTCGATCAGGGATTGCTCAGGGGAAGCAGACATCGCGGCGGTTAACGGGCCGATCAGTTTTTCGGGGACCGGCGGGAAACTGCGACTGCACACCGAGAATGGGCCGATCAGCGTGGCGCTGAATGCGGCGACCTGGAGCGGGGCGGGGCTGGTGGCCGACGCGGTCAATGGACCGCTGACGCTGCGTGTGCCGTCGGGATTTCAGTCGAGCTTCCTGGTCGAATCGAGCGAGCACACGCCGGTGAGCTGCCAGGCCAGCATTTGCTCCGAGACGCGCCGGACGTGGGACGACGAGCACCGGCGGATCGAGTTCGGGAGCGGGGAGCCGTTGATCCGGCTTTCGACGAAGAATGGGCCGGTTTCGGTGCTGTAGGTAGCAGCGACTGGCGATGGACGCGCTCCGGGCGTTGCGGATAAACTTCGGGCCATGCTGCTGGAAGAGCGCGTGGGGCAAGCGATCACCGAAGCGGAAGCCGTACAGTTCGCCCGCGAACTGTACGGGCTGGACGTAGCTGCGAAGTCGCTCCCTGGCGAATACGACGACAACTTTCATCTAACCACAGTTGAGGGTGGCGCTGCGGCGCGGCCAAGGGGGGATGCAAGCCAGCCGCTGCCGCCGGCTGGCTCCGCCTTCGTGCTGAAGGTGATGCATCCGGCGCGGGAGCGGTCGCTGATCGATCTGCAATGCCGGGCGCTGCAGCATCTGGAGCAACGGGCGCCTCAGCTTACGTTGCCGCGTGTTTGCCCGGCGCGCAGCGGCGAGGCTTTCACGGAGGTGACACCGGCCGACGGTGTGCCGCGGCTGGCTTGGCTGCTCACCTACGTACCGGGAAAAGTTCTGGCGGAGGTGCGGCCGCACTCGCCGGAGTTGCTCGCCAGCCTCGGGAGATTTCTCGGCGAGATGGATGTTGCTATTGCGGACTTCTCGCACCCTGCGGCACAGCGCGAGCTGAAGTGGGATTTTGTGCGCGCTGCCTGGATCCGGGAATACCTGCACCTGATCGAGAATGCGTCGCGCCGGGCGCTGGTCGAGAAATTCCTTGCGCTGTACGACGCGGAGGTTGTGCCGGCCATGCCGTGGCTGCGGCGCAGCGTCGTCTACGGGGATGCCAACGACTATAACGTGCTGGTTGGTGAGCCATGGCCTGCGCCGCGGAAGATCGTCAGCGTCATCGATTTTGGGGATATACATCAGACCTTTACGGTGGCCGAGGCGGCGATCGCGGCGGCCTACGCCATTCTGGGGAAAAACGACCCGCTGCACGCCGCGGCTGCGGTGGTCGCCGGCTTCCACAACGCTTTTCCACTGGGCGAAGCGGAAATCGGGGTGCTTTATGCGCTGATCGGCTTGCGGCTCGCCGTCAGCGTGGTGAATTCGGCGCAGCGGGCGACGCTGAAGCCCGGCGATTCTTACGTGACGATCAGTGAGGGGCCGGCCTGGGAGGCGCTGGAGCGGCTCGCGCAGATTCATCCGCGGTTTGCTCACTACACGTTTCGCGACGCTTGCGGCCTTCCCGCGGTGCCGCAGAGCGGGGCGGTGCGGAAGTGGCTTGCGGCTCACTCCGCATCCGCTGCGTCTTTGCTCGATGTGAATTTGCGCACGGCGCCGAGCTTGGTTTTTGATTTGAGCGTGGGGAGCACATTTCTGGGCGCCGATCCTGCAGCAGCGGATATGGGAGTGCTGGCGGGAAGAATTTTTGGCGAGCTAAACAGGGCTCGTGTTACCGCGGGAGTCGGGAGATACGATGAAGCGCGGCTGCTCTATACGTCGCCGCTTTTCGGGGCGAGCAGCAATCCCACGGACGAACGCCGGACGATTCATCTGGGCGTGGATCTGTTTGTGGCGCCTGGCACCGCGGTCTATGCGCCGCTGGAGGGTGTTGTGCACGCGCTGGCGAACAACACCGGAGCGCTGGACTACGGCCCCGTAGCCATTCTTCGGCACGTCACGAGCGATGGGCAGGAGTTTTTTACGCTGTATGGGCACTTGACCAGGGAGACGTTGCGGCACCTGCGGGTGGGTCAGGCGATTGCCCGCGGAGAAAAGTTTGCTCGGGTAGGCGTCGCGCAGGAGAACGGCGGATGGCCACCGCACGTTCATTTTCAGGTGATTGTGGATCTGCTGGATCGCGGCACGGATTTTCCGGGCGTTGCCGCGGCGTCCGAGCGTGGTGTGTGGACGAGTCTTTGCCCCGATCCGAATTGGTTGCTGGGCGTGGCTAGCGCGCAAATGCAGAAAAAGACGACGGGCGCGGCGGAAACGCTCACGGCGCGGCGGGCGTTGCTTGGGCACAACCTGAGTGTGTCGTACCAGCGGCCGCTGAAGATCGTTCACGGGTGGATGCAATATCTGTACGACGAGACGGGGCGCGCTTTCCTCGACGTGTACAACAATGTTCCCCTGGTGGGGCACAGTCATCCGCGGGTGGTGCGCGCGGTGCAGGAGCAGGTTGCGCTGCTCAATACGAACACGCGCTATCTCCATGACAACGTGATTCGATACGCGGAGCGGCTCACGCGGCTGCTGCCGGAGCCGCTGCGGGTGTGTTACTTCTTGAATTCGGGAAGCGAAGCGAACGAACTGGCGCTGCGGCTTGTCCGGGCGCACACGAATCGCGAAGACGTGATCGTTCTCGAGCATGCGTATCACGGCCACACGAACACGCTGATCGATATCAGCCCGTACAAATTCAATGGCCCGGGAGGCCGCGGAAGAAAGCCATGGGTGCACGTTGCGCCGATTGCCGACGACTATCGCGGGCCGTACCGGCGAGGTGAGGCGGACGCAGGCGTGAAGTATGCGCGGCATGTGGGAGAGATTCTGGAGCGCGTGCGCGGGGAGGGGCGCGAGGTTGCCGCGTATATTGCGGAGACGCTGCCGAGCGTGGCGGGACAGATCGTTTTCCCGCCGGGGTACCTGGCTGAAGTGTACCGGCTGGTGCGGGCGGCGGGCGGCGTGTGTATTGCGGACGAAGTGCAAGTAGGCTTCGGGCGGCTGGGTACGAATTTCTGGGGATTTGAGACGCAGGGCGTGATTCCGGACGTCGTGGTGCTCGGCAAGCCGATCGGAAATGGGTTTCCGCTGGCGGCGGTGGTGACGACACCGGAGATCGCCGCGTCGTTCGCGAATGGGATGGAATTCTTCAGCACGTTCGGCGGGAATCCGGTGGCGTGCGCCGCGGGCCTTGCGGTGCTGGACGTGTTGGAGGAAGAGCGATTGCAGGAGCGGGCGTTGCGCGTCGGCAGTCATTGGCTGGCGGCGTTGAAGAGAACGCAGGAACACCGTGCGGTGATCGGGGATGTCCGGGGGTCCGGGTTGTTCCTGGGAATCGACCTGGTTCGCGATGGCGCTACCCGCGAGGCGGCGACGGAAGAAGCGGACTACGTCGTGAACCGTCTGCGAGAGCGGGGCATTCTTGCGGGCACCGACGGGCCGGATCACAACGTCATCAAGCTGCGGCCGCCTTTG
>Ga0187818_10000275_pt1 | contig 17312 bp, 12 predicted proteins | sample NC_wetland_sal_i_14_FD_130581 | JGI IMG/M metagenome (GOLD analysis project Ga0187818, IMG submission 130581) | Wetland sediment microbial communities from Neuse River Estuary, North Carolina, USA - SO4_3 | ecosystem: Environmental > Aquatic > Freshwater > Wetlands > Sediment | place: USA... | reverse complement strand
GGTGGAAAGCAGGAAGTCACTGAAGGCGCGGCCGTCCTTGAGAAAGAAGATGGATAAGAGCGGCACCACGAACAAGAGCCAGGCTTGTTTCGCTACGTCGGCCACCCGCAGACCAATGCGTTGCGCCAGTTGTGTGATGTCATCCTTGTGACTCACCAGGAACGATTCCACAAATCCAGTGGTGGTGCTGTTCCAGCCGTGCTGCTTCTCAAGCTGCGCGGCGAATTTCCCCGTACTGAGCTGGTCCAGCAGATCGGGGATCGAGTGTCCCAGACGCGCTCCTTCGCGTGTGACCGTGGGTCCGATGGCCACGAAGAACAAAACGACCACCACCAGCAGCAAGGTGTAGATCACGGCGATGGCCCGGTTGCGCCCCCGCAGCAGCTTTTCCAGGTGGTTGACCAGGGGACTCATCAGGTAGGCGAAAAAGATGGCAAACAAAAACGCGATCAGCGTGGAGGACGCGACGTAGAGGAACCCCAGCCCCAGCGCGAACAGCAGCACCGTGACCAGAACCCGCGCCGTACGTGAGTCAGCCAGCAGCAATAAGTTTTCCAGACGGGCCCTCGATTCTGCCTCCGGGCTTAGAACCCTAGTCCCGGACTACCTCGGTGTTATCGGCAGGAATCGACACCCGTATAAGTTTGGCCTGATCCTGGGGGTCTACCCAGAGGGCCCACTCGAAAGTCTCCCCGGTCAGATTCACCCGCAGCAGTTCGCGCTCGGTCCCCCGGATCGACACTTTTTCCTTACCCACCAGTTCCACGCGAACCCGCATGGAAGTAGTGTCCTGCGGCACGAGCGTGCCGAATTCCACCGGGCCCTGCTGGCACTTGAGGTTGCCGCCCTCAGAACTGCAGTCGGCGGCCAGGTAGCGCCAGACGAGTACTTCTCGGTGCACGAAGAAATTGTTGTCGAGGATCATGGACGTGGTGGGCATCAAGAAGGGGTGCTCGGCGGGTTTGGCCGTTCCGCCAGTCGTGATCCTCTCAATCAGGAAATCGTTGTTGGGAAGAACGGTGAGAGATCCGCCGGATTCCTGACTCCAGTCGTAGCGGATCATTTCGCCGCTGGACGTGATCACCAACTCGGATTTCTGAACCGTATTGGAAGCGGCGGCGTCCTTGATTTGGGATTTGATGACACTGAGACCGTTCTCCTGCTCAATGTGGAAAGCCTCGGTGAGCACGCGCTGGCCGCGGATGAACACACCGAACGAACCGGAGTCGACCACTGGGTTGGGCGCGGGTTTGGGCTTCTTGTCGCCGGCGCCGGCCCCGAGGGAAAGGGCCAGCACCGCCAAAACTGCCCAGCGCGTTCCTGAATGCTGCTTCACTCGGATTCTCCTTTTTCGCTCCGCATCCCGACTTTTTTCAGACCCAGCTTTTCCGCAATCTCTGCCGCGATCGCTTCCACAGTATGGCCCGCGGTTTCAATCTTCAGCGACGCGCGGATGTAACTCTGGCGCCGGGCTAGGTATAACCCTCGAAACTGATCTCGGCTTCCAAGCAGCGGACGCTCGATCCCTGCGGCGCCGGCTTGCCTACTGCAGCGCTGCCACAACTCTTCGACCGGAGCGTCCAGAAACACAGCTGGCACGCCCGCGGCCTTCAGCAGGGCCGCATTGCGTTGCTGGACAAATGCTCCGCCACCCAAGGCTACGATCCTGGCAACGCCGCCGCTCAACTCGTCGAGCACTTGCCGCAACGCCGAGTGCTCCGCGCGCCGGAACCCGGCTTCTCCCGAGTCACGAAAAATCTCGGCCACCGTGCGTCCTTCCCTGCGCTCGATGCGGTCGTCGAGATCTTCAAAGATCCAATTCAGGCGCTGCCCGAGGGCGCGCCCTACGCTGGTCTTTCCGGCACCCATGAAGCCGACCAGAAAAACAGCCTCAGGCGGAACATGCGCCGCCGGCGCGGAGGGCCGCTTACGCCGCACACTGGTGCGTTTCCTAGCGCCCACGTGCTGGCCAGAACGCTTCTTCAAAAGTTAGCTTCCAGCTGCGAGCTCCTAGCCACCAGTTGTTTGGCTAGAAGCCAGGAGCTGGAAGCTGGACTGGTTGTTATTTTGCAGCGCGTTTTCTGAGGTGGATTTTACCACTGAAGCTGCGCAGCACCACGGTCGAAGACACAGCCGCTCGACCCATGGTACCCACGAAGGCACTTCCCTCTTTCACAATGAACGAGGTGTGTTGCTTGGGCTGAAGAGGAATGTCATCGTGAACTTCGCCTTTTACCGAGCGCGCGTTGACGTCGGCCGAAGTGGACTCGGGCACGGTCGCTTCAATGTCGCCGCTGTGGCTGGTGAGACGGTAATCGCCGCCGTCGCCAAAGTCGCCGGTATAGTTGATGTCGCCGCTGGTAGAAATCACCTGCACCAGCGGTCCGCTGACCCGGTTGAGGGTGATGGCACCGGTTAAGGAGTCTACTTCGACATGTCCCTCGATCACGTTGGTGAGAGTCACGGGGCCGTTCAGCGTCTTCACGTGAACATGGGCGTCATTGATGTCGCGGACATCGACAAGTGCGGCCGAGCCTTCAAGCGTCATATCTCCGTGCAGCCGCTCGGCACGGAGCGGACCCGTCGTCGAATGCAGGGAGACGCTGGCATCGGCGGGCACCAGGATTTCGTAATCCACGTGTCCCGACTGCTCGTTCGCGCCCGGCAACAGGTGAGACTGGATGTCCACACGATTGCCCGTCTGGTTGCTGTCGATCTCGACTTTATCGGAAGACAGCACGGCATTGACCGACACGGTATTGCCGGAGGAAGGTTTCACCGAAATGGATCCGTAGGGGTTGTTCACGGAAACAACCGCCTTGGCCCCCACGTTGAAGTGAAGTTCCTTGTGGGTTTCGGCGACCAGCGTCCCTACCATCATTGTGCCGATCGCCGCCAGTCTGATTGTGCGCCCGCTCATAACGATTCCCCAAGCTCCCTAGATTACGGCAGAGAACGGTCCAAGGCCAACTCAAAAAGCATGGCCTTTTGCTGATAGGCCGCCAGCAGCGACCGGTGAGCCTCCTCGTCGTTCGGGTTGGCGGCGACATCGCTCTCGGCGTCCTGAATATATTGGTTGGCGTGGCGGAGATTGTCTTCGTATTGCGCTCTCAGGGCGGGCGCCTGCTGCGAGATTTCCTGCAAGAGATCGTCGTCGCTTAAACCCGCAGTGTCCAGGCCGGGCACGGTCGCAGAAGCGGCAGGCCGCGCGGTGTTGGTGGCGACCTGCATCGGCCGGGAATTCTGGCGAAGGTAGATGCCCACGGTGATCAGCAAAACCGCCGCTGCAGGAACCGCCCAGCGTGTCCATCCCCAGCGGCTGCTGAGCGAGGGTAGAAGGGACCGGCCGGCGCGGGCGGGATTCGTGCGTGGCGCCCGGATCAGCCCCTCCTGCCGCAACGCGATCTCGATGGAATTCCACACGCGGGGGCTGGGTTCCTCGGCCTCGCGCAGTTCGATCGCGGAGGAGGCAATCAGGTTCAGTTCGGCCTCGGTTTGCCGCAGGGCAACCGCGATGGAATTCCAGACCTGGGGACCGGGTTCGTCCGCCGCACGCAACTGGATCGCAGCAGAGGTAATCTTGTTCAGGTCCGCGACCAGAGCCGAGCACTCCGGGCAGGACCTCAAGTGAGCCTGCTGTTCCGAGGTGCTGCCATCCTCGATCTCCGCCAGGCTCTTTTGCAACTCAACGCAATTCATACCGCTCTCTCCCCAAGCCTCTGCTGAATCAGTGCACTTCTATTTCCAATCAGCTTGCAACCCTTGCTCATGCGCCCAAAGGTTACTGCTGTTACCAGTCTTTGCTGGTTTGCTTCACCTTTGGCTTCGTCGGCGCTGTTTTCTCGCCGCTCAGGATTTTTCGGCCTTTCCGGCTCGATTCATCTTGAGCAGGTCGCGCAGCTTCATCCGCGCCTTGTGCAACTGCGACTTGCTGTTGCCGATCGAGCAGCCCACGATTGCGGCAATCTCATTATGTTCGTAACCTTCGACATCATGCAGGACAAAGATCGTGCGGTAGCCGGGAGGGAGATCGTCGACTGCCCTCTGCAATTGCAGCCGATCAATGGATCCGGCCAGCGCCAAGTCTTCCGCGCCAAAATCCTTCTTCGGCGAGTCTTCCTCGGTTCCCTGCGTGGTCTCTTCCAGCGAAACCACCGGGAGGCCTTTCTTTCTCAGATGCATCAGCACCACGTTCACCGACAGCCGGTGCAGCCAGGTCGAGAACGCCGATTCGCCGCGGAAGGTCGCGATCTTGCGATAGAGCTGCAGGAAAGCTTCCTGCGTTAAATCTTCGGCTTCGGCGGTATTCGCCGTCATGCGCAAACAGAGCGAGTAAACCCGGCGCTTGTGCTTATCGTAGAGAGCTTGGAAGGCTTCCGCATCTCCCTGCTTAGCTCTTTCGATGGCCTCGGCTTCGTTAAGCTCGTTGCCCTGTCGCTGTCGTTCGTTTGGCTCTCGGTCGGTCAAGTTGCCTTTTCCGGCCGCACTCTCTCAGATGCGGCTAACTATCTTTACGTTGTATGGCTTGCGGGCGGTCGTGACGGCACCAACGTAATCTCATCATTCCGATTATCAGAGCATTTCTACCGATCTTGGGATTCGCCAATTTACCTCTGCGTTGCTGGAAATCCTTTGTCTGCTCGCGGTTGAACGCGTCGAGCGCTGCCCCGTCAAACCCGATTCCGAATTTGGAGTCATAATCTTCGGAAAATGGTAACTCTCGAACCTCTTTTAGGAGGCATGCTTCGTTGTCGTAATTGTCTCCAGACCGTGTCCCTGTGGCCCGGTTTCGCGCTGCCGCAGGAGGAAGGCGAAGGCTAAGCCCAGGAATCCCAAGGTTGAGAAAATCCACATGCCCAGCCGGTAGCCCCCGGCGTTGTCGGGGCCGGCGTGGCTATAGTCATTGGCCCAACCGACCATCAGGTTAAAGCCAAACAGTCCAATGTTCTGAATCATCGTCATCAGCCCATACGCTGTTCCGAGCTTGGACTGATCGACGATGTAAGCGACCGATGGCCACATTACGGCCGGGATCAGCGAGAACGCCACACCCATCAGCGCCATCGGTACGTACAGATTCACGTGGGTGTACGCCATCATCAGGTAGACCGGGATTAGCAGCAGGGAGCCAAACATCATCAGCAAAGCGCGTTTGCCGATGCGGTCCACCCAGAGGCCGAATAACGGCGTAGCAATCATGGCGAAAAGTGTCAACATGCTTGACAGAAATCCTCCAAATTCCCGCGTAGTTCCATGCGCTTCAATGAAAAACTTCACGGCGAACGTCTGGAAAGGGAATATGGCGGAGTAGAAAGTGACGCAAAGAGCGACGATATACCAGTAACTCACGCCAAACTTGAACAGGTCAGCAAAAACGACTTTGTCGGTGGAGGCTTCTCCTAGACGGAAGTTCTTTTCCGCTTGCGCCTCCATCACCCAATAAACGATGGCCCCCACGACACAGAAGACGGAGAGGGCAAGGGCGATCAGGAACGGCCACCGCCAGTTGGCATATGCCGCCCGCGCCCAGGTTGGGGAATTGAGTGCGGCGAACGAACCCAGGCGGCAGATAGTCAGGTTGATGCCAAAAGCGAAGCTCAGCTCCTTACCCTTGAACCACCTCGCCAGAGCGGCCGTGACCCCAACGTTCAGTGATTCCGCTCCCATGCCGAAGATAAGCCGTCCCGCAGCCATGACCGAGAGGTGACCCGACGATGCGGTCATCGCGGGCCCGAGCAGGCAGAGCACGCCGAAAATCATCAGCGATTTTCTCAAACCGAGGCGATCAATAATGAAGCCGCCGATGACGACGGTAAAAATGTTGGGAAAACTGTAAATCGCCTGGAGGAGACCGATATTCTCGTCCGAGAATCCGAGTTGCGCCTTCAAGACGTCAGCCAAGGGACTGAGCGCGTCATAGGCATAGTAACTGCCGAACATCGCTAGGCTGAGGAAGACGAGCACCATCCAGCGGTAAAGGCGGCTGGGCTCAGGACGAGTGATTTCGTGCATTCGGCTCTTTTCCGGACAAACGGGAGTCTTGCGATTCATGAGCAGGAAAGAGTAGCAGAGAGAAGTAGTGGATACCAACTGCGCGCTTGAGCGCTGTCATGCTGAGCGTAGCCGGAGGAGCGCGAAGCGATCCTCCTGCGGAGTCGAAGCATCCCTACCTTCTCGGCGATTCCCGTCCTGGGAACGACTCCATCTAGTGTGATGATCCTCACAGCGTTTTCATGTCGTAGTATTTGACGATGCCTTATGCCACAAGATCCGAAGTACTACTGCGTGTACATCATGGGCAGCCTCTCCGGGACTCTCTACATTGGTGTCAGTGGCAACCTTCACCGGCGCGTATTCCAGCACAAATTCCACCACTTCGAAGGATTCACAGCCCGATACGACGTGACCCGCCTGCTCTACTGGGAATCATACGATGAGGTGCACAAGGCCCTTGCCCGCGAGACGCAGTTGAAAGGATGGAGGCGGGAGAAAAAGATCGCCTTGATCGTTCGCAGGAATCCGCATTGGGTGGATCTGGCCGCGGAGTGGTATCCGTGGATGAAGTCAGAGTCAGGTAGGGATGCTTCGACTACGCGGTGAGGATCGCTCCGCTCTCTTCACCGCTCCGCTCAGCATGACAAACGGACGAAATACCGTTCAACTTCCCACATACCGCGCATACAGGCTCCGCGCGACCGCCGTGTCCGTAGTGCCTTTGATGATGGCGCGGCCGTCGGGGAACAGTGTCATTTCGTAGGGGTCATGCCAGAATTTCAGGACGAAGTCGTTGTGGCGGACTGTGCCGTGGGGTTGGAGGCGGCGGTCCATTTCGGCGAAATCAATGGGACGTTGGCGCTCATGGGTTTGCACCGAATTCCTGCCGCATAAAGTGATATGCGGGCGTCCCTGGCCCGCGAGATGAATGAAATCGCGTTCGCCGCATGCGCGGCATCCGGGGCGCGGTTTGTCCGCCGAGATCTCCGCGTGTTCGTTCGTCCAGACGTCGAATGAGAGCAGTGTGCGCCGAACCTGAGGTGAACTAGTGTCCCCGACCAGCAGCTTTACCGCTTCCGTTGCCGCGACCGAGGCTATCAGGTTCACGGCCGAATTCAGAATTCCTGACGTCTCGCAGGTCTCAATCATGCCGCGCGGAGAGTCCGGGAAAATGCAGGCCAGGCAGGCAGTTTTTCCAGGCAGAACGTTGAGAGTTACGGCATAGCTTCCCACCGCGGCCGAATAAATCCACGGCAACGAGCGCTCGACGGCATAATCGTTGATCAAATAGCGAGTCTCAAAGTTGTCGGTGCCATCGAGGATCAGCTGCATACCCTCGAGCAAGCCCGCAATGTTGGCGGGGACCAGATCGTCCACCTTTGGCTCGACTACGACCTGAGAATTGAAGGCAGCGATCTTGCGCGCTGCAGCGATGGCCTTGGGCAGTGACTCTGCCGCGTCTCCTTCGTCGAACAGAGACTGGCGCTGCAGGTTGCTGGGCTCGACATAGTCGCGGTCAACGATGCGCAGCGTGCCCACGCCGGCGCGGGCGAGAAGGCTGGCCAGGGCCGAACCGGTAGCGCCGCAACCCACGATCGCTACGCGCGCCGCCGCCAGCTTGCGCTGGCCTTCGACGCCGATGCCGCGGAACAGGATCTGGCGGGAATAGCGGCCGTCTTTCCGAGACTCGCGATCAAAGGACTCACGATCGGGAGACTCGCGATCGGGGGACCCGCCGATTTGCCTTTCGCGTGCCAAAGAGGTCACCAGTCCCGCACTCCAAAACCTTTATTATAAGTGATTGGTTTTGCCGGAGATGAGCGGCGCTTGCCTGGACGGGATTCGTACAACAACGCGCAGGTGCTTGCCATCGAAGTCAGGCAGCACCGAGATCCAAAGCAATCTAGATCCAAGGAAACCTTTGAGCAGAAGGTACCGGCCATTACTGACGATAATCCTGCTGCTGTCGTCGGCCCTACGATCGCCGGCAGGAGAAGGGGGAGCCCGATTCGCTTTACCCCGAGCCAGTGGTGATTCCGGAGCGAACCGTGGCGCCACCGCTCGGCAGGAACCGCCGCCGGCTTCACCCGACGCGATTCTGCGGTACCAAGGAAAGGTGGTCCAATCCATCCAGCTTCCCGGAGTACCCGACCGCGATCACGAACACCTGCTGCAGTTGCTGGCGCAGAAGGCAGGAGAGCCGCTGGATCGCGACCGCGTCCGGGAGAGTATGCGCACGCTCTTTGCCACCGGACGGTTTGCCGACATTCAGGCAGAAGTCGTGCCTTCCGGCGACGGCGTTGTGCTGACCTTCACGACCTCGGCCAATTTCTTCATCGGCGGGGTTAACGTGGAAGGCGCTCCCACGCGGCCTACGCCGAACCAGATCGTCAATGCCTCGAAGTTCCAGTTAGGAGAGCGCTATACCCAAGACAAGCTGGATCGCGCCCTGGAGAACATACGGCGACTCATGCAGGAAGATGGCTACTACCGGGCGCGCGTCACGGCCGAGAGCACGTCAAACCCTGCGAACCAGCAGGTGGATATCCTTTTCCACATCACCCCAGGCGCACAGGCGCATGTAGGCGAGGTGAAGGTGGCCGGGACCTCCGGCCTGTCGTCCGGCGAAGTGCAGAGCATTGCGCACATGGACAGCGGCGACCGCGTGGCCGCCGCGCTGGTCAGCGATTCTCTGCTGCGCCTGCGCAAGAGATTCCAGAAACAGGGCCGGGCGCTGGCCCAGGTTTCCATCGCCCAGCAGGAATACCACGCCGAGTCCAATGCCGTTGATTTCACCTTCCAGATCGATCCCGGTCCGCTGGTCGTAATCTCGGCCCAGGGTTACCACATCAGCGGTGGGGTCCTGAAAAAAGAAGTTCCCGTCTACGAGGAAAACGCGGTTGACGACGATCTGCTGAACGAGGGCAAACGAAACCTGCTCGACTACCTGCAGACACGCGGCCACTTCGATGCCACGGTTGACATCCAGAAGCAATTCGATGCCAAAACCATGCACGTGATTTATCAGATCGATCCTGGCCCGGCACACAAGCTGGTACTGGTTGAGATTACCGGCAACAAGGAGTTTCTGGATACGGCAAAACTGCGCTCCTACCTGCAGATTCAGCCCGCCACCCGCTTCGTGAGCCACGGGCGCTACAGCGGAGTGCTGCTGAAAAGCGATGTGGCCACGCTCGAAGGGCTGTATCGCTCGAACGGCTTCCGCCAGGTACAAATCCAAACCAAGGTGGACGACGACTATCACGGCGCCGCGAACCAGTTGGCGGTTCACATCATCATCAGCGAGGGACCGCAAACCCGCGTGGGCCAGCTGCACATCCTGGGCAATGAGCAGATCGCAACCGCCAAACTCCCTGAGCCCACCGCGCAGCCGGGGCAGCCTTATTCGGAGCAGGATTTGGCCAACGACCGGGAGCGCATCCTGAACTATTACTTCAACAACGGATTCCCCAACGCTGCGCTCGACATCACCACCAACGCCTCCGCCAGCGAGCCCAATCGTGAAGATGTGACTTACACCATTCACGAAGGTGAGCTCTTCACTGTCGATCGTGTGATGGTCGCCGGAACCGAACATACGCGGGACTTCGTCGTGGACCGCGAAGTCGAGGTGAAGGATGGGCAGCCCCTGAGCCAGCAGGCGCTGCTCAATACCCAGACCCGGCTCTACAATCTGGGCATTTTCAGCCAGGTCGATACGGCGGTGCAGAACCCCGAGGGCACGGATCCGCAAAAGAATGTTCTGGTGCAGCTGCAGGAAGCGAAGCGCTACACCTTTACCTACGGCCTGGGGTTGGAATTCCAGACCGGGACGAGCGGCTCGCAAGGGACGACTGGAGTAAGCCCGAGAGTGGGCTTCGACGTAACCCGGCTCAACTTTCTGGGGAAGAATCAGACCCTGACGTTCCAGTCGCACGTGGGGCGATTGCAGCAGCGCGGGTTGATCAGCTACACCATTCCCAAGTTGGTCGACAGCGACAAGTGGAAGCTTATCTACACCATTTTCTACGACAACAGTCTGGACGTAGCCACATTCACGTCGGAGCGGCTGGAAGGAAAAATTGACCTCCGGCAGCAGATCGGGAATTCGGGAACGGAGCCGGATTCCCGGCCGGGACCGAGTTCCATTACCTATCGCTTTGAGTTCCGCCGGGTAAGAGCCAGCAGCTTCGCGTCTACGTTTACTCCCGGCGAAATCACGCTGCTGTCCCTGCCCGCCCGTATCGGTGGTCCCGGGTTCACATTCATTCGGGACAAACGCGACAATCCGTTGGAAAGCACGAAGGGGAACTATTTCACCCTGGATGGTTTCGCTTCCTCCAGCTATTTCGGGTCGCAGGCAGATTTCGGCAGGGCTTTGGCGCAGAATTCCACCTACCAAGCGATTGGGCGCAAGGGTCAAACCGGACGTCAGTTCGTCTTTGCCCGCTCTACGACAATCGGGCTGCAGCAGCCAGCCCGGGGAACCCGTGTGGTGCCGCCGGGAGCCTGCCCTCTCGACCCAAATACGAAAGAAACCGTATGCCAGGGATTGTCGCTCATCCCGCTGCCAGAACAGTTTTTCGCTGGAGGCGGCAACTCCCATCGCGGTTTTGGGTTAAATCAGGCAGGACCTCGCGACCCGGCCTCAGGTTTCCCTGTCGGTGGTACGGCGCTATTCGTGAATAACCTCGAACTGCGCTTTCCACCTACGACGCTGCCTTATCTTGGGGAGGGATTCAGCTTCGCGATCTTCCACGATATGGGCAACGTTTTCACCGCACCACACGACATGCTGAAGGGGCTGTTGCGCTGGCACCAGGCGAACCCGACTCTGTGTCTGCCAGTGACCGTTAGTACAACTGGTACTACGAACAACCAGTGCTTCAACCAATTCAACGAATCGGGATATGATTACACATCGCACGCCGTAGGCGTCGGAGTGCGGTACAAAACGCCGATTGGTCCGCTTCGGTTTGACTTTGGATACAATCTGAATCCAACCAGCTACTTCACCGGTGTATTCGATCCGACGACCAAGAAGTTGACAGGGTATACGACTGAGCGTCTGCGGCATTTCAACGTGTTTTTCAGCATAGGACAGCCATTCTAATGAGAAGAGTTCGCACGAACACAACAGCCGCGGTGGCAGCGCTAGCAATACTGCTGGCGTTGCTTGGCCACCCGAAGGTACGGGCGGAGGTGATCGACCGCATCGTCGCCACCGTGAACGGGCACATCATTCTGCAAAGCGACTGGGACGATGCGCTCCGCTACGAGGCGCTGCTCAACGGCCGCACGCTCAGCGAGTTCACGGACGACGACCGCCGCGCCGTCCTCGACCGCCTGATTGATCAGGAACTGCTCGCCGAGCAGATGAAGTCTGCCTACTTCCAGCATGCCTCGGAGTCCGAGGCTGCAGCCCGCGTGGCTGAGGCCCGAAAACAGTATCCGGCAGCAGCCACCGACGAAGGCTGGCAGTCGGTTCTGGCTGGGTTCCGGTTGACGGAAAAAGAACTGATCGCACGCGTTCAGCAACAGATTGACCTCATGCGGTTGGTGGACGCTCACCTGCGGCCCGCGGTGCAGATTGATTCCAAGTCCATCGAGGCCTATTACCGGGAGAAATTTGTGCCGCAGTTGAAGCAATCCGGCGCGGGGGAAGTTCCCCTGGCCGACGTTTCCGCCAAGATTCGCGAACTGCTTACGCAGGAGAAGGTGAATGAACTCCTGGTTTCCTGGCTGCAGACGCTGCGTTCGGAAGGCCATGTGAACGTGCCCGGTGCAGCCGATTACGCGGGCGAAGGAGTGCAGTCGCGGTGACCGCACCGGCTGCCAGACGTCGACGCTGGTGGAAGTATGCGCTGATTGTCAGCGGCGCCGGCCTGGTCGCAGTGCTCGCCGCGCTGTGGTACATCAATACCGAATCTTTTCAGGCGTATGCGCGCCGGCGCCTGGTCGGGGAATTGGAGCGCGTTACCGGCGGGCGTGCCCAAATCGGCAGCTTCCACATTGTGCCCTTCCACATGCAGGTCGAAGTGCGCGACATCACCGTGCATGGGACCGAAGCTCCGGCGGACGTGCCGCTGCTGCACGCCGACCACCTGTATGCCCAGGTCAAGGTCATTTCATTTCTGCGCACCGAGTTTGGCTTCTACTCGCTCAGTCTCGAACGCCCGGTCGTTCACGTCACGGTGGCTCCTGACGGTACGACCAATATCCCTGCCGCCAGAGTGCTGTTGCGGACTGCGGAGCAGAATCCCATCGAGCACCTCTTTGCGCTTTCCATTGACCATCTGTCGGTGCGAGACGGCGAATTGCTTTGGTCCGACCGGCAAATCCCGCTGGACTTTACCGTTGATGACGCAGGAATGAAGATGGACTACTCCTACCTGCGAGGCCGGTACGAAAGCCATCTCGCGCTGGGCAAAGTGGATACGGCGTTCGACGGCTATCGTCCGTTTTCCTGGATGACCGCCGCCGATTTCAGCCTTGGTCCTACATTCGCCGAAATCGAATCACTGAAGGGGCACTCGGGCCGGTCATATGTGGAAGCGAGCGGGCGCATCAGCGATTTTCAAAATCCCCACCTGGACGGAAACTACGACGTTCACATCGATCTCAGCGAAGCGGCAGCGATTGCCCGCCGCCAGGATCTACGCGAGGGAGTCGCCGAATTCAAAGGCAGCGGGCATTGGGCGCTGAACGAGTTCACAACGGCGGGTGCTCTGGCGCTGCGAGACCTGGGCTGGCAGGACCAGCAGATTGCGCTCAAGAAGGCCAGCGTCACGACCGACTACTCGGTAACGGATCAGCAGATCAAGTTGTCGAAGTTGCAGGGAAAGCTCCTGGGCGGGGGCTTCACGGGCGATGCGCAGGTAGATAACTGGCTGCACAGCATTCCGCCTTCTCCGCCAGGCAAGGCAAAAAAGGGCGGGGAAGAGCTTCCCATAATCACCGCGGCCCGGCCTCCCACCAAGAAAGGTCAGAAAGAGAAACTGCCAGGCGTGCAGACCGGCGCCGTACACCTCCGCCTGCGCGACATCTCGGCAGGCGAAATGGCGGCCGCGTTGGATGTACCCGCGCACCGGTTGGGCCGCTTTCACCCAACAGGATTGGCCACAGGCACAGTGGATGCGGTGTGGAGAGGTTCGCCCAAGGACGCTGAAATTGCAGTCGCTCTCGATTTAAATCCGCCGTCGAGCGTGGCTCCCGGCGAATTGCCCGTGACGGCTCATATTCAGGGTAAGTATCTCCCGGGAATTGAGGCATTGGACCTGGCACAGTTCAACCTGTCCACGCCCGCATCGCGGATTCAGGCGGTGGGGACGCTTTCGCCTCCCTCCACACTGCATCTTTCGGTCTCGACTTCCAACCTTGAAGAATGGCGCCCGCTGGTCGCGGCGCTTGGCGGGCCTACCAATGTTCCTTTCCGGGTAGACGGAGTGGCCACGTTCAACGGTGTAGCGGGCGGCACCGTCTCCGCACCCACGCTGGCCGGGACTCTGGTTGCGCAAGATTTCGAATTCACCTTGCCGGCAACTTCGCGCACGTCCGAGCAGCAGATTCATTGGGATTCTTTGGCGGCGAGCATTCAGTTCTCGTCACGCGAGGCTGCTTTCCGGGGCGGGACTCTGCGGCGTGGCGAAACCAGCGCCGATTTCGACGTCAGCGCCGCTTTGCAGAACGGGCAGTTCACCGAAGACAGCCCCTACACGGCCCGCGTGAATCTGCACAATGTCGACGTCGCCTCGACCGCGGCGTTGGCGGGCTTTGACTATCCGGTTTCGGGGATCGCGGATGTCTCCCTGCAAATCAGCGGAACCCGCGCCAATCCCGAGGTGCAGGGACACATCCACGCCACTAAAGCTGCGGCCTACCAGGAAGCGATCGAAAACTTCGACGCCGATCTTCGCATGACTGAGGGAGAAACTGCTCTCAACAACATTCAGCTTACGCATGAGGATGCAGTGGTTCGCGGCAGCGCTGCCTACACGCCCGCGACGCACGGTTTCCGGCTCGACCTGAAAGGCAGCAATTTCGACCTGGCGCGCGTGCGCCAGATTCAGATCGACTCCCTGCCGGTCGAGGGCCATGCCGACTTCACCCTGCAGGGCTCAGGAACGCTGGATGCACCGCAGATTAACGCCGCGATTCACACACCTGACCTGACATTCGATCGTGAACTCGCGGGCGGGTTCGACCTGGAAGCCATCACCAAGGACAGCGAACTCCATCTCACCGGACACTCCGAATTTCCACACGGCACGCTTCTCATCGAGGGCACCGTCGGAATGCACGGGGATTATCCCGCGAACATTACTGCCCGCACCGATCATGTGGACCTCGATGCCCTGTGGCGCGCCTATCTGGGAGGGCAACTGACCGGGCATTCCGCGGTCGGCGGAACGCTGACGATGCAGGGGCCGTTGCGCTATCCGCGGCAGTGGACCCTGAATGGCGACGCGAGTGATATCTACGTGGAAGTGGAACACGCCAAGCTGCACAACCAAGGCCCGGTGCGCTTTACCTATGCCCAGCAGGTCGCGCACATCCAGCCGCTGCATATGGTCGGCGAGGGAACAGACATCACCGGGCAGGGTTCCATCACTTTCTCGGGGTCGCGTGCGCTCGATCTTACGGCTGACGGACAAGCGGACTTCAAATTGCTCGCCAGCCTGGACCCGGATATCTCCTCTACAGGACTGGTCACCGTCCATATGACATTGGGGGGCACCATCGAGCAGCCGCTTCCCCAAGGGACCATTCAGGTAAGCAACGGAACCGTCAACTACGCTGGGTTGCCCAGCGGCCTGAGCGAGATGAACGGCTCGCTGGCGTTTACGCGTGACGGTGTTCACATCGAAACCCTGACCGCCCGTACCGGCGGCGGGACGCTGGATCTGAAGGGCGACGCCACCCACTTCAACCAGCAGCTCAGTTTCAACCTGACGGCCGTAGGCAAGGACGTGCGATTGCGCTATCCGCCCGGCGTCAGCTCCACGGCAAACGCGGAATTGCATTGGGCCGGAACACGTTCGGCTTCGACCGTTTCGGGCAACATCATGGTTACGAAGCTGGCGGTCACACCGGGGTTTGATTTTGGATCGTATCTCGAACGCACACGCCAGTCCGCCGCAATCGCCCCGGCAAACTCTCCGCTCTACAACGTGAAACTGGACGTCGCCGTTCGCACCGCGCCGGAACTGCAGATGAAGACCGCGGTGGCGCAGCTTTCCGGTGACGCCAATCTGCGCCTGCGCGGCTCGGTCGCGCGCCCCAGCGTTCTCGGCCGGGCGGACATTCTGGAAGGAAACGCAACCTTCAATGGCATCAAGTTCCGCTTGGAGCGGGGAGACATCACCTTTGCCAATCCGGTCGCGATCGAGCCCCAGGTAAACCTTCAGGCCACCACGCACGTTCGCAATTACGATCTCGATGTTACGGTTACGGGGACGGCCGAGCGTTTGACGGTCAACTATCGCTCCGAGCCGCCATTGCCCAAGTCGGACATCATCGCGTTGCTTGCCCTGGGCCGCACCAGCCAGGAGTCAGAGCAGTTGCAGCAGCAGTCCGGTCAAACCCCCTTCACCGACGAAGCGACGGCCATGATCATCAACCAGGCGATCAACTCCACTGTCAGCAGCCGGATGGAAAAACTGTTCGGAGTCGGCCGCATCAAGATTGACCCGCAAGGCTTGAACACGGAGACCAATCCCACGGCGCGCGGGCCGCAGGTCACAATCGAGCAACAGTTTGCCAACAACCTCTCGCTTACCTACAGCACCAACGTCTCCCAGAGTTCGGAGCAGATCATTGAGGGGGAGTACTTTTTCACCCGCAATATTTCTGCGGTGGGCTCGCGCGATCAGAACGGCGTAGTCAGCTTTGATGTACGCATTCGCCGCCGCAAGAAATAGAATAGGGTCGCAGAAGCACTCGCCCGTGATGCACATGACTCCCACCGCCGAAGCCGCCATGTTCGTGACCTTGCGGCTGCGCATGGTCGAAACCCAGCTTCGCGCCCGCGGCATTGAGGACAAGCGTGTACTCGATGCCATGTCGCGCGTCCCACGCCATGAGTTCACCGCCGAGCGCTATCGCGATCAGGCTTATGAGGACTATCCTCTGCCGATCGGCGAGGGGCAGACTATCTCGCAGCCGTACATCGTGGCGTTGATGCTGGAGGCGCTCGCGCTCACCCCGGCGAGCCGGGTTCTTGAGGTCGGGACGGGATCGGGCTACGTGACGGCATTGCTCGGCGAACTGGCAGCTCAGGTTGTATCCGTGGAACGCCACGCCGCGCTCGCCGGTGACGCGGGAGATCTGCTTTCCCAGCATGGCTACACCAATGTGAAAGTCATTGTGGGCGATGGCAGCCAGGGCTATCCGGCACTGGCGCCCTACGATGCGATCCTCGTCTCGGCGGCTGCTCCCGAGGTGCCCCGCGCCCTGCTGGCGCAGTTGGCGGAAGGCGGGCGCATGATTATTCCCGTCGGGTCCTACGACGCGCAACAATTGCAGCTGATCCACCAGCGCAACGGCCAGCCGCAGACCACCCTGCGCGAGTTGTGCCGGTTTGTGCCGCTGGTGTCGGGCGGGGGTCTTGGGCCTTAGGTGTTAGGTCTTAGGCATCAGGAGGCCGGTTTCAGTGGGCTCCTGACATCTCGGTTCAAATCCTAAGACCTAGGACCTAAGACCTAAGACCCAGCATTTACAATCTTCCCGTGCCCATCCTCCGCAACCTGCGCGTGACCCTGGAGATGATCAAATGGGAGCACTCTGTCTTCGCGCTCCCCTTTGCGCTCTGCGGAGCCATGCTGGCGGCGGGAGGCCTGCCGACCGGACATCAACTGGTCTGGATCGTGGTTGCCATGGTTGCTGCCCGTTCCGCGGCCATGGCGTTCAACCGACTGGCCGACGCCACCATTGACGCCGCTAATCCGCGTACGCGCGCCCGCGCCTTGCCGGCCGGCCATCTCAGCCCGATGTTTGTGGTGGCGTTCGTGGTGGTTGCGAGTGCCGTCTTCGTGATTGCCGCCAGCCAATTGAATCGCCTTGCACTGTGGCTCTCTCCGGCGGCCCTGGCCTTGCTCCTGTTCTACTCCTACACCAAGCGCTTCACGCGTTGGTCACACTTGGTGCTGGGCTTGGCGCTGGGAATTGCGCCCGCCGCGGCATGGATCGCGGTGCGTGGCTCGCTCGACCCGCGAATTCTGCTGCTCACCGCCGCAGTCACGTTCTGGGTGGGCGGCTTCGACGTGCTCTACGCCTGCCAGGATTTCGACTTCGACCGGCAAGCCGGCCTGCATTCCATC